>Ga0210059_1016653_pt1 | contig 10583 bp, 8 predicted proteins | sample Ectturendosymbi2_FD_188042 | JGI IMG/M metagenome (GOLD analysis project Ga0210059, IMG submission 188042) | Ecteinascidia turbinata endosymbiont from Florida, USA - Sample 2 (SPAdes) (version 2) | ecosystem: Host-associated > Tunicates > Ascidians > Unclassified | place: Key West, Florida... | reverse complement strand
GAAAAGATTGCAACGAACTAGTGGTTAAACTTCATGATATAGGGGAATTGAACGATGAACTGCTACTACCTATAACTGGAATGAAATGTAAGAACAACGCGTACCGCAAGGTCAGTGGTGCATCAGCAAAACATTTTCGCTGCAACACACCAGCGTACGCTTACCCGCTTTTCAAGACACACAAGCTAACTCCGGAGAATTTGTTGAACGTTGATATCAAGGAAATACCGGTGCGCCTGCTGCAAAAAACATTAGACTTGCTTCAGAGCTCTAGGGTGGTCCATTAGCTCTGGAGTGATTCATAAGCTGTTTGACAAAACAATGCAAAAACTAAGTGCATGCGAAACTTTTGAGGGGGCTCCACGACTTATCTTCCCTGCTCAGGTAACCTCTGCCCAATTTGGGCAAACGGTTTTTCTACTTAATTTAAAAAATAATTAACGTTGACGCAGAAAGCTGATTCTTTCAGTAGATGCATATTTTTAGGCGCTCTTTCGGGTCGTCCTATCGAAATATGCAAAAGTTTTGTAGTTTTTGATGAGGAATGACAATTTGCCCAAATTGACCCATAGTTACCTGTGGTGTAAAAAAAATTTTCTACAAAAAGTTCCTTCGCAAGGCAACCTTGACCAATTTGGACAAAAGGAGTTGGTGCATTCAGGTGCACTAGTAAGCCGCGCAGGCAACCTTTGAAGCAGCAGGAGAGTAAATCACACGAGTGCAAGCACTGACGACGTACATAAATTTGGCGCGAATTCCTCCTGCTCAAATCGTGATTTTCATTGAGGAACAGGCACGAGAATGTATGACGCCTCTACGTCATAGGAAAGAAATGGTAAGCCAGAAAGGGCCTACTGTGCACTTTGTCGCAAAAAGTCAAAGCATTTTATTGAGGACATGGACTTTGAGACCAGACAACGCTGTAGAACCTGTCCACCATCAAAACAGAACAAATCGAGGCTCACTTGGCCACTGCCAACGATGCGGAGCACGTGTCTGCATTGACCACTTTCAAGTTTTCTGCAGACAGTTAAAATCACCATTTTTTATCGCTAATAAAAAGTGCTGGTCTCGAAGATAACGTGCCCTGAGTGAAATACAGCCCTTTATTGTCACAAGTACAGCCTAGAACCGTCGTCAGAAAGTCGTCAATAGTGGGGTTTTACGTTTATGCGGGGGGCTTGACGTTCAAATTTAACAAAAATTCCATTGATTTATAATGTTTCATATTTTCATTTGGGGGGTGCTTGGAGCTTTGTTTGGGGGGACTAAGCCCACCAAATCCCCCCATGGCGATGGTACTGGTACAGCCCCATATCACCCGGGACGCAGGGTAACAAAGAACTCACACTGACCATAACATGAGGTGATTTCATCCGAACTCACAACAAACCGCAACGTCGGGTGATTTTCACCCTAACCATAACGTCGGGTGACTTTCACCCTTAGCCCACCAAAGCCCCTTCGTGGGGACGGGACAGGCCGTTTGTGAAACAAGAATGTCAATAGCAGCGCCGCGATCAAACTGATTGTCCAACAATTGTCGTAAAGCATTTGCCCATTTCGGGCAAGTTTGCCTTATCTGCTTCATTATCGTAAAAAGTTTGCCTATTTTGGGCAAGTTGACCTTATGAGCCAAAAATTGCTATGAAAATAGAGAGAATTTCATGTCTCAAACTAATTTACTTTTATTGCAGGTAGAACCACAGGCTGGAAGTTAGGTTCGATTTAAATCTTAAACCGACCTCCAATGACGTCTGCTGGCGGAATTTTTGGATTTTTCGTTACTTTTTGGTTCATTTGTTGACATCACTCCCCACATTTTCGTTTTGGAAAGCGCCTTTGTTCTTTACCATATAAAACGTTTTCCAAAACCAACACGCTTTTTTCTGATCGAATGAGCTTGAGAAGACTTGCATGTTGTACAAAAACCCGCGTGCACGTCTAAACCTGTCAGTTAGACCAGTATAAGCGAATGCACAAAATCTGCCCATTTTGGGCAAGTACAACAACGATGTTTGTGTTTGAAGGTTACCTGAGCAAGAGAAAATGGGGAGACGAGGCGATCGCCTTATTTTCCTCCCCTTATGTTCACACAACACCTGGCAGCATGCAACTTAAGAATGATGCTAAATTGCTGCACTTGCACTATCGGCCTGAGCTCAGCATTTAATACAGAAGCGCCATAGGCGGATCCAGGGAGCTAAGGGGGCTAAAGCCCCCCTAATTTTTTTCAGATGTGTTTTTTGATCGATTGTTCCCGACACAGAAACGTCCATTGGGACGATTTTTTGTATAGCCTTTAAATAAACCATTTCTTGCACAGGGATAAGGACGAAAATATTAAATGCTTAAAGCTTATTTTGCTGAATTTGGACAGTCCGAATGTGTTTACTTCACTACAAATGAAACTTCTAATAAACAAGTTTTTATATAAAAAATATGGTCCCAATGTTATATAAATACGTAAGTGTTTACATAAAGTATTTACATTAGTTATACTTTATTTAAACCGCACGTACGTAGGCGTAGCCAAGGGGGTCCAGGAGGTGCAACCTCCAAATTTTTAGAAAAACTAGTCATTTTTTTGTGCTTTAAACTGCTGTTCGCCTAAAATCAAACATTTTAACCCGCCCAAAATTTTGGGCTGGCGATGCCACTGCGCACGTAAGTATTTAAGCTCTAGTTTCATTTGGGTAAGATTGGGCTTCTTGTGGACAAAAGATGAAAAAGCAGCAGACTCAGAATCGTCGCTAGAAAATTTTCAATACGGGGGCTTTGCGTTTGTGCGGGGTTTTGATATTCTGAAAATTGCCAAAAATCCACTGATTTATAGTGTTTCCTGTTTCAATTCGGGGGCTTGGAGTTTGTTTGGGGGGTCTAAGCCCACCAAAGCCCCACGTGGCGACGGGACTGAGAAGACTATGGACATATGTTGAATGAGCTGCAGATCATACTATTTTTTCCTACTAGCCTTTATGAATGAGTGCAGCTCATGTTGCACATGTTATTACTGTAGTTAAGCGAAGGCATTAAAATTACGCTACAACGAACTTACAATGCAGTTGACTGCAGACTGAGTTAGAGCGCTCAATGACAGCGTAAATTCCAAAACAGCAAACCTAACCGTAAAACGTAGCCTAAATACCAGGTAGGCTCAAAATGAGGTGCGCTAGATTAGCTGTAGGCTATGCTAAAGAAGGCTACTGATTAGCATCAGACCTGCCAGTAGGGGTGTAGTGAGGTGGGAACGGCGTTCTCACACCTTTTTGCACTAGTAACGCCACTAGAAGATTTAGATTGTTAATTTCAGTTTCTACGTGTAGCGCCTGGAGCAGCATAAATAAGTGACAAGTTATCTCGTGTATGGCACTGTAGCACTAAAGTGAAACAAGAAGATCCAGTGTGGAAATTCTTATAAACGAATCAGTGTTCCTTTATGTTTGGTGTGGGAACTGCGTTCCCACCAGTCCCGTAACCACAGCGAGCTTCCCACAAAATTTTTCGCATCTCTGGAAAAATATGTTGGACATAGTTTAAAATTACTGCGCATTTAAAAAATTCGGTTCCCTCTCAGAAAACTATTCGCTCCCCCCCTGGTGTTCCAAGCTGGTTGCGGGCCTGGTTCCCACACCTCTATTTTTAGCAATACAACCCTGCCCGCCAGCAACAACTTTTGGACAAAACTTCAGCTCAACACGAAATCAGATGTTTTTTTATCGACCAATATTCTGCTGTCTCTAATAAAATTTTTCCAGCCTACGTACAGCAGCCTATATCTAAAATTGCCTTACCGCGATATAGTTGCTTTTCGTACAAAAATTGAATGGGTGAGAAGTTGGTCATTAACTCACTGCAAGCTTCACGTTTCCCGCTGTGACGTGAAAAACATTGTCCGATCATTTTCAATGCCCTTGTGATGCAATAAACACCTTCCAGGGCAAAGTGCCAGAATAATTGTTGCTTTGGAGTTTTTGGTGTTTGTCTCCACGCGTACACCAAGTGTTTTTGGGGGGAAGGGAAAGTTGTGCTTGTTTTCGAAATGCAGTAACATACTTTTTTTCGACCTTCAAGTTATTTTCTATGGTCAAATGACTTCGATAATCAACAGCACTTTGTTTTAAATAGTTTGCCACTGATGGGCAGGTATTTTTGTAAACAAATTGCGACATTTTACCTTGTCAATCGTGATGTGCGTAGCGAGGTTAGACGGCCCATGGGGCAAGAAACAAGTTTGGCGCCCCTATGTTCGAACTTGAGGTCTTTGGGAAGCAAATGTACTATATTAAACAAAGTGCTTATGGCTGTGTTGTGACTTTTTGGCTCCCTGCAGTGATTCGATATCCGGGAAATTGTGCCCCCCTTGCCCTTCTCGTTACGTCTCTGGTGTTATGCAGTGAAAATCAGAAAATTTTCCGAAAATAAATAAATTTTAAAATCCCAACGTCATGAACTTCTATTTCATGAACATCTGCAATTTTCGACCACAATACGGCATGGATCTTGCGCAGACTGCCAACAAAGGTTGCTGGCGGCATTTCAGGTTTCTTCGTGTAGTTTGTGTGTCACTTCTATGCCTGCCCAGTGCCAGACTAGGTTTTTACGGGCCTTGAGGCACAATTTTTCGAGGGCCCCTATCTTTTCCATAAAAAACAATGTCGCATACTGTCCCCATTCCTCATCAATTTGTTTTGCAAGATTGTAATCAACGCGACCAGTCTCTTTAGCTCTAACAGTCACTGATACAAGAGCATTTTTATGCGCGGCAGATATTTCGTGCGAAGATATAATTCGAGATGCATTCTTCTAATCAGAGTACCATTCGCTGAAAATCCTTCATTGCGAGATTCATTAAACAATTTGTATACAAAACAGTAAAGTTTACCTTTTTCAGGCGAAAAGCAGAGCCACGATCGAATCACTTTTTCACAATTTAAATATTGCGGATGAAATAGGGAAGACGTTCAGCATCGCAATTTGTTACCATCTTTTTGGGAAATATAATTTTTGCCCTCTTTCTGTAAATGTTGACATTCCTCACTGCTTCCTTGTGCCCAAAAATCTATCATTTCTTCAGTTGCTTTTCCTTGCCGGCTACCAACGTCGTTGGTAAATAACGGATTTGTTTTCTGTGAAGTACATGCTTTGCTTTCAGCTTCCGCCATTGATTTAGGCCTAGCCTCCCACGTTGCTGGTGGCTGTGAAACGTTAACATGGGCATCGCTTAAATTACAGTACGCAGGGAGCCATGCTGCCCCACAAATTTCTAGCATATTTCGTGCATTGAGAGCCGGTGTCCCAAACAAAATACTGCAGCTCGCTTAAAGTCAAAGTACTTGCGCACCCCCAAAGCACATCTGGGATGGCTGCGCTGCTCCTGTAACAAACACTACTGATCTTCTATGGAGATTTGGTCTCTCTAATGCTTACCTCGAGGAGGTTTGCAGCAACAGCACAAAGCCATGTTACATTTTATTCATATCATCATTGGAAGCTCAGTCCTGACACAAACATAGTTTTGGTTAAACATGATATTCAACAAAACTCTTCTTTTGCTCGAACAAGGGGAAGTAGGCAATCTATAAGCTTATTTCTATATATGCTTACCACTATTTGAATATTGTTTCAGGTTCATGTCAGTTACTTACTGGTGTTGTAAGAATCATCAGCATTCACCAAATTAAAAAACTACCACACATTCAAGAAGCGTGGAAATCTCTTCCGGAGACGTTGGCTGTCTTCACAATCGTCCCGCAAAACTTGCAAAATAAAGCTGGATGGACCTAAGTGAGCTTCTATAATTTTGTGGTTTCAGAAAGTCATGAATTTGCAAAAACTATGCGCATTAGACTACACTAGAAATGCCATTTAAAAATTCAAGAATCGACATCTCTTTCAGAAAAAAAGCAAGGCAGGTTTTTTGCATGCTTTTTAAATTCTTCATTCCCAGAAGCTTTACCGTACCCCTGGGGGAACATGTACCCCAGGCTGGGAATCCCTATTCTACGAGTTCGACGTCAGCGAGACGTCACAAACTTATACGGAGGAAAGCAACATGCACGTAGCTGCCTGTGCAGCACGTCGCACTGGGAAACGCTTTTGTCACATCGCGATTTTGCTTTTCATTACCTGTGCTCTGTAATGTCATATTGCATGATCTCTCTAATTAATTAAAGATTAAGCGGGAAATATTTTTATCAGTGTGGTTTTATGCGAACACGTTTGCTTATTTACAAAACTTGTCGGTCACAACTATATTTAAGACCCTGGGAAAACAAACGTCTCTTGAACAAGTTGTGGAATGAGTGCTTCATTAAATTAAAAATTAAATTGTAAATGCGACTCTTTGATGATTGGATTTTCGCAAATATCTTGAGGTTCAGAATGGTCGATACGCTTTGAAGGCTGATGACTTTCTAATTCTAATAAAGAAAAGTCAAGACAGCGGATACATTGTGACGTTTCACGACATTCCAGGAAAATAACTGGACTGAACCAGAAAAATGAAAAGAACCAAACATCGAACTTAATACGTGGTGCAGTCATGCAGAATGCTAAATGTCAGCAGCAAAATGTTGACCAGCACGTTCAATACTTAAATATCTTTCTAAACCTTTGACACGGCTTTGTGAGGTCGCAGCAAGACTTTGCAATCACGACGTTACTCAAGCACACCACCTAGCACATAAAACAGGCTGCTGCTTATAGGAGGCGGCATAGAAGACAAACGGCAGTGGCGAAACACATTCACAGAACAACGCTTTCCAAGAGAAAAGAATTACTTTTTCAAGATAACACAACACCGAGTTAGGCTCGGAATTAAAATTAAGCACAGCACTTTCAAATGACTTTTTAATCAAACTGAACATAGCCGTTAGAGCAAAAAGCTTATGTACAACGCATGGCAAGTAACCTTAACGAAATGATCAACCAAGTACTACTTGAACTATTCACTTTCGAATGAAATGAAGTGAGTTCAAGGCGTCTCAAGCACGTACGTGTTATTCAAAAACAATCACAAGCAATTTCGCACGACACCTGAAAAAGACGAAAAGTCAGCAACAATTATTACGCGAAATTACCCCTAAAGTTATTGAAAATGCAAAAATCGATTGGAAAGTAATTTTAACAGCTATCAGAAGGAATCAATGGTCCTGCATTGTTCTTTGCAACGCACGTTTTTAGGTTCTAGTGTACGTCTGTTGTTCTAGATTTTAACAACTCCAGATGCAGCAATTATCAAATATTGAATAGCCCCATGTTTTGGTTTATTTGTGAATTAAGTTCTAAAGCAGTAACCACCGCCAGTTTTAATTTTAATCGTTTGAAACATTCGTTCACCAACAATCGTTATCTTTTCACGGGGTGTCGAAGCATTTTTTCTGAACACCTTGAGTTCGAGCAGTCACAAACTCGTTTCATAAGCACAGCAAACGAACTCCACCACATAGCTCCTGGATCCGTTAGTCGTTGTTCTCTGAAGCTACGCTTTAATTACTAATACTTGCTTCATATGACACACACACACACACACAGTCAGAAGCTCCCCCCAAATTTCTTGTGTCCTGTGAATTTTTTTACACAGTTTGTTTTATTTAGCACATATTAAAAACAAAGATCTTTCCACCTCAAACTGTACTTTTACCCCCAAACCTTAAAACCTGGCTGCGGGCATGCGCGCACACACGCGTAAAACAATATAGCACACAGGTGCAAAATGTTATAGAAGCTTTGGCGTTACTGAATAATTTGAAGAAACCAATTTTTAGCGAACGTTCAGGTGCTTACTTTTGAAGACCGCAAGTTACAATTGCTCAGCACATAAACAATTGCTCAGCACATAAACAATGCTCAGCACATAAACAATTGCTCAGCACATAAACAATTGCTCAGCACATAAACAATGCTCAGCACATAAACAATTGCTCAGCACATAAACACGTTCACACATGCGAAGCGAAAAAAATACACGCAACATGGGTATGGGATGAGTGAAAGAAGAATATATGGTAAATAGAGCAGCTTGAAACCAAAACTGATAACTTGCTGAAATGATTTGTCATCACGAGGTGTTTGCAGCACCATTTACGGCGTACCACAAAACTCGTGGAGGTAGAAGCGAGACGCGATCATTCTGTTCTAGTTGGTTGATGTCCCGGATGGCGAAATCATCTTCATCTGCAAGCTTCTTGTGGTTGGCACTGGAACTAATGAAAACCCTGTAAAACGCGTCAATTTATGCTGAGGGGGGAAAAGAACCTGAAACGACATTCCCGCAAGTTGTAGACTAAGACGCTGCTTTTATCTAGTTCATCATGAAGAAAGTGTAGAACTTGGGAGGCTTCAGTCTTTCGGACACAAAACCGGTCAATATTGTACCTTTGCTAGTACAACTATGCCACCTTTAGTAGAAATGCAAATAGTCTTTTGGAACACGCGAGCTACGTCAGTATTTTCAGCTTGAAAAACACAAGCCACGTTATGTTTTTGCTTCTTAGTGCGAATCACTTCGTGGTAGGCGTATTAACCAAGCTGATTTACAAAATAAAAGGGAATAAAAACATGACAGTTTTATTAGTAAAATATCCTTTATATTCGAAAATTCGATTAGATAACAATGATAATATCCATTGTCTGGGTTTGTAATGCATAAGGCTAATTTCAACTGTCAGGAAAAGAAGCGTGCGCGTGAGAGAGCACAAGGAGACATTTTGAAGTATGATTCTGGAATGCGGCATTCATTCATTTCCATGCCCGCTTTTCTTCCAGGCAGGGTCGCGGGGGCAGCAGTCTCAGGAGGACTCGAAGCACCTCACGGTCAACAGCAATTTCAGGTAATTCTAATGGCTCCGCACCAAGGCGGGACTAAGCAAGGTCGGAGATGTTGTCACTCCACCTGGTCCTTGGACGACCTCTGGGCCGATTTCCCGTGGGTTTAGCCAGCAGGCCTTGCCTCGCCAGTCTTTTGCGGGACACTCTGGACACGTGGCCGAAGCAACGTTGCTGGGATCTCTCGATTCGGAGAAGTGGTTCGACATTCAGGGCTCTACGGGTTTCACAGCTGCACACTTCGTCGCGGAGTGTCACATCGTGTATACTCTGCAAGAATCCAATTTCTACCGCTTGTAACCTACTTGAGATGACATTTTTCATTCGTAACCCAAGATTCATAACCATAGGTAGGGATTGGAACAAAGACCAATTTTAAAACTGACAGCATTGCGGTGTTTGAAATCTCCGCTTTGTGACCACAGAGCGATGAAGCTCACGCAGAACGGCGTTAGCCTTACCAATCCGTGTATCAATCCAGAACCATCGCCAGAAAATCTTCAATAGTGGGGTTTTACGTTTGTGCAGGGGCGCTTGACATCCTAAAATTTGACAAAAACTCCTGAGTTATAGCGTTTGTTATTTCAATTTGGAGAGTTGAAGTTCTGTTTGGGAGGGAGGCTCAGCCCACCAAAGCTCCCCGTGGCGACGGGACTGTATCAAACTCCTCGCTCTGTTATCGGTCACTCGTAAATACCTTCCCGAGGTACTTCAACTTCTCCACCTGTTGCAGGGTATTACCGTTCACTTGCAGCGTGCATTGCCTTGGGTTTCTCGAGAGACATAATACCTCGGTTTTTTTTGGTGTTAATTTTCATTCCGACTCGGTCGCACGCAGCAGAAAACCGATCGAGTGTATACTGAAGACCCTGTTAAGAAGATGCTAGGAGTACCAAATCGTCCGCAAAAAGTAAACGGTTGATTCTGCAGTTTTCAAGTGTGACACCCTCCTCGACTCGCCTGTGACCGTCTATCCAATTCATGTAGAGCAGTGGTTTTCAAGCTATTCCATGCAGCAACCCATTTTGCAACCCAAATTAACCTAACGACCGCCTTATGAAAATTTCCGGTCAAGCATATGAAATGCAGTTGTGTTTGCAAAATAGAAAATTACAATGACTAACAAATAACGTACGATATCACCGTGTTGAACAAAAACTCATTTGTTCAATGCATGCATAAGGAGGCATCAGTGAAAGAAATCCGTGCCACGTGCAAATCATTCCACAGCACAACTCATTGAAAACTATAGTAACTCCCAAGTTAGCTACTGCATTCAGATATTTACAAACAAACACATCCTTACGCCACGAAGTTATTCGTGCTTTGCCAAACGCAACAGTACTGTGATGGTCATACAACTTAAAAGATTTTGAATAAAATGGAGGCTATCGTTTGTGCCGGGTCATTCTACTATTTTGGCTACGCCAAAAAGTGGTTCCATATATGAAATGTAAGATATAGAATTATGAAGATTTTTATCAGCTCTCGCGACCCTAGAAGAATGTCGAACGCCCCAGGTTGAAAACCACTGATGTACACTATGAATTGGAGTGGTGAGAGCACACGCCCTTGGAGTCCAACGGCAACGGTGAACGGTTGTGATCTAACTCCCCCGACACAGATACAAACTTCTGAGTAGGAATCCAGTGACCTGAAGGTCAGTAGCAGGTGGTCGTCAACACCGTACTTCCGCAACACTCTCCACAGCTTTTCAGAGTAACCCGGAAGTACGGTGTTGACGACCACCTGCT
>Ga0210059_1016652_pt1 | contig 10584 bp, 6 predicted proteins | sample Ectturendosymbi2_FD_188042 | JGI IMG/M metagenome (GOLD analysis project Ga0210059, IMG submission 188042) | Ecteinascidia turbinata endosymbiont from Florida, USA - Sample 2 (SPAdes) (version 2) | ecosystem: Host-associated > Tunicates > Ascidians > Unclassified | place: Key West, Florida... | reverse complement strand
GAATGCATCCTGTGTGAATGTGTACATTCTATACAAAGAACATCAACCGCAAAACATTTTGAGCCGACGGTTGTATCAAAAATATCTGGCTCTCAGAATCACCAAGCCTTTGGCACAAAGGCCCTTTTCCCTTCTTCAGAATCCGCCTCTCGCGGTGCGATCAAACAAACAAAGGTTCCTGGTTGATCTCATCGGGACCGCAAGAGTGCAATAAACTGTTGGAGACAGACAACTCTTCAGAACCTGTCCACCATCAAAACGGAACAAAACAAGGTTCAAGTGCCAACGATGCGGAGCACCTGTCTGCATTGATACTTTCCAAGTTTTCAGCAAAGATTGCTGACAATAAGCGTTTGCATGCAATTTGCATTCTGTTGTAAAGCATACTTGAGCATTAACATTGTGCAGAAGATTATTTTCTGCACGCGCTATGCGTCCACGTACTTTGTCTAGAGCCGTATATGTGAGACATGAAAGTAAGTAGCAATACCGCAATCAAACTGATTGCCCAACTATTGTCGTAAAGCATTCGCCCATTTTGGGCAAGGTTGATTTATGTGGCTGAGAAATGCAAAAATACATGAAAATAGAAAGAATTTCATGTCTCAGCCTAATTTACTTTAATTGCAGAAAGGACACAAGCTTGAAGTGAGGTTCGATTAAACCTTCAACCGACCACCAATGACGTCTACTGGCGGAATTTTAGGATTTTTCTTTGCTATTTCGTTCATTTGTTGAAAGTACTCCCCACATTTTCGTTTAGGAAAGTGATTTGTTCTTTATCATATAAAAACCTTTTCCTTATCACAACTGAAAGCGTTCGAAACCTAACTGCAATGGTAACATACGTGATAACGTGACACTGAGGTCCACCTGCATCAAAATGTCAAATTCAAGATTATCAAAATAGGGACAGTTTGTCAGTAGGCTGCGTAGGATATTTTACTACAGCGAAAATCTAGACGTATTCTAACAAACCACGTAACTTGATCCTGCATAAAAAGAATACTGCATAAGTGTAGTTTGACACTCAGGCACATTGGTCACACTCGCACTAATAATGGATTTTTCAAGCTTGTGGAAGCATTGCTATAGACTCACTCATGCTTCTTTTCGAAAAGTACAAATGTACGTGGCTTACCGCTGTCAGCATGTCACTTCTCGCTGCATTACCTGCCAAGATGTCTGCGTTCAACAGTCTCATTCAACAAAACGCCTGCTACCGTAATATGAAGTGAACCTTTCCAGGTTTGTTGCCTCGGTATTGTTACGCAATAAAGACCAAAAGTAGAACAATCCCCTCGCGGCTTTCGCGACCCGCCTCTGCAGGCAAAGGAGGGACATGAGTGAACTCCAAGTCCATCACTGCATGACACTGTAACTGTGAACCTGACTCTTGTGCAGTGTGAGTTTCATACCGGCAAAAAAAACGGTCATTGCAAAAATCAAATCAATTAATCGGAATTTAAGATGCCGACTTCAGGTTTTTCGAGAAATATTTGGTTCATAATCCCAATTTCCAGGGGAGAAAATGGGCATTTGCCCCCTCTGCAAACGCCCGTGCGATCACTGACTATTTTATATCAGGTTCCACAAACAAGGCCAGCTCATCTAATAAACTGAAGAAATATTTTTGACTAATTGTTAGCACAAGTTAATTTTTAGTATCTTTAACGATTACGTAATGTGCAGTAAAAAATATTTTGGCGATGATTTTCAATGAAATCAAGTGTCATGTCAACACCTCTTTCGGTCTGTTGGGGGGATGCATCCCCTGCATAGCCCCCTGAGTCCGCGCCTGTCTGGAACCCCTATTAAAAATCATTGCTTTAAGTGAACAACTGTGTTTAACTGCATGGCGAGTCATTCGGCTCTTGTGATCAAATGACATTGGATGTACCGATTACCATAGTGATAAGAAATGAAGAAATTTAACCACTGCATTCCCGCTTAAGTGAAGTATTATCACAAGAACTTTTCAATGCACTGTATATGCCATGGATTATGATAATTGAAACAATTTTACACTGTTTCTTCAGGCAAATCTTTTTACAGTTTCATATATTAAACAGACTGTTGTATATTTTGTTTCAGATCAAATGCAACTTTACCAAGCACATAAGAGCTTGAAGAAAACAGTTTGAGCAAAACTGAAACCAGCTGAATTTATTTTTTGCAAATGCGCCGCAAACTGCAACTGAAAAATGCTTCTGGTGAAGTATCACAAATGAACTGAAGTTTAAAGTCTATAAGCAACCTTTACATGAGCTTCGTTCTGTTGTTGTGGTCTGTACAACGTAGGAGATTGCTGCAGCATATTTAATCCAGGGCTACGCAACTTTGTGCTGTTGACGGCCACATTACGTTTTTTATGAATTACGATCAGTAGTGAGTTCAGACTTTTTCTTGCATTGCTTTTGTTCTGCTTCCACAAACTAAGCATAGGCTGCTTCCAAACTTCTGCTTGGCTGTCTTTCTACTAAGTATCAGCATACAGTAGATAAAGATCTTTACTAAGGCACAACTGCCGGAGCTTATATATAAATTACATGTGAACGGCCGCATAAATTTTTATCGAAAGCCACAGGTTGCGCACCCCAATACTCAGAAGTAGAATGCACTATAGTTGCAGTAGTAAACCCCACAAAAAAATTGTTTAGGAAGTGATAATTAGGTTTCAAAGGGCACAACTTTATCGCGAAAAGACATATCGTCTGCAATTGACCCGCATCAAGGCATTGCTTCACATTTTCAATTCAATTCCGATCTCACCACGTGTTTCATATAATCGTATGCCACAGTGTAGTTCTGAAATGTGACCCTCCGACCGACCTCGCCTGCAGCAAAATCTTGTCGAAAATAACCTCCAGGTCAAGGTACCCTCTCAGAACACCTTTAAAAATTTTTGCTGAATCATGTACGAAAGAATCAAAGTTTTGTCGATAATAATGTCAAGGTTATTTGCATAGCCATCTAATTCTCTTTGGTTTGCACAAGAAGACAGGAAATAGCTTGTTTGTTGAATCGGCGTGAGAAAGTTTGAGAAAAATTACTTTCTGTCATAAAATTCGGACGTCGGTGTTGTATTGTATGCCAACTTTTACATGTCCCTTGCAACTTTTGCGTGTGGTTCAACGTATGTACATATTGCCAGCGGTTTGCTGAAGTCGTGTCAGTTTCACTGCCTGCGAAAAGAAAGCGTGTTTTTGATTTACAGTACATAGCTTGAAAACTGAAAGTGGACTTGTGACCAAGTGCAGCGGGTGAAGTAATCTTTTTTCTTTTCAAACCTTGTTGCTGAGCAAGCTCGGTGTCATCGCACATGCAAAGCATATACATATAAAAGAGCATAGGCCTGGTAAGCGCTGCGTTTATTTTATTTCGCCTCTAATATTTTTTTGCCGAGTTTCTATTTGTTTGTTATTTTTAACAGACCAATTTCGGGTGCGTTCAAACGAAGCGATGAGCTTTTGAGAAAGCCAAGAGTTAGTCGCGTGGGGGGACTCGAAACTGTAGCAGCAGCTTTGTTGTTACACCTCTCCACAATACAACTGGCCATGCTTCGGTCGTGGGAGAGAGGAACAGAAACTAAAGATGCCTGTGTTCAGATCGAAGCGCTCGTGAACGCACTACTTGTAGTTTATTTTCTCAGATAACCTTCTTTGTTTGAAAAACAAAACGTGGGAACCTTTTAGAAGAAACTCGAGTAGCAGCTTTGCGTTGTTCAGCGTTGTTTATGTAACGCTCAAACTTTCAACACGACAAAGTCCTACAGGCATTTGATATTTCATTGTTTATTTAGTTTTATGACAGAAATTTCATTTAAAGGTTTGTTGTATGCAACACGCAATATGTACGTTTTCGTTGGGGAGATGCCCGAAATTGTTTCGTCATAATTGCTCGACCCCCAAAGAAGCATTTTTATTGTCTTCCTCGCGTTCAACGAATATTTTTGATCGTGCGTCGAATAGCTCTTTGCATTGTTTCTGTTCACTAGCTGAGTCATATGAAACAATACTGCCGTATTAAATCAAGTATATACAGACCTTAAGGCAGGTAGGCTACAGGAAACGGAGTTAAAATTTAAGTTTTTTAGGCATGTCAAAGATTGCTTACAATTTTGGAAATAACTTTTCCATTTTGTGAAAATAATTATTTTCACAGGTGATTTAGATACTGCAGAGATCTCTCTGTGGTTGTTGAAAAAAACTGTGAAAAACGACTTTTTAAAAAAATAGTTTGTTTTTTACAACGAACAAAACATTTTGCGTTCATGTAAAAAGTTCAAGCTTTTAACCAGATTTAATAGATAAAGCGATAGACTAAAGTTATCAGCCACTGAAGCATAGGGTTTTTCAACTACAAGCAGTGAAATTACTATTTATTGGATGTTTCTGCTTTCTGAATAGCTTCATGTGAAAATTCTACAATAAAACAACAAGTTCAATGCAGTAAGAAACAATGGTGTGATTAAAAGTTTTATTTAGATACGTCTTTAGACCAAGAGAAGCCTCTCCACGATTTGGGAGTTGAGAAGTTTTCAGTAAATCAATCAAACTTTCTGAAGGTGCTGCGCAAAGATCGGCAAAGATGTAGGATGAAACGTGTAACGACCCAGGAGGCGTAACGTTTATGGGTTTATGTCACTTAAAACAAAGGTATGATCTGACAACAAAGAAATCAAAGCTCAAATACAAAAGACAACTCTCAATGCCACAAACACAGCACCCCTCGCCGCCTCTGACTTGCATCTAGCCAGCAAGCACTGGTCGGTCGATCGCTCATCTCCACATTTGGTGCCTACGCCCGTGTGGAAACCGTGTAATTAATCACAGTACGTCAACTAGTTCTGCCACATAAAGTAACATCAAACGCTGATAAAGTCTGTAAGTAAAATACAGAACTTCAAACACATAGGAAGTGGACTTGCATCTAAGGTTTCCAATCTTTCACCACAAAATTTTCCAGCCATTTCGAGAACTTGCAGCTTGCATGACAGATAAAGATTGGCAGCTTCTACGCTTGCTTCCTGCCGTTGAAGCATACGTTACTAAATCTTTTTCCGACGTTAAGTCAAGTCCGTGAATTACCCCTGATTCTCTCTATTTCTCAGTACAACATTAATTTGCAGCAAGGATGTACTAAAATGTGCATAACGTCCTTGAACTACATCTCCTGTCTCAACATCAGCAAACTAGGTCTGTGTTTTGATTGTACTTCTGCAGGAAGAATACAGTATGCTGAAATGGTGCGCTACCCTCCTCGGGATAGGATATCCTGAACATTGCAAGACAAGCTGAACAAAAACCTTGACGATTGGCCCACAAGTAAAGCAGGAAATCAGCCGCCTGTTTCATAATATGATTCAAATTGCATCTTGATTCTGAAATAAACCCATAAAAAATTCCTAATAAAGTTGAGAAGTTTTTGTAAAATTTTTATCGGTTTCAAGTAATTTTTAATACAATGAAATGTTGAAACTGTGGAGCATTAGAGTAATTGTGATGGAATTTAGGGGCAGGCATAGCTAACGACAAATTCGTTTTTGCAGGAGGGGTTGGCCAGTATTTTGTGCGGATTTTAGTTGCGCTGTTATTTTTTGCTTCATTCACTGTACGTGTTTTCAAAAAAACGTTTTGCTGTATTTGGGTTTGAACCGAATCTGTTTTGCTCTTTTATTCTTGCTAGCCGCCTAGCTTTGTTTTGCAAAAACATTGCGGTGAAGAATGACTGTGTACACCAGCACAAGATGGCTGACCACGTTGTACGTTCAAAACTTATCACTCATAACAGACCACGTCTGATTAAAAATGGTGTACGCCTCGAGTATTCACTAGTTTTAGTCCTTCCCGCAATTCCAAGCTTGTAAATCGTCCTCGAGCCTCAACTACGTTTCACATAATTCAATCAGCGAATAATGAAATAATTAAAAGATGAAAAGGGGGTTTCAAAACGACCATATAGGTTTTATGAAACATTCTTTTTTGGGATATGCGCCCCATCCTTTACTTGGCTTCTTACCCTCCATCAAGCAACGCGCTGCTAAAACGATCAGCTTAGCAACAAGCCTTTTCCAAAAACAACCTCAAACGTCAAAAGTGGATCAGCACCGAATATAAGTCAAGCAAAGGTCAGGTCCGATGAACTTGTCTTGCGTGACATTGAACTGAGTAACGACTTCACCATTGTCAAGTCAATGATCGGGTTTATTACATAGTAGGACCAAACCACCAAAGAAGGTAACTCAGGGCCGTCGCCAGCGGTGGGGGGAAGTGGTGCCCAGTCCCCCCCATTTGAAATCCGTGCCCCCCCATTTCAAGTTTCGCCCCCCCGGTTGCTGCATACATCCAATACTGTATTTTAAAGATGTGGCCCCCCTTCTAGTTTTTGGGCCCTCTTTTTGGTTTTTGGCCCCCCTGAAATGTGGCCCACCCTTCTTGTTTTTGGCCCCCCCCTTTTTTTGGTTTTTGGCCCCCTCTTTTTGGTTTTTGGCCCCCCTAAAAAAGCATCGTCCAATTTAACTAAAGCTCATTCACCTTCACATACAATCAGAAAAACACTGTGTTCTGTCACATTCTTTGTTCACTAACATACTATGGCATACGCAATGCGGACTAGGTCCTTTTCTCACATAAGCTGTAACAAAAAAAACAAAAAAACTGTTAAGGAGATTGCAGGATAGTTGCAGTGGTCACCTCGATTGAAAAAGATCCATGTTAATATAATTGACAAGTCATATCAGACTCACAGTCAGGCGCTTCGCTGAATGGTTCACTTCTCACTGACAGAACAATGTAAAAACGAACATTTGCTTCACAAGGTCAGTGATGCATGAACCTTGGTCAGCGATGCGTGAATGGTGGTCAGTGATGTGTGAACGGTGGTTAGTGATGCATGAACGGTGGTGTTCGCCAAGGTTTTGCGATATATATAATTACAATATAAAAGTTAGTAAAAGATTAGAAAAACCTGAAACTGGTTAGAAAAGAAATTTTGTAATATAATGCTCAAAAAACACCTGGAGGTAATTTCTTAACTAGGACGACTGAACACAAACGAATCAAACGAATGCAAAACATGTATAAAGATTTAAGTAAAACGTAGTATCTTGCCTACAAGAACAAAGGTAAGTGAAAGATTATAGCAACGAAAGCCAAGTCAATACAAAGTTTGAAAACTATGCTATTCAATAGTAAAAAATTTTTTCTAGTTTAAATGAGCGAACAAAATGCTTTAAAATCCAAAAAAATGACAGTGGTTGGAAACCAGAAGGTGCATTCTTATAGTTGATGAGTTTCAAACGTTCTACGCCAAAGTCGGGAACTTTAAAAATAAACAAATTCAAATTCGCTTTAAATGATGAAAACAAACACCTATACGTTTCTGATGAATTTCCATCAACTTCAGCGAACAAGGCAGAAAAAAATGATGTTTAAGTAAAAAAGCGCTGAAAAGTGGCGGCGTGACGCAATCGCCACGTCATCAATGAAGGCACTGAAAAAAATTACAAGGAAATTGCATTAAAACAAACAATGGATTGGGAAACATCATCTCTGCGCAACAAATCTGGAATTTAAATTCCAAGCTGTCACATAACGAGAATATAAAAATGCTGATCTTACAGAACTTTTCAAGGATCTTATAAAAGTTACCCTGACATCGATTGAAAAGCAATCATCGGCGATGACGAGGTGCATGACGAGGCCAGAGCTCTTGTCCAAATGTTGCGTCATAGAAGAGAAAATGCACACTAAGATTTCGAAAGATATAAAATCTGACACCGTTAAAAATTTCAATATTTTGTGCGAGGGTTACAAAAAATCTTAACAAAAAACAATTTCTGTGCTTTTTCTCCGCGCTTCCCTCGTTCGCGGCCGATGTCAAAGGAAACATTCTTGGAACAAAGTGCAAGCAAAGCGATCCTACTGCTTTGCGCAATCAGGACCTGCTGGACATAGAAGCAGGTTACGAGATGCCCACCTCCCCGACAAGCAATTAACGGTAATTAATTAATTTTGATCAAACCCACGAGAACGTGTTCTTATAGGATTTCGATCGCGACATAAACAGCAAAAACAGAAATAAACGACAATATTGCGGCAAGCACACGTTGGGTGGACACGTAAGACGTCTGTCTCTTTACAACAAACAAATGATTATGAAACAGACAACAGGCAAGTCACTACTGAAGTAAGACGCAGTTGCCAGGGGTGTACCGTTGTTAGATGGCGCCCGGGGCAAGAAACAAGTTTGGCGTCCCCATGTTCGAACATCAGGTCTTTTGGAAGCAGATGTACTGTATCGAAGAAAGTATTTGTGACATCATTGGGACTTTTCGGCGCCCCCCAGTGATTCGGCGTCCGGGACATTGAGTCCCCCTTGCCCCTCGGTACGCCCCTGGTAGTGTCTTTCATGACACAGTCAATGAAGTTCCAAACAAAAGCACAGAAGGCACCAGCGAACCACTGGCTGTTACAGTCGCCCACAAACTATGGCTTGCAATTCATGAATGGCATCACATGATCCCAGACATTCAATGCCGGATTAGCATCTGTGCGAAAGAAACTATCTGTGGCAGTAAAAACGAACAAAAGGGCATTATGACGTGTCGCCAGCTGGTTCGTCAGCATCGAATGGATCGGGCCTGTCAGCAGCGTAGTTGATTGTGTATGTCGTTGGTGAGGGGACTTCATCATCAGATGTTTCTGATGTTCCACCTTTCAAATGCAATGACAACACTATGTTTCACAGACTCGTGTTAATTTGCAAACGTATTACATTTTAAGAATAACTTTCCATACTTTTTCAATACCTTTTCAGCAATAAGTTAAAAAAGTTCAATGCCATTACTGCTCTTCATTTTGCGAAATTCTTAAACCGTGAAACTCAATTCCACACATTGCAAAACACTGCGTAAATAATGAATTGGTTTCCCTTCAGTAAAATTCTGCTCAGATACTTCCGATTTCTTTTCCATTTAGAATTTCCAGACTTTTTCAATACTAAATGCATATTTTGGCCAATTTCCATACTTTTTCAATACTAAATGCATATTTTGGCCAATTTCCATACTTTTTCAATACTAAATGCATATTTTGGCCAATTTCCATACTTTTTCAAGGTCCTGAAAACAGATTTTGAAATCCAATACTTCCGATACCGCGTGGGAACCCGGAACTACCACAGTTTCCCATTTCATGAAGGCTTTATGTAATAATTTCTGGTTAATGACAGAGTCCAGACTTTCGTCTGGACGTTTTATGTACCGTATATACTCGCTTATTAGTCTCACTTTTTTACCTGGAATATGGCCTGTACTTTGCCTGCGGCTTATACGCGCAACATACCAAGAGGGACAAAGTTTTCTATCAGCAATAGCCTTGACGGAACAGAAGATGACATTCTCTGGACAGATGTTCACGACAACACCCATGACACAGATGAAGAAGATGAAGATGACACCTACGACTATCTACCGCAATTATAGACGAACTTCCTTCTTCTGACGAAGAACATTTCTAAGGTTTTGAACAATATAATTGACTTTCATTACATTTGCCTGTAAAAATCAATATTTAGTGGTTGATTGATCGCGCTGGGTCTTCACCGGTGAAAAGGTCAATTGACCTGCGGCTTATTCGTGAATTGCCCTTGATTCTCGGTATATGGCTAAAATTTCTGCTGCGGCTTATCTGCGGGTGCGACTAATAAGCGAGTATATGCGGTAACAAACAAACTTTCATTTGTCATTCCCAGCTTTTTTTGGGACCTTGTTACCGCAACAAAAAGATATTTGCGCGGTACTACAGTAACTTCACACAGACCAGTGAACACAGCGTGTACGAGACAAGCAGGTTGCTGTGAAAATACCTGATCCGAATTTTTCTTCGCGTAAACGTTCAACCAGTTGTTTCAGAAACGCAACAGAAGCATTTCCACCTGCGAAAGATTCAGAGGAAAAAAGTAATTAAAGGAAAAATGAATATATCAATGTAAAATTTCATGAAAATGTAAAACTTTTATCTGTGCAACAGACATGGGGAAAATAATCAACGAAAAAAGAAAACTACAAAACTTTTAAATAATATAAAATTTTTGAGCTGTGTAAAATTCCGGGCAAACGCAAAAAATCAATCAAGCGACTATTAAATAAAATCTTCCACTGTCAAGAACTTACAGTTGAGGTAAAAATTGAAAAAAATACCAATAAAATAAAGTTCGACCCGTGCTAAATATGTGGTTCGGCCCGTGCTAAACATGTGGTTCGACCCGTGCTAAACATGTGGTTCGACCTGTGCTAAACATGTGGTTCGACCCGTGCTAAATATGTGGTTCGACCCGTGCTAAACATGTGGTTCGACCCGTGCTAAACATGTGGTTCGACCCGTGCTAAATATGTGGTTCGACCCTTGCTAAACATGTGGTTCGACCCGTGCTAAACATGTGGTTCGACCCGTGCTAAATATGTGGTTCGACCCTTGCTAAATATGTGGTTCGACCCGTGCTAAACATGTGATTCGACCCGTGCTAAACATGTGGTTCGACCCGTGCTAAACATGTGGTTCGACCCGTGCTAAACATGTG
>Ga0210059_1016651_pt1 | contig 10584 bp, 10 predicted proteins | sample Ectturendosymbi2_FD_188042 | JGI IMG/M metagenome (GOLD analysis project Ga0210059, IMG submission 188042) | Ecteinascidia turbinata endosymbiont from Florida, USA - Sample 2 (SPAdes) (version 2) | ecosystem: Host-associated > Tunicates > Ascidians > Unclassified | place: Key West, Florida... | reverse complement strand
TTGGAGGTCACACCAAAAAAGGTCTTCATGATCTTTGTGGTAGAAAACTTGTAGGCAAACGTTGCACAACTTTTCGGGCAAGTTTGGAGAAATTCTGGCAAAAATCCTTCGCACCCCCAAACTTTTGCTTGCTCCTACACCTATGGATTAGTGAGTAGAAAATGCAAAGCGACGGTCAGACTTTGGTCGAGAACTCGCCGCTGTTTATTTCGGCGACCCGTTCCTGCAGTGTGTCACGCATGCAATGAAATAACATTGTCAGCAATGACGGGTTTTCCCTGAGAGCGTCTGCTCTGATTCACTGGCGATAGGTTGGACCAATTACACAACCAAACACTTTAATAGGATTTAACGCATCAGAGCGCCCACCGCTCGACACCGAGTCAGTCACGTTTTCTTGGTCTTGACAAACCAGTGGTATGGAAAATATGCAGGCAGCGATGCACATGGTCGCTTAGACTCTGCAGAGTTTATGCCAAGCTGATACTCCATTTACCGAGTGCTTCAACATCCTTGTTTTTAAGCAACCACAATGCTGAATACCTGGTCTATCGTCAAATCTTTCTAAAAGTAAATGTTCAAACCGAACTTAAATTTTTCACTCGAAATTAATACACTTTTTGCACGGTTGTCTTTGAATTGCTTGGACGTGTTGCATTTTTGTGGCGATTCTGTATCCATGCTATGATCTAAATAAAAAAATACATGAACAGCTATAAATTGACCGTGAATGAACCACAACCAGGAAAATGTGATCTCTCCTCAGTCTGCAACCTTCTTTTCCACCAACTGCCGCTAAGGAAAATCACGCCAACACAATTTTTACCACTTTTGCTTGTATAAGGTTCATCAAAAGGCAGTGACAACCTAAGCGCCTGGCGCTTACACGACGTCATTTAACGCGAGCGCGTTCCCAACATCTTCCTCTCGAAAAGATCGTTCTGACGCATGATAAAAGAACGCAGCAATTACGTTACAAAACGAATGACGTCACACTGCAATGACCGCTCTTTGCAATTTTTCACGCTTGCGTTTCTTCCTCGCCTTTTCCTTCCGCTGCTGCGTTGCGTCAGAGAAGAACGTGACGTCGTTGCGAGATTCAAACCGACGCCGGATGTGGTCGAGTGCTGCGCGGTTGAAGCCGACCCGGTCCTGGAAGAAAACACGAGCGACTTGATCATTCAAAGCAGCACCGGCCCGGGCTTCTGGCGCGAAAGACACGCACTGGTTGACTTCAGTTTTAATTCAGTTAATTTACGGCAGTCAATTGGAGACTGATGCTTGAATCGAGGCGTTTTGTCGCGTCCCGGGGAAAAAGCGCGAAGACTGGCACAAACATACATGGCTTGCGCAGTATTTAAAACAAGCCAACAAAAACGACTAGCAAAATGATGACGAGTTTATAAAACGCAGACTAGAAAAACACACTTATGATATATCGCATCGACAAATGCGATATACTGTAGTTTCAATAAGGCGGGAAGAATTAATTAGGTGGGAACACGGTTTAGTGTTTGTGAACTCATGGGCGTCGGAAGGACTTCTTCCAGGTGGTGGCCAAAAACATTTTTCCAGGAGCGGACAACAGTAGTGAAATTTTATTTTACAACTCGAAGCTAAGCGAAAAACATTTTTCTACATAAAAAGTCAATGGGAAAACATCAAATTTTAAAATCCAGGGAGGCAAAATCCCCTTCCGACCCCCTTGGATGGACTCTAACAAAGTTTCGCATCTCAGCGCAGCAGTTTCCTTTGGCACCAAGAAGATAAACGACAGTTGACTTATGGAAAAAGTTTAAACTATCTTTGTATAAATGGTGAGGCGTTTAGTTTTCGCAGGTAGACCATTGAGCAACTTGGTTCCCCTCAAGTAGAATGAAAGCTTGGCTTTAGCTTTTGCGAAAAAGACAGCGTGAAGATTTTGCTATGACCACGTCGAGGAAAAATGGTGAAAGCAGCGTTTTTAAATGATCAGGATACCAACCTATCATGATTTTACGAGAGTCAAGTGCTTTGCTTTACAGAGCAGTGGATCCCAAATTAATGTCTCACATTCAGGGGGCACTTCAACGAAAAATGCTGACTGGAAACCAATGTAACTACGCTCGTCTTACCCGAAGTTCGTTCAACTTCATCTCGGTGTTTTGTGGAAGAGTGCTTAAAATGTCAGTCAACATTTCATTGGAAGTGATGCGGCCAAGATGGATCCTGAAACCATAAAAAAGCAGGCGCTTTTTCTCCAAGACAAAAAATTTTAGAAAAATCAGAACATCGAACCGTTGGCATTAGACCGGATACGGTTCTTCCTAAACATCAAATGACTCAGCCTCTAAGGTAATGAGCATCACAGCATACTCATACTTGTTACAAGTATGTCACACAATACTGTGCAGCGGACGCTACACAAAATTAAGCCGCAGTATTTCGGCAAAGAATCACGTCGACAACTGAGTCCATCTGTTGACCTCATTTTGGTTTGACGTGCGTTGCCAAACTATTTCTTCTCACTCCGTACGCACGTAGTTACTTGTCACAAGCCAAGAGCGCTGTGCTACCGTACCATTGCACGCCAGGCGCAGCATATATCACGGGTCGCATGCAAGAGTGAAATAACTCGATGACCCACAAGTGTCGCTGACCAGTCACTGGGCGAACCTCAACGGCAATTTTAAAGAACAAATGGCTCCCGGACAATTTTGACCAAGATATTCTGCCACTTAGAGGTGCAAATTCAGGACTAGCTCGACAAAAAACAAAATGACCTTCAGGGGTTTGGCAAACGGTCTGCATTTCAGACGTTAGAGCACTTGTGTGAAAAAGCGCGCCCGCCGGTGGGCTCGCCTATGAAACGCGCGGGCGTATGCGCGTGTTTGAAGATAAGTATCATCGATGCGAACACACGACAGGGAAATTGCATCGGATCTGTCCAATCAACGACGCAATGAATTGCGTCAACAACCTCACAACTGAACCCTTACATAAGGCCTGAGTTGACCTTTCCCGACGGACAGGGTGTCAGTTTCCAATACACCGGAACTTAGCACTCCGGATTCTGGTCATCTACTGCATCCCGTTTAGAATCACAAAAAATGGCCTAAAGATTAGTAGTTTCCTTTGATCTCTGCCACAAAAACAAAGCACGGCTTAGCGCAATTTTAGCCAGTCAAGCCAAAATCCGCCGCTTTATAACGATTCCGCCCAAGCTATTTTACAAGCCTCGCTTAATTGAGATGTGGAAAGCACGAAAAATTCCGCTCATACAGAGAAGCTTCCAGTTCAACTGAACCCAATAAAATATATCACAGTTTTTATCTCTTCAAGGCATGTTTCGCTTTTACACGACACACACAGACCATCTGCAACAAGCCGCCAACCAAACTATCGGACTGAGTGATAAAATCAATTTACAAACTTGCAACAAACCTTGTAAGAAAAAAAATGCATCGACACACAAGTTCAACTTCGCGGCCGATCTTCACATAGGAGTTGAGCAAAGTCAACAGGTCAGGAACGTAGGAAAACGGCAGCACCAGCAGAGCTTCTTCCAATTCACTACACACAACGACATAAAAAAAACTGAAAGCAATTGTGTGCTGTATTACTATCGCATATCAAACAACACTGATGAGCAGTTTTTAAACCAGCCTGCGTGCGTCAAAATCGCATACGTCAAAAATCAAACTGCTGAAAAAAGAAGTGAATTTGCAAAGATGCGCTTACTGAAGAACAGCTTTCTACGATAAGCATTAAACTCGCGGCAAGGAACGACAACAACAACAAATTGAACCAACAAATGCTTGGATTTTGGGAACTTACCTCGACTTGACCTTCCGCAGTACTTGAAGAAAATATCGCGATGCCTGAGTGAAACATTGCGGAAAAATGTAGTTGGATCGAGAAAGAAAATACAAAATAAACTGAAAATTGGCTTCAACGTCAACAACTGCGAAGTACTTTCACTGATCTAAGCAAAGCACACAAGCTACTTGCTTATTGCGCATATTTATTAAAGTTATCCGTGAATGACACAAAACTCAGAAAATTGCGAGCAGGTGATCATTGACTTTGATGTGTGCGCATTCACATTCCGCCAACGCAAGCGAGCGGCATTCCGAAATATTATCGCTGCTATCGACACCACGGAGAAGGGACGAAGCATTCACTCACGGAAATGTTGCCGTATGCTTTCAGAATCGGGTGCTGGGAGATATACGGGATCTGCAAAACAGCAAAAAAAACAGAAAGTGTTTACGCGACAATCGGATCTGAGAAATTCGCAGCAAGGCCAGGTGCCGCCCGCGCAACTGTGTCCATGCATGGCCCGGCAGCGCGATCGACTGACGATGCGTTTGATGGCGATCTTGACAGAAAACGACAATCTGTCGGGGCTGTTGTCTCTGCAAGATGACGACACGCGGCAAGTACTGCGAAAAATAAATTAAACTTTTGGCAAAGTGCCAGCGTGGTTTCTGCGTTATCTCGATCTGTGGAATTTAAAGCTTAAAAAGCAGCAACGCAGACAGCCATGTCGCGGCTCTCGAATTCCACCAGCGACGTAAATCCGCATCTTGTGAAAGAAACACGGTTCAGTTCGGTGGCCGAAAGCTCTAATCAATCTTTACTTTCACGTGCATTACCTGCCTAAATCAAGCTCCAAATTTCGAAAATAAACACAGGACAGTGACACGCATTATTGACTGATTTTCGACTTCAGAATGATTCATCATTTCAATAAAAACACCACCATGTTTATCACTGCTGACATATCGTGTTTTTCGCCACCAAATAGAAATAACTCCATTGTTTACTACCATATGGTCAAATAAAAATACCTTGCTTCCTTTCTTTTGCGTGGATCGATGCTCTTCTTCGTTCGCACGCTCTTCGCGACACAACTGCATTCAAATGAAAATTTTCGTTTTTTCTTGGCCGTTCATCCAATACGGGCCTTCCCTACACGAACGCGATAATCTACCGTTCGGTTCTCCCATACAGCAGCTTGACCATAAAATCGGTTTTACCCTTTACTTTCGTCAAAACAACTTCCATGACCTTTGTTCTGCTGGCTCAGGTGTTAATCTGACACACTTATTTAATGGAAGGGTGGAACTCTACTGACATAGAGCAAAATATTGAAAGCAAGCAAGAAGCCACACAGGTCTGACAAGCAGCATGTAAGCGTATGTAGTCTGAAAATAACACAAGAAGTAACTACTTATACATATAGTTACAAAGATACAAGAAGCAGGTCAAAAACAAATGAGCGGCAGCAAATTCTGTTCTTTAAAACTTCCGCCACGGTGAGTTCACCGAACCAGCTAACCTCAAGAGCTTCCATAATCCTCTCCGTTGCCTTGATGCTTTCAACAGTAGTTTTAGTTGCCATGCCAACTTCATCGTTTGCAGATTCTCCGGGAACCTGGCGTTATTGAAGTATCTTTGATAACTGAACAGCACGCACTGACAGTGTGATATGCTGTCGAACGCATGACCGCTTCACTAAGGGTGATCCGATCAACATTTTCAAAGTGGAGAGTGTTGGTTGGCACAAAAGATATGCAAAAGTTAACAGCTCCATGTAGGCTCTACTCATAAATACGATCAGTCTGCGCCGGGTATATAGAGCCGGTCTGACGAACGTGCGCATATGGTTGGACAAAAAGAAGTAACAAGAATTTGAAAACATCCAAGGAATTTTTTTTTCTCTATGCATCAGTTTTATATGCGGTTGTCTCTTTTAAAGACATCAAATATAGTCGGAAACTTAACATCCATCCGAAAAAAGAACCCATGAGTGCAAACCGAAAAATTCACCGGCAACGACTCGAACCAGCGAAGTCAAGTTACAGACAATTGCAGTGAGAGAAACTTAAGTCGATGAGTTGTTGCGCACAACGTCACTGGTAACTACTGCACTGAACAATGCTCGCAGCGTAAGGGCCGGGTACTTTTTTGGCACTGCCGTTTTGGCGACGACTGTTCGGCGCCGGCCATTTGCACGCCCCACAACGTACACAGCATTAAAGAAACATCGGTGCTTCCCACTAAAGCTATTTTGACGATGCAGGAGTCAAATGCGAAAGCCGATGACATCAGAAAATTTCCTGATGACTTCAACAACCTTTTGACAAGTCACCTTCACGCGATATTTTTCACTGTTTTATGCACCGATAAAAACTTGCAACCATTTCGTGCAACTAGAGCTTTTTCAAGGCGGCAACTTTACACTCTGCACCTATGCCAGATTCCTGTTTATGGTGCAGGCGACATCGAACAATGTGTAATTGGAAAGTACACACATAGCTTCAAATGACCCCTGCAATGGAATGTTCCGCGTGCGCCATCGCCGACGTTGCAACCAACTGTTCACTGCCCGGAACGCATCCAAGCAAGTCAGCGTTGATGCTGTCAACGTAGCACTCAAGTCGAGCATCGTGCTCGAAGCTTGCTAGCCGCTTTTTTTCGTTGAGACAAAACTGACGTGTGCAAGGTTAGTTGTCTGTGTCACCAAAAGTGGGCTTTGGGGAAGTCAGAAAAACACGAGCAAATTTTTCGGTTTGCAATGCGATTGCAAATCACCTATGCGTTGTTCTTCGTACCACTGTTGTCAACTTGCGTTTTGCACAGAGCTACAGTATCCGTTAAAAGTCATCGACAGTCATTACTATGCTCACAGGCATTATTGGCGGTAGCTTCCGTATAGCTGTGAAACATCACCGCTGAAATTCGTAAAAACTGCTTGCTCGTTGCTTTGGATCGACCAGAAACATTTCACATTTTCTGCATTATCAAACTATTGAAATGCTTCAGAATTTCAATGAAAAATCAATCGCCAAAGCTTAAAAACGCTTAAAAACCGGGAAGCTTAAAAACGCTTAAAACCGGCAAGTTCTTACCACTGCTTCGTGTGTCTTTGCGATTAGTTTCTCTTCCTCCTCCTCCCGCTCCCTCTCCCGCTCCTCCGCCGGAATGATGATCTCGCTCGTTCTTTGCCAGAACCTGACAGAACGGTCCATTCCACAGGAAGCGAGGTGGTCGCCGTCACCGCTCACTGCCAGCGCACAAATTGGCCCGATGTGACCCTGAAAGACACGGTTTCGCTTTGAAAGCCCTTGTTGGGGAGAGAACAACGCCCGTCCTCCCCAAAAACCAAAACAAGTTGAAATCACTTGAAGCAAAGTAATCAACAGTCAGTAAGGACGGTGAAAGTAAAAAATCTTATGCTAAGCAAAATACATGTGGCATCAAAAGTGTAAGTTTACAAAACCATAACTTTTTTACATAAGAAAGCGATTCAAGGCACAGGAAATCAGAACAGCGCAACCAAATGGGCAGTGTATGAACTAAAAAGCTTGGTTTCAGCGGGTGCCCACGATGGTTTTCGTGAACTGTTGAGTGTATAAGATATCTGAACGCAATGCGTAAAATAAAAATGTATTCACGATTCACGATGGAAACGGTGTGGCATGCGTTCCAAGTGGCCACATCTTACCAACAACGTTGCAGTTTTATGGTTTTAATAGAAAAATACCATCTCAGTACCTTCTGTATTTCCTTGTGTCCGATACATAATATAATGTGGGCAGTCGTTAAACGACCCTTCTATCCAGCAAAGAGTGACTCATACTTTTGTAACTAATACGTCACATGTTTGGTTTTGACATGGCGCAGTCTTCAATGAACGTACTATCTCGATATAACACCACGATACCAAGGATACTAAGCAAATCAACGCAACACAATCTACCTTAAGGATTTGAATCAGTGTGAACTTGTCGGCATCCCACTGTTTGATGACGCCGTCCTTTCCGGCGCTGAAGAAAAGATGCGTTTCGGGCACAAACTTGACGCTCGTTATGTCGTCATCATGAGCAAATAATGACCTGCGTGTTATGAAACAGCTTCTTAGAAACCTTATGAAAAAAACTAATTACCCACACGTTAACTTTGCAAGCCTTAGATAGGCAGTCAAAGTGTCTCCCCTCTTTTTTGTTCGCCCAACCGAAGTGCGTCGCCCAATTAAAGAAAAACATTAAATTTATATCTCTTAGCAACTGAAGGTGGTGAACTGCGTTATGAACGCACCAGTTAAAAGCAAACGAGACTGCGGAAGATCGCTGACCAAGCCCGCGTGGCATGTCAGCCGTACAAGGTTGTTGGAACGTTCATACCTGTGGCAATCTCCGAAATCCAAACCCCAGATCTTGATATTTCGATCAGACGATCCCGTCACAATCAAAGAGGAATCAGTAGAAATGCTGATGCATTTGGCTGGAAGTGAGTGTCCATACAGTGAAAGGAAAAACTGAAACGAGGCAGTTACGAACGTTTGATGGGTGGAAAGCAATGGCTGGTTTATACCTAGCTCCTGGAAACAAACTCTGGCCTTTCACATATGAATTGGACTTGAAACCACCCAGGGTTCAAACCAACGTAGAAAAGAAACCTTACTATCTCTTATAATTCGTAAAGAAGCCAAGCAGCACCAACAAACACTGAAGGTTACAACAAGCACAACAAAACGACGGCCTGCAAAAGATAGAAACAGCGCGCTGATACATAACACCCAGCAGAAGGTTGATGTTGCGTAAGTCGTGAACATTATAACAAGGTACGGAAGGTGGCACCAACTACAGGATTTTTAAACATGGAGCTCAAATTCCGTTCTTATTGCTTCAAGCGCCACCAAGCGGCAAAACAAAACAAAGCCGCATAAACCATTCGGGGCTTAGAGGAATACTTTCAATTAAGCGTCACACTGAACTTCTACATCTTTTACCAGCAGAGATTGCCAGGTTATTGGAATCCAGTTCTGCTCACAAAATTGCCTCCAGTTCAACATAAAAACATTTCCGATTCAACTTGCACCTACGCCCAGCTTACCTTTAATGTGTCTACGTAAAAAACTTTGACAGTGCAATCCAGCAAAGAAATGGCTATCAGTTTACGGTTTAAACTCATATCGACGGCCAGAACTTGGTCTTCTAGTTCAAGGGTTCGGGTGTGAACCAGGGTCAATCGTTTGCTGCGAAATATAACGATAAGACTGAATTCACACTGAGGGAAACTTGATTTCGCCAAAAATTTTAACCACACACTTTTCGGAACTGCTTAAATGAAACCAGACTGAATTTATATCTGCTCGAAGCTGCTGAAAAAATAACTTATCCAATCATTGCGAAATCAACAAAGGCTAAAGTTCGCCAAAATCTTCCATAAAGCCATCCCTATAATATTCGCCAGAGCAGCGTTACGATTGTGATTCAGAAATAATATCAACTACGCGGCCAACCGTCCTCAGATAGCGTCAAAAACTTCACGTTACGTTTACTCCACGACAAGTTCTGGCACCAACTTCATTAAAAAGCCAATGATAAAATAATTGACGCGCACGCGATGTCGCACTTTACAGATGGTTGAACTGTAAAGAGCTCGCCGCAAGCCTCAAACCCCGAGCAGCAGAACGCTGCTTAGGAAAGCGAGCGGAAGAATTATTATGGCAGACTCTGGACGAGGCTAATTAGATGACGTGACCAATCAGCCAACCTGGTGGTCTGCTAATATCGTTGCCGAGAGAAGAAAACAAATGAAAACATTACTTCAGCCTGGTAGCTGGTTTTTTTTCGGTCATAGACTGAAATGTTTTTGAAATGACCGAAAAAAAATTAAGTCATTTCAGTCAGAATGTCTGAAAATATAGGCTAATGAACACTGTTACACCGAGTTTTAATACAACTGTGAGACAATTGACTGAAATGTCTCACCAAAAAATAACCGAAAAATAACAGCTTAGTAGTACGTCTGTTACCCAATTACCTGCCTTCGGTCATTTCAAAAACATTTCGCTCATTTTTTGCTGAGACATTTTGGTCTCTGGCACATTTCAGTCATTTACGTAACTCCTTGACATTTTAGCGAAAAAAAAACAGCTGGGTAGCAGTAGGTCTGTTACCCAATTACCTGCCTTCGCAGTCTAAAACGTCAAGGAGTTACGTGCAATTTCACTCAGAAAATAGATCTTTCAGCGGTTCCCGACATACTTCATGGTTATCACAAAAAATCCAGCATGCTGGGACACAAGCACGTTCGGAAATGACAATCCTGGCCAACGACTAACGTGCAACATGGCAAGATGGCGACGAACCTCGAAGAGGACTGCTCGTCTGACGTTAGGTCGAATTCCCAAAACTTCACGCTTTTATCGGCACTGCCAGTTACGACACCCGTCCGGTCAGGGGTCAGGCACAGACTTGCAACGGAATCCTCGTGGGCGGCAACTGTTTCCAGGTGAGCTCCTGCAACGTTTTGAAAAAGTCGTTAGCAAGCAAGTGCATGGCGATCTTCCAAAAAAGAATCTGCTCATTAAGCCGGTACAGGATTGACCAATGACCAGCACAACCAATCCCATGCTAGTCAAACACACGTGGCGAGTTCAAAAATCTGAAACAGCCTGCGTCGGTCTTCACAACAAATCACAACCGACGCATCACAACCGACGATGGTTTGTGAATACTTGACCTTGCAGGGACAATTGCAACGCTATCATCGTCACATGCCCATGCAATATTCTCATCACATAAACCT
>Ga0210059_1016650_pt1 | contig 10584 bp, 8 predicted proteins | sample Ectturendosymbi2_FD_188042 | JGI IMG/M metagenome (GOLD analysis project Ga0210059, IMG submission 188042) | Ecteinascidia turbinata endosymbiont from Florida, USA - Sample 2 (SPAdes) (version 2) | ecosystem: Host-associated > Tunicates > Ascidians > Unclassified | place: Key West, Florida... | reverse complement strand
AGCCCTAAATCGATTTTCTCGCATTTCTGGTGCCAAAATTATGGCCAAAAAATGCAAATTAATTGATTATTAGAGAGTTAGCGGGGGCTTCACTAATTATTTTGCGTTTCTTGACCATAATTTTGGGACCAGAAACGCTAGAAAGTCAATCAAATCCTCTAAAGATTTGTATTATAGCCTAGTTTCCAATAAAAACTCGAGTCAAACATGGCTCTTGACGTTGGCGTCCAGGGCCTGATGACGTCATCCAAATATGCATAAGCATACTCCCATTATAACGTCACTGACACAAAAAAACGAAATCCAAAACTTACAATTTTTTTTATTCTTAATTGCAAGACTTTCCGCATCTTTAAGAGGTTTTTCAACAGCTCTCTAGCTCAATCGGCTGGTGAGTTACTTTCTGTAGCCAAAATGGCCAAGATTAATTTTTGTGGGACTTGATTTTTTACTCAATTTTTGATTTTTGAGCCATAATTCTGGATCCAGATATGCTAGAAAGCAAATCAAGGGCTATGGATCCTCGGAGCATGGCCTAGTTTCTAAAAAAGCTTGAGCCAAAAAATGACTCGGTGGGCTGGCGCCCAGGTCCAGATGACCTAGGCTAAAAAGGCGAGTAAACCTGCTCTCATTATGACGTCACCCACAGAAAACTCCACACCCAAAACTAAAAGAATTTTAAATCTACATTACATGACTTCTCAAATCCTTAGAGGGTTTGAAGAGCTCTCTAGCTCAACCGGCTGGCGAGTTATGGAGTTGCAAAGTTACATAACGTTTTGCAAAAAAGTGGAGCACGCGGGTCTTGTATTTTAGATGGGATTTGTGAGAATTGTATTTTAGAATTGATAAATCGAACCATGTATGAGGCCTTTGGTTATCCATAGTGCAAAATGCAGATGTGAGTGTACGTTCTTGTAAACGGAAGACATGAACATTTTGTGTCTTCCTTTTACAAGAAGATCCAATTCTTACAGACTATGAAGCGGATTGGTGACAGCAGTCAGGTTGTTCGACATCAATTATTGGCCGGTTTGAATCAAGACCACAAAAACTGGGATATGCAGACATTTTTCTTCAACGTGAGGCACCTATAAGCAAGGTCGATGTTCGCATACGTGACTCAGATGTTCGCATACGCTTTTCTGTCTCTGACAAAACAAGATAGACTGAAGCGAAACATTAACATCAGGTGTTCCCAACCTTTCTCTGATTATGTACCTCTTCAACATCTTGACAACCGAGCATGTTCTCCAAAAATTTCTTATGACAAAAACGCTGAGCAAATTGACAAAAATCCACTGAATTTTTAATCGGGCTTTTATATTTTAGAATGTTTAGAAATAAATTAAATATGAATGCGTTTTCCCTTCTTATACTAAGCTTAAATGTACCCTTTCAGATAGACAAATGTACCCTTAGGGGTACATGTACCCTAGGTTGGAAACCTTGTACTACAGTTTCAGATTGAGAAATACTGTACAGGCAAGCCATTGTCCCTTCTAAAAATGGGCAAACCATCATTCTTCGAATAACTACTGTCAAGTGCCAATCAATACCCCGGAAAGGTTTATGACAATTTATTTCATGAGTTTCAAATTTGATTTTATTTTTCCTGATAATTGACAAACGCCGAGACATTAATTCCAAACTGCTCGATTGTAAATCTTTTTTAAAATACCATAGTATCTGAAACGAATATTATGTAGAAAAAATGTTTGCTGGAAAACGGTGTACAGTGCGCACCGTTGATAAAACGGTGTCACAATTTCAGACATCTTGAACTTGTTGCAGAGGCTGTCCAGTGTCCCAGTTATGTGGTTTTTGTCGTTATTTGTAAAATCACTAACATGTTTTGATAAAGTATGTTTGTGGTAACAGGCCAAGCTGGCTATGAATGTCCCAACTTCAGTCAACATTTTGCAGCGATGAGACAATTTCAAAAACTAGTAAAGATTCTGGATAGTGGCGATGCACATGTTCTTCCGTTGAAGTGAACTTATAAAAATCCCTAGTCACGCTTATGTGACAGATTATTAAATGCGTGAAATTAATTTTAGAATCAGAAAAAATCTAGTACGGTCGTTCGAGTAAATTTAAACAAGGGTTAACACGTTTACAATAAATTTTATTTGCAGAGACATGATTAATCGTTGCAACGCCGCGGGTGTCCGAATATACGCCGATATCGTCATCAATCACATGTGTGGTGGAGGAGGAACTGGTGTGCAAAATTTGTGCCATTCTTTATTTTTTAAACTGGTGTGAAAATAGTAAATAAAGACCTTTAAACTTTGTTCCGATAAAATATTTGTTATTGCAAGTATGAAACTTTGGTTGCAATCTGCAGTAGGCTTGTACAAGGAACCACCAGCTTGAGCATGAAGAGCAATCCAAAAACTGCCCAAGCTATTCCATTGTTTCATTCCAGCTTTTCCTCTCAAGCAGGTCTCGGGGCAGTGGCCCTGGCGGAACTCAAAACGCCTCAATGTCAATAGCAATCTCAGATTGTTCTGCTGGTTCCATACCCAAGATGGGAACGTTAGGAGCAGATTTAAAACTTTCAAAATATCTGAAGGGTTTTTGTCCCCGCAGTTTTAACCTGTTGAGATCCATTCACTTAATATTGCTGACTATAAAAATCTGATTTTTTAACTTTCCAAAAGATATCATTTGAAATGGTGTTGTTTTTCGTTTACGTTTCTTATTCAAAAGGATTCGTTCTTGTTAAGTTTTGTTAAAACTATTTACTCTGTCTTCATAAACTTTTTTGTCAATTTCCTGAATTGGATTAACATATTTGATCAAAACATTTCTCGCAAAAAATTCAGCAGTGTAGGAATGAGGATTATTTCTGATGCTTGAATGTTATCTATGTCTGGTTGCGTAAACGTATGCTTAAGTTGCCTTACCTATGCTTAAGTTGTGGAGACATCATCATGACACCGCTAAAAGCTGTAGCATGATACTGTTTCAAGTAAATGTCTTATCGACATTTTTATACCTTATACAGGAACCGGCACCGGTGGATCGTATTTTGACGCCAACACTGAAGATTTTCCAGCTGTGCCTTACTCTGCGATGGATTTCAACGATGCGAACTGCAATAGCGGTTCGGGAGATATAGAGAATTACCAGGATCCTAACCAGGTACTTTCATTAAAACCAAACTTTGGTATAGGTTCAGATTCTCTTTTCCCATTTTTTATCCAATACACTGCTCCTTTAAGTGTTTTTCTGTTTTGGGAAACAATGAGCTTAAATACTATTTGTTTGCTGTCAAAAATTCTTGGAAATGTGAAGGAAAAGCCAAAAAATGTCAAATGTATGCGTAATAAAAATAAAAGGCTGTTTGATGTCATACTGCACTTCACCAATGGCGTGTAATTTTGTAAGAATTTTTGTTCTGCATGTGTAGTGCATATACTGATGTTCTGGTGGATATGAACGTTGTTTTGAGGCGTTAATCGCTTCAATGAGGGGAGTCTTAACGATAGAGTGGCAAGCAGTAATGGAGATCGCATGCCATGACCTCTCTACTACTGCGTGGTCTGTCCAGATTTATATACATTCGTGGAAATGGCTCTACTACTTGTGGTGATTGACGCGAATTACTTCCGGATTCCCGTTTTGTTGATTGACGTATGTGTTGCGGTCCTTGTGACCGTAACAGATGCCTTGTAGCGCTTTTGCATTCGGGCCAATGTAACCTGTTCATATTCACACCTAAATTCATGAATTAATCAACACATTGAAAAAAACATCAACAAGGCATTTGTCGTTAGTCAACGAGTTCTTAAAAAAGGGAACAAAATTTTTAAGATTTCAAAATACATTACATCTAATTTGTTCCCAAACAGATATTTTTTAATTTAGATAAATAGGAAATGCCTTAAATTGCTCAATCTACAGTTATGACTGTGTAAATTTACTGTCGCCAAGCCAAGAATGATGCAAATTCGATGTTCCGTTGTATGCCAGAAGCATATAGCCCAGCTTGTTCAAAATTTTTTCTCGGTTTTACAATTAACATAAATCAAAGAAAACTTTGGTCATAACGGCGTGTTTCCGTCAATGTGGGTCTACTGTGTTGCTCGATAATTGGCGTCAGATAGTTTTAAATTTCCAGCGAAAGCTGTTATTTGGGAACAACGTAATTTTCAGTTTGCGGCAGCTTGTGTTGGGATTTGTTCGTTTTGGTCTTCACTTCGTTTGCTTTCTCTGCTCATGCTTTGGCTTTTCAACGTTTCACCTGTAAGCATTAGGCCCACTTGCAAATTTAGACCTTGGAAATGCGCAGGGTTACGTTAAATCGATTTCCTAAAAAAGATTTGCTCGATTGATTTGCTTGTGTCACCTCTTAAGGGACTAGTTACTTGAATACGGATGGGTGCAGCCTTGAATCACGGCAAAAAGAAGAAAGCAAAACCAATCCGGCTGATTCCTGGAAAGTTTGCGACAAAACTAGAGCTTCTGATTGCCATTTTGCTGTTATATACCCGAGTAATATCTTCAGTTAGTTTACAAACAAAGAAAAATTGCTATGTATCACTAGTATTTTGACTTTAATTTTACTTTTGTCTGTTGGCACGTTCACTTGAAAAAACCTGCTGTTTTTTTTAGGTTCGCAACTGTAGGCTGGTGAATTTACTTGATCTAAATCAAGGCAAAGACTACGTTAGAGGTTTGATTTTTTCAGTCATTCCAGTTGTGTGTGTGTCATTCTTATAAAAAGCTATTTCAAAATGTCCGTAGACTTTGTCCCTTAACTGTGACCTACAAAGTATCTCAATTTATGCAAGGGCATTTAAAGAAAACAAAATGCTTTTTCTGAAACCAAGTTCGTTCGGAAAAAATAACATATATTATTAATCTATTCGTGCATTGGGAGGTAGTGTAGGATGTGATAGCTGTCATGGTTGCAGTGTCACTTCACACTGTGTCCACTAGCTAAAAATTACAATTCCGTGTTTGCGATAAAATCTTGTTGAGGAAGAATCATAAAGGTATCTGAAACGTGTGACATAATCAGATAAAGACATTTGCATCACTTTTACGCAGTGTTTACCATCGTTTAAATTTCAAAAAATTCTGTAAAACGCTTGAATTAATTGAGTACCAATTAAAACTGTAATAATTCAATTGTGCGTTTACGCAGAGATCGCCCCCTTTTAAATATAACATGTTGAGAAAATTCAATGCCTTATTTTCAGCCACTTACTGATACTAAGAGGATGGTTCCATCAGCCTGTTTTGATGAATTGTTCCATCAACCTGTTTTGATGAATTGAACAAATTCTGCACGTTTTTTTAGAAAGATAATGACTTCGACGGCGTCGCTAGGGGCGCAGGGACGTACCGAGTTTAGATGGGGCCCGGGACAAGAAACATGTTTGGCGCCCACATGTTCGAACCTAAGATTTTTCAGAAGCAAATGTGCTGTCTTGAAGAAAGTACTTGTGACATTGTTGGAACTTTTTGGCGTCCCCAGTGATTCAACGCCCGGAGCATTGTGCCCCCTTTTCCGCCCCTCGTTACGCCCCTGTAGAGGTTCTTGTGTGAAACCTGAACTCGGAAAATTGTTTCAGGCAAAATCATTGACATGATGAACGACCTCATCGGAATGGGCGTTGCTGGATTTCGTGTTGATGCTTGTAAGCACATGTGGCCGGGCGATTTAGAAGTGATCTTTGGCTCAATAAGCGATCTTACATTTGGAGGAAGACCATTTATATTCCAAGAAGTCATTGATCAAGGAGGTAGGACAAAAAGTTGGTTCATTTTATGTTTTAGTTAACGCATTATTGGTCTTCGTGCTTTTTTTCCTTGTTCTTCAGACTTGAAGTTTAGTAGCGATAAACGTTAGATTTAAGTTTCATTAGTGTAACAGACGATTCTTACCAGGATAATCACGGTGTTTAATCTTTCTGACAATAAAGTGGGTTGTTAGTAAAGAGTAAACCTATCATGCGAATTTGCTTCGAGATCTTAAGAACTTGTTATACCCTCAAAGCGCGTCTTTGCATCGTCAGGTACACAATACACATATTCGACTGCTTTTTAACCCATGTTTTAGGTTGATCCAGTGACAGCATGCAGGTTTGGTCAGGTATGTACAATCACTGGCGCATAACCAGCAAGCCCGTAACCAGGTTTTCGGCTTTGGGTTGGAGAAATACACTTTTAGGGGGCAAGATTTTTTTTTAAATATTTGTTTAAAACAAATTTTTCTGGGCACAAAAAAATAGGGGAAGAACAAAAAAATTTGGAGGGGCACTGCCTCCGAACATAGGCGTAGCCAGGGGGCGGCCAAAAGGACCATGCCACCCCAATGTTTAGAACATATAGTCATTTTGTGCTTTGAGAGGCGTATTTCCAAACAAAATGATGTTATTCGCCTAAAATCAAACATGTTGGCCCAAACATTTTGGGCTGGCTACGCCACTGCCCCCAAATTCCCTCCGTGGCTGCGGATCTGATCACTAGTGATGTCATTCCATCTTATTGTAGGTGTACACAGTGACTGCGCTTGATCTTTCATGTAAAACGCGTAAGAACTGCATGGTTTCAAATAAGTGAAAAGTGAGTGGAATGGCCTCGGAAAACATCAACTAGGAAACTTGCTTGGGAACAGGTGTCCCAGGGTCGCAACCAGCTATTATTTTCGGTGGCGTGGGGCAATTGCCTGGTTGCGGGCCAATGAGGCATCCTCAGAGTAAATCTCATGATTCATGAAACCAAGCAGTGGTTGAGACTCCCGCAGGAAGAAAATTGGTCTAGGTGACCGTTACGTCAAAAGCTGATGTCCTCCAGCTACGTATACAACAGCACGACCGCCTTTTGCCACTTAATTTAACAATTATTATCCAATTTCATAACGTCGATTGATTCCTCGCGTTTATCATAAACTTTTCGTGTGCAGGTGAAACACGTCCCGATAAGGCAAGGGTCTTCAAACATTTTTGTCCGAGGGCCGCATAAGCTGTAACTCAATAGTTGGAGAACCGAACATAAACTTGCGGTGTGAGATGAAAGAATGTAAAAACATAATGGGGAAATTGCTTCTTTGATTTTAGAATAGCCGAAAATCAGACTTCAAGCGGGATCTACCAAAAATAACAAAAACCTCAGATTGTGACTACATATCAGCTAAAGTTTGGCCAGCTTGCAGCGCAGTAATAAATTGCCAACTAACATTCACGTGGCCGTATTACGTAATGTCAATGTTCGAGACATGTTATTTTCCAACTAAGCCAAGAAATTGTTTAGAAATATGCTATATTTTTATTGATAAAGTGTTTGTGTGGGTCGGATTTGGCCCGCGAAAGGTAGTGAACCCTGTGATGAAGGAATATTTTAACTACATTTATCAAGGGCTGGGTTAACGTCGAAGTCAGTCAGGATGCGGCCAAAAGATAGCTTGCTTTCAAGAGCCTGTCTGTGTTGAGGGTGCGATTGCAAATAACAGCTTGTCACACAGATACATTTGTTCACAACCAAACGTATCAAATAATTTGCGTCTGCTCCCAAAGACTTACAGCTTCAGGGTTCCAAAAACATGAAGTGGTCTGAGTCTGCATGCCGTGCCGGATTAAGGTAGCCCGGGGCCCGTAGCATTTCAAGAGCCCGGGGCCCTAAGTTTAAAAAGCATCTCAACACCTGCTGCATCATAAAGTGTGTGGGCAAGGCATCCGTGTTGCAAACTTTACTCTCTACATGCTCTATCCAGTTCGCATCGTTACATGACAGTCTGAGTGTGTCGTACTGACCGCCAGTGTTGCCAGATGTTTGTGACCTAAATCTGCTAAATGATGTCACAAAAAACTGCAAGATTCTGCTAAACGTTTTGTCACAAATTTTCAGCTATATTCTGCTAAAAGCAGTGAAATTCTGTTAAAAAATCTGTCATTTTTAACTTGATTGAAAGAAGCCAACAAACTTACGCAATATACTAGTTTTTCGTCCTGCACTCGCTCTCAACAAGCATCGGCTGAAAATGCCGGTCTTGGCCAACACACTTTTCGGCCCACAATATTCTATCGGTCAACATTTTGACTTTTTGAGCAACGCAACTGCAGCTTACCTCGTTTTTTGTATGACATGCAGTTCTTGACGATCTCTTTCAAATGGTTGCATGTTTATATGCAGTAAAACAATGCTCAGCGATAAACAGTCTGAGCATAGATTGAGCCCTAAAACTTTCTAGATCTGCTCTTTGTAACTTAAAACTTAGTGTAACATTAGGGAGCATGCAAAAAGTTCTGTAGTCTTATCTGAGTGTTTTTGCTACCAGTTATGCCTATTTAAGCTCACAATATTTCGCTATGGTTGCATTATTGCAAACTTCACAAAAGGCTTTTGTTGAATCAGCAGGATAGAGGCATTAGGCATCTTGCAACCACATATGTCAAAACTTTTGGCAGCTTTGGTTTACCAGGAAGTTTTTTTACCAGACATTACAACTTACTAATGTAACTGAATGACCTGGAAGTATCGTGCCGTGGGATAAAAACATATTCTACCAATCCTGTCTTTTAACCTAACGCGCTCACTAAGCACACAAGCAAATCATTTTCGCTTCACCAAGTCATCTAATTACTTGTTATTATGATACAATCACCTGCTTGAAACAGCTTTTTGCATCATAATAAAAATTCCAAATAATTGCAGGCAGCTTTTTGTGCTTTGTTCTGGTGTTACCCAATAAATAACGTCATGAAGAAGACAAGTATATTTTTTGATTAAGGTATAAAGTTCTCATCTTGAAAAAGTGTTGGAACAGGTTTTTGATCAGGAATTTGTTACCTACTAAACCTATCAAACGGTTGGTAAAATCCTGCTAGAAAGATTGAAAATTTTACAGCTAATAGCGAGAAAATCCTGCTAGATTTAGCAGCAAATCAGCTAAAATGGCAAGACTGCTGACGGCAATCATAGGCCTTTTGTTACGTATCTGTACAAAAAAATTCGAAGAAGAATTTCTGGACATAGACGGCGTTCCATTAAAAACCTTTGCTTAATAATGGCAAATTTAGCAAAGTGCTGACTTCTTAGACTGAAAAAAATCTTCTATATAATAACTAAGATTTATTACAGAAGACCGCGGGGCCCCCAAAAGCGCGGGGCCCGTAGCAATTGCTACATTTGCTACTATTGTTAATTCGGCACTGTCTGCATGGATGATATGAAATCTTTTGCTTGAAATTTGTCGTTTCGTTAAGTAGGTCAACCTTAGTAAAATTGTAGAAAGTAAGTGACAACATCATCTCAAAGCCTGATTGGGATTTGTATTTTTTGCGCTTTGTAATTTTAGCATGACAACCTCAGTCAATTTGACGATGTAAGCAACAAAATCAAAAAGCAACCTCACTTTTTTCAGTCTCGTCGTGAACGCGTGATAACAAACTGCTAGTGGGAGACGAGGTGCTGAAAATTATTCAAAAAGTGATTGATAACTGCCGGAAAATTGTATACGAGTTGATAATACGGATAGTTTGCTTTCAATAGATTTAATGTGTTTGAAGCTAACCTTTTGACTCGTAGGTTGATGGTTAGGGCATTCGCTTCAGTGCTGGTATAAGCACAGCGTTCAAATCAAGGTCAAGGTCAGGCCGTAGTTCACTTCAGGATGGGTCATGCAACGAACGACTTGCATAAACTTGAGCAAATAGAATCTGGAGCACACCTTAACAGGCCCAAACTTACACATATTAACACTGCAAAATGATCGTATCTAGTGAGCAATTGCAAATTGATGTTCGGTGCAAAACCTTGGTAGCTACACTTAAAAGCACTAGTGTTTCTGTATGCTTTCGAGGAATCAGTCGACTGCCATCTGCTTTCGTCTTTTTGCGATGATTCAAACTTGCACATATATCTATTCAAGTATGTACTTTCCACGCTGGGTGTAAGCAAGGAATCGATCAGCAAATTTTTAATAGGAAATCGTTTTCACGTAAAATTACGCATCCTCAGTCCTGAAAATGGCAAGCAAAGCTTACGGGCGAAAAGTTGAAAGGCTGAAGTAACAGCAGAGAAAAAACAAACTCAAGACTACAATCAAAATTTCGTAACACAAGCTCATAAATCATAACATCTTAACAAACTGATTGACGTCAAGAATACTAGTGGCGACAAAAAAACTGTGGCTCATGAAATAAGTGTTTACTCAAAAATTACAAAGACGTTTACTCAAATAAATAAATGACTGAAACATCTAACTAGTTGATGATAATGGCTGAAAAATTTCTCCAACTAAAAACTAACTCTTGGTGAAATGACTAACAACGGTAGAGAAATAGAGTAAGCCATCTGCGGGCAGTAAGTCTCTGGGGTACGCATTTAAACCTGCCGCGAGTTCGCTTCAAACGCTGCGGTGGGAGTAAGCAAGCTGTGTTGAGAGAAAAGCTAGCGCACAAAGCGGAAGACAACATCGGATTGAGTCAAACAACACAAAGTATCGTAATAATTATTTCACATGGGGGAGGATCATGTTCTGAATGTTGATTTGCGCGTCAATTAGGTGATACCATTTATTTTCACAGATATCCAGAGAGTGACAACTTGGTTGTTCGACAAAAGTAA
>Ga0210059_1016649_pt1 | contig 10585 bp, 10 predicted proteins | sample Ectturendosymbi2_FD_188042 | JGI IMG/M metagenome (GOLD analysis project Ga0210059, IMG submission 188042) | Ecteinascidia turbinata endosymbiont from Florida, USA - Sample 2 (SPAdes) (version 2) | ecosystem: Host-associated > Tunicates > Ascidians > Unclassified | place: Key West, Florida... | reverse complement strand
CCTGGATATGGCGGTTACTAGTCTGATGTACCCAGAGCCGGATTAACAATGGCAGCAAATGTAGCAATTGCTACGGGCCCCGCGCATTTGGGGGCCACGCGGTCTTTTGTAATAAATCTTATTTATTACATTATATACAAGATTTTTTCAGTCTTGGAAGTCAGTATTTTGCTAAATTTGCCATATGTAGTAAGCGAAGGTTTTCAATTGAATGCTGTCTTTGTCCAGAAATTCTTGTTTGATTCGTTTTGTGCAGTTACGTAACAACAGGCATAAGATTGCGGTCAGCAATGTTGCCATTTTAGCTGATTTGCTGCTAAACCTAGCAGGATTTTCTCACTGTTAGCTGCAAAACTTTTAATCTAGCACTTACCTGATTTTCTAGGAGGATTTTACCAACCGTTTGACAGGTCTAGCAGGTAACAATTTCCTGACCAAAAACTTGTTTTAGCAGTTTTTCAAGACGAAAACTTTTACACCTTCTTCATAAAAATATACTTTCCTTTATGACGCTTTTAATTGGGTAGTACCAGGACAAAGCAAACCAGCTGTCTGCAATTATTTGGAATTTTTATTATGATGCCAAAAAGCTGCTTCAAGCAGATAATTGTACCATAATAACAAGTAATTAGATGACTTGGTGAAGCCTAAATGATTTGCTTGTGCGCTTAGTGAGCGCGTAAGGTTAAAACACAACATTGGTAGAAAATGGTTTTATCCAACGACACGACATTTCCAAATGGTTTAGTTACGCTATAGTAAGTAGTGATGTCTGGTAAAAAACTTCCTCGTAAACGTAAACCAAAGATGCCAAAAGTTTCGACATTTGTGTTGGCAAGATTCAGAACTTATAAGCTGGCTCAGTGCCTACTGCCTATCCTGCTGATTTAAGAAAAGCCTTTTGCGAAGTTTGCAATAGTGCAGTCATAGCGAAATATTGTGAGCTTAAAAAGCATAACAGGTAGCAAAATCACTCAGATAAAAATAAAGAACTTTTTGCATGCTCCCTCATGTAACACAAAGCTTTAAGTTGCAAAGACCAAACTTAGAAAGTTTTAGGGCTGAAGCTATGTTCAGATTGTTTATCGCTGAACAGTGTTTTACTCATCTACTGTATAAAAATATGCAACCATTTAAAAGAGATCGTCAAGAACTGCATGTCATACAAAAAATGAGGTAAGCTGCAGTTACGTTACTCAAAATGTTGACTGAAAAAATTGTGGGCAGAAAAGTGTGTTGGTCAAGACCGGCATTTTCAGCCCAAGCTTATTGAGACCGAGTGCAAGACGAAGAATTTATTTATTGTAGAACCAGAGGTGGGCAACCACTACTTTATTAATAGCGGCGCTACCGCAGCCGTTCCTGAATAAAAATAGTAGCGAGCTATCGCTACCGCTCCTTTTTCTGCACATACAAAATGTTTGGTGTTTTTTTACTGACGTAGGATCTATTTTGAAAAACCTAACCTTGAGATGTTTTTTTGAAAAAAGTTGTCAAAGAAAAAATGTGATCTGAAAAAACTACTAGTCATTGAACAGTTATGATATAGGAAAAGTTATTTTACAGTGTATGCACATATAAATGAAACATAGGCTGCAGAAACGCCCATAGAGTGCATTTAGCTTCGAGTGTGGATTGCCATAGGTTTAATAATTCGCCTTTATCAATGCAAGTCTCGCGCTGTGTGTACAGTACTCAAGGCTTCAAGAGAATGGTCAAGCAATAAAAAATCAAAACTGTTTGTCACAGAGTTTATTGCGCGTGTAAATTGAATTAGAGCCGCAACCAGGGTGGGGGAGAAACCGGGCAATCAAAACTTCCCACGAAATTTTTATGTGCTATTTCAGATTTTCAAAAAAATGGTATGTTGATCTATGTTTCATCTAAGTTTCAAACAAATTACTGACTACTTGTATTTTAAACTGAGGTCCTTGTTTCTGCGTGGTTCTGTTTATTCGCGATTGCAGTTTTGTGTAGAACGTAGTTTATACAGCCTGCGTGCAAACAATTGTTATTTAGATATTCGGGAGCGAATCGACCAACTACTGTTTCTCTAACATTTCAGCTTTCGGAAGTGCAGCCAAAGTGTTGAATGCTTTAGTTTCAATGGTGTGCAATGCGCATTAAGCAGCCGGCATCAGCTCTAAAAAAATAAACCTCCTTAGATCATCAGTCGAAACCTCTCGATCTACTGTAAAAACTTTCGAGGAATCTGCCGACGAGTCTGCTTTTATCTTTATGCGATGATTTAAACTTGCACATATCTGTAGGCCTATTCAAGTTACGGGTCCCCCACAAAGGTGACAAGCAAGCGAATCAGTCAAGCTAACTATTCTTATTGGACATCGATTTCACGCACCACTACGCATCCACAGTACTGAAATCTTATTCATATAAAATCTAACATAAATTTCTTTTATTCCTTTATGAAATTAAGATTCCCTGTCAGTACATTCAATGCCCATGCGTATTTTTGCGCAATATCTGAAAAACGTTTGCATGAAAATATGCAAAAAATACTAAGAACCACACAGAATTTATTTAACAACTGAGGAAAAATCAAAGCCAAGCGGTCAGAAAACAGATATTTTTCTTATTTGAAGTTGTAGCATCCGAAGTTTGCTGTTACATCCAGACAACAATCACATGCAAAAATCGGCATAATGTGATTTGCAGCATAGCACATGGAGGTGAATAAAATTTTTAGCAAGATCGTGATGATAAAAGAAATCAATTACTTGACTTTTGGTGTGGCTGTGTCCAGGGCCGGATTAAATGAACGCGAGGCCCCGGGCAAAGTGGTGACCGCGAGGCCCCATAAACATTTAGCGCAACTGCGTAGCGTTTCACATGCCCTCGTTTCAACTTTGCAGAGCACCGGTCAAATCGTCAAAACTGACACGATTTGGCCGCATGCATTTCAGAGACAATTGCGTGTGACCCTGCAGGTGGTTCATATGTGGTTAAGCTGTTCAAACAGAAAGTTGTATCACAAAAATAGATCTTTTTGCTACCGTGACACACACCACCCTACAATAATTTTTTTTAGACTCTCTGACCATCTTCACTGCCCAAATCGCCCATTCACGTATGTATTGAGGAAAGTTTTGTTTACACTCTCTCGCAGATCAAAACGTTCACCGTTTACAAAAAATGTTCTCAACGAAATATCACGCAAAAGCAACTTGAACCGTATCACTTGACCCCTGGAAATTGGGACCAGGAACCAAAAACTTTTAGAAAACCTGAAGCTAAGTTCCGTTTAATTCATTTAATTGCTGCAGTGACAGTTTGTTTGCCGGTATGACACTGACACTGCGCAAGAGCCAGTTTCATTGTTCTTGTGTCATGCAATGGTGAGATTGCAGTTCGTTCACATACGCTCCTTTGACTGCCGAGGCAGGTTGCGAAAGTTGCTAGTGGATTGTTCTACGGTTGGTCTTTTTTGCGTAGCAATAACAGCACAGCAATAAATCTTCAAACGTTCACTTCAAGTTACCCTAGTAGGCGTTTTTGCCCATGTGACCAGGCCCCCACTGCGGTTTTTCCATCCAGATCTGCTTGGTTTAGTCGGCCTGGGTGTCTAGGTTTAATTATGAAAAATTGCGTTAAATCTATTTTTAAGTGATAAATTCATCAGCAACTTCAATGTGTTCAATAATGAAAAGATAGCTTTATATTACAGTGCTTGCATGGGCACATCAGGTGAGAAAGTACGCTTATCGGATGAAGCAGAACGTGTTCAATCGGTTTAATATCCTCATATAAGATCATTGTCGGGGTTATATATATATTGTTGTTGTCTCTAATGCCTCTTGAAGAAACTGGTGAAACAAGGGTTAGGACTGATTGCTTAAATTTTCGATTTTCCCTATGCATACAAATTAAAAACAAATTTCAATTAGAGGAAGAAGGCACTGGGATTATACTATGTGGAATTTTAGATCAAGACTGCACAAAATTTCCCATAACAAACGTACTACTACGATTAGTGAGAGATATATCTACGAAGTATGTTACCATACCAGCGTTATGAAAAACGTTTTGAGCAACAAAAGGGTCGTCCAAATGTTAATGTTTGCGTTGCAGAAGAAAACTTGGAAGAGAAATGATAATTAAATCAGTATTCGATATAATCGCTTCAATTCAAATAAGCGCACTCATATGTTTTTGTTCGTAACACAAGCTTTCTGGGTATGTTTTGTACGAATATGTCTTTTTTTTATGTGCATTCTGGGTTTATTTGAAATCACTGAATGGGAGCCCTGCATAGTCACATATGTGACTGTTGAACACAGACATCTTGGCAGGTAATACAGCGAGATAGTGACACTGCTGAGTGCTGATAGCGGTAAGCCGCGTATAGTTTTGTACTGTGTGAAAAGAAGCATGAGTAAATCTGTAGCAGTGCTTCCACAAGTTTTAAAAATCCATTGTTAGTGTGAGACTGTGATTAATGTGCCCGAGTGAATAGCTTAATGAAACGACGCTTATGCAGGCTTTTTTCACACAGTATAAAAATACGTGACTTGTTAGAATACGTCTATGCAGACTTGTGGGAATACGTCTTTACCGTTAAGGTTTAGTTCTGATTTCTTAGTGAGCACTAAGTGCAGACTGCAAAGCTATGTTTTTGCTGTGGAGAGTTTTCGTAATTAATCTTCTCAGTGTTTTAAGCCTGCGTGGTGTTCTAACTTTAGTAGTTTGTCTGATAGTCTTGTCGACATTTCATTCTCCTTGTCATTGCTTGAAACAGTTTTGCGAGAGTGTCAAATTTTTTGTTTTTTCACAGCTCATGCTGTTCTGGCCGTTGATTATTCTGAAATTATGGCTTATTTGTAAAAAGTGCTCGAAAAAATGGATATTAGGGAGTTTATGAAAAGAAAAAGCATTTCTGATAGCCGAATTGTAGGAAACATTTCAGACAGAAGATTGTGAATTGAGGTTCAACCAGCAGTCAGCACGAACTGATGGGATATAGAAAGGGTAAAGAGTTTTGTGAACGTCCATTTGCATTACATTGTCAGCAACCTGAAAATGATAAGCAAAATTTCGACGTTACCTCCCGCTGGAAAAATTTCTGCCGACGCCCATGGATGCATTGATTTCGAGCTAATTCTTGGGCAATAAAGTGTGGTGCTCTTTGGTTTAATTCTTTTAAGTCACTCAAAAACGATAAATGCCAAAGTTGTCAGTTTCCATAACCTATATGCTAAACGCAGTAATCAAAAAGCTCTACAATTTCGACGCGTGGTGAACAGCCTAAAAACTTGAAAAAACAGTAAAGGAGTGTTTTGATATTCAAGCGCGAGGCCCCCAAAAGCGTGAGGCCCCGGGCATTTGCCCGGTTTGCCCAATGGTTAATCCGGCCCTGGCTGTGTCAGGTAAGAATATTAATCAAAGAAAATTTTTTTCAACATCAACTCTGCTTGTTTAGCCCAGGCGATGCCCACTTGCAAAAAATGGCATCATGTAATTTACCTAAACACATGGAGGCAAATAAAATTTCGGCGAAATTGCAATGATAAAAAGGACAACAACGGTGTTTGTGTTTAGAGGTTACCTGAGCAGGGTTAAAAGGAAGCATACGTTGAGTCTCATCGGAGGCATCTACTCAACGTCAACTGAGGGGATTTCCGGGAGCTGTTCCACTTTGCTGAACTACGGAAAAACGTCTTTGATGACATGTTCAGCGTCGGACCGTTGGTAACGACATTTAGAAAACCAACGGTTATCGATGGGAGATGCAGTTCCTTTCAGAGCAATTTTTCCATCAGAATTCAGCTTTTGTTTTACCTTGAACTCCCACTATTGGTCGTTTTGCAACTTATTTCGAGAAATGTTCCCGTTCATGTAATGATTACAGGCACTTGAACTTCGAACCCAAACTTGTAACTGAACAATTTTCCCATGTCGTTACTTTTCGGTAAGGAAGAAAAGAATGGTATTCTGAAGAAGTCATGCAGTATTTTACTTGGTATTTTATTTGACCGATGGACTAGAACCTGATTTCTACAAAATTATGGCATGATTACAGAATTCGAAATATATATTTTTATGTGTGTATGATGAAGGAAATACGCGCAAATCTAAAGTTTTTCTAGACCTCCACAATAGAAAAAGACTCGCAAGAAAAGAATAATCAACATCCATGCTTACTCTATCTTCTCAGTATGATGTTTTAGAAAATGAAAGAAAACGTGAATTATAGCCTGAATTCAACATCGTTTCACCTGTTTTGAGAAAGTAAATAAGTTCCAAGTTCGGTGTATCCTGCAAACAAAAAAACTGCGAATTAAAACAAATTTTAAGGCAATAATGAACTAGTCCTGAAACAGCAGAGCCAGAGGAAACATGTATCATGCGTAGTGTTTTACGCTGGACACAACCGTTACAACCATATGCCCACATCCTGTGGTAAGGACCTAAGGGGTTCACCCTTTCTGGAGCCCGGATTTTGGCTAGGGACTCACAAAAACAAAACGTAAAACAGCTAAGTACTAACCAAAGAAGTGGTGAAACTAACTTCAGCATCGCGAACAAATCAAAGTAAACGAATGTTTCTAAACAATGTCGCTACCAAACACTCGGACAGTGATTTTCCGGGACTTTTGTGAAAAACGGAATATTTTTTCAAAAATCCTTTTCATCAAAATCAACAGCAAACGTTTAAGCAAATTAGCGACAGTGCGATTTCAATCTTCTGTTCATATTTGGCTTCCCACAAATAGATGTTTTAAAAATAAAAGTTTTGAAAAATTGTGGGATCAATTTAAGCTGTGATTACCGTTTACGTGACTAACTCTAAAACACGTTAGCGAAAGCTGAAGATATAGATCAGTGCTCCCAACGGTGTCCCCAGAAGGAATGACAAAGTGTTTCTTTTAACCCTCAGATGCACAAACAACGACGACCACCACTTTGGTTAATGACTTAACCCCAGGCAACAGATCTCCAAGCTAATATCTTTAGGATTAAAGGTTCCCGGGGTTGGAAAGGTTGAGCTAGTCGGTGGCAGCGATAGCTCAGTGGCAGAGTGTCCGCCTCTCTCCTGGAGGTTGGGTGTGCGACGCACGGCAACTAAGTGAAACGCAGTATAGCGCTCCTTGGGCAAGGCAAGCGCGTTCACTTCAACCCCCGGCAAGAAACAATTTCAGGCTTCGGCGTGTTGCCTTTTAACGCAACGTGCGGTGATGTTGCGAGTTGGCGTAACGATCAAACAGATTGAAAACAAGCATTTGCAAAATTTTTTAATTTTTTGAGTTTTAATCATTTGAGCGTGCACAAAAAAAATTTGGGGGTCACTGCCCCGAATGCCCCCCGTGGCTACGGGCCTGCTAGACTAACTGACAGGCTTAGACGCGCGCGGGGGCTTTTGTACTCAGCAAGTCTTCTCAAGCTCATCCGATCAGAAAAATATAACGTGTTGATTTTGGAAAGTTTTTTGCATGATTAAGAACAAAAGCAATTTTCCAAACAAAAATGTGGGAAGTGCTCTTAGCAAATGAACGAAAAAGTAAAGAAAAATCCTAAAATTCCGCCAGTAGACGTCATTGGTGGTCGGTTTAAGGTTTAAACAGAATCTCATTTCAAGTTTGTGGTTCTATCTGCAATAAAAGCGAATTAGGTTGAGACATGAAATTTGTCTATTTTCGTTGCAATTTTCAGCCACATTAATCAACCTTGCCCACAATGGGCAAATGCTTTACCGCAATTGTTGGGCAATCAGACTGATCGCGGCACTGCTATTGACTTTCGTGTCTCACATACGGCGAGTACGGCCGCCACAGGGGGGGATGTGGTGGGCTAGCCCACCCAAACAATTCACCAAGCACCCCAAATTGAAATGTGAAAAACTATAAATTTATGGAGTTTTGTCAATTTGTACAATGTCAAGGCATTAACAGGGAAAGCAAAAACTCACAATAACCACAACGTCGGGTGATTTTCACTCAGGGACCACGTGGCCACCACACCTGTCTGTGTGGAAATCACCCGGGGTTAGTATTCCAGTGGTGAGAGTAATCTTTGCAGAAAACTTGAATGTGATCAATGTAGACAAGTGCTCTCCATCGTTGGCAGTTGGCACGTGAACCTCGTTTTGTTCTGTTTTGATGGTGGACAGGTTCCACAGCGTTGTCTGGTCTCAAAGTTCATGTCCTCAAGAAAATGCTTTGGCCTTTTACCACAAGTGCGCGCATAACACGCAGCAAGCCTTTTTTGGCTTAAACCAGAGTTCTAGAAACTTCAATTAGGTAAAGAGAAACACAACGTTCATCATGTCCTCAAATGCTTTGACCTTTCACCACAAGTGCACACGATTTCACGTAACACTACGCATCGTCAGTCCTGTCATCTGCAAGCAATGCTAACAGGTGTGAAACGTAGAAAGGCCAACACAAGTTCAGAGAAAGTAAACAACCTCGAGACTACAATGAAAAAACTGCGCAGACCCAACCGCAACAAATAAAACAAAACCAAAACGCCTTGCTAAACTACATGCAAAGGCTGAAGCCTCAAAACTTACTGCATAAATGACAAAAATGTCTTGTCTATAGTATATATGAGATTGAGATCGAAGTTGATAAGAAAAACTACTCTTTCTGCAGCAAACCTTAAATAGTGTAGTACATGTATCTTCTCAAAAATGCTCGAACGTGTGTTCTATCATATGTGCAAGAGCAAGCAAATTTTTGGGGCTGCGAGGGAATTTTGCCCTGATTTCACAAACTTTCCCGAAAAATATTTCAAAAAAGTGTCTTCCAAAAAAAGCTTTGCATGTCAATTCGGGCGCCACTATTTTCAAATGAAACCACGTTGGGCGCCATTTTTGCTCAGATTTTCAGGGAGTCTTAGAAGGTTTTCAGAGATTTTGCCCGGATTTTATGTGATTTCGCCCGGATTTTCATCAAATCAAAATTTTGGGGCTGCCGTTGCACCCCCTGCACCCCTGGCTCCTACACCAGTGTGTTCTATTAACTTTCATGTATATTCACTTTTAGTTAGTGTGCGCTAATCACTTCCTGAACCACGCAATTGTATTTTTTGGCCCATTTTGGCGCCTTGCTTGGCCCATCACATCTTTTAAAAAATATCCGATATGGACTACTTTTCTGTGCCACAAACGCAAAGACGAAAAATAGCCTTACATGATTTACTGCACAGTATAGGTTGCAATTTTCAGGAACGTTTTATCAAGGATTTATGAAACTCTCTGTGGACCACTAGAAATGCATGTGGACAGAGCCGTATCAGCAGCACTCCATATCCCTAATTGGGGGGTCCTCCGACCCCAAATTGAAATATGAAGCACTAAAAATCAGTGACGTTGGAGGCCCTTTTAAAGAAAAGTGCGTACATTACAGTTACAGCACTTTGGGCCCCTTCGAAAGCAAGGTATTTACACATTACAAATGCTGGTGGGGGCCCTTTTGAAAGCAAGGTCGCCTACTTTACACATTAAAGTTGCTGTTGGGCCCCTTTGACAGCGTAGTGAGCCTACTTACTCATTACAGTTACTATTGTGGTCCCTTTGAAAACAGAGCACTTACACAATGCAGTTGCAGTTGGGCGTGGGGGTAATAGTCCTTTAGTCCAATCTCTGATGTCTTGTAACCTACCGAATCTTTCAGTTTTCTTAACAGATTAAATTTTGCTGATTGTTTCCCTAACCAGGTGTAGTTAGCCTACAGGCAAAACTATTAAATAAATTAATCCGTCATTTTTGCTGCAGATTAGTTTGAATAGGCTAATCTGTTCCACGGTAGTGGTTTCAGCATCAAACAAGTACAGAAAAGGTTGTGCAAGACTTAATACAAACCACCCAACCTCATTTTCAATCGAATCCCTTATTAACGGATTCCCAATCTACCTCTGCTCGTTGGATTCGCTGAATCGCATGTGGTTGAAAAAATGCGCTGAAGCAGCTGGGTGAGACACTCACGGTCGTGCTTGAGTGATTTTTGGGATTCCCAATTCAACGCGAAGCCCATAACAGTGCAGTGTAAAGTGGGTAATTGTGGCTCCATTGCGACAAAGCTCAGCAGGTTGAATATATACAGTATATAATTTATATCAAATTGCGATATAGCTTATATTTAGTATATATGAAAAAGAAGTTGATAAGACAAACATTACTCTTTCCGCAGCAAACCTTAATAGTGTAGTAGGCTACCTGTATCTTCTCAAAAAGTGCATGAAGATGTGTTTTATTCACTTTCATCATTTATATTCACTTCAGTTAATGTACGTTCATCACTTCCTGAACCACGCAATTGTATTTTTTGGTCCTTTTTGGCGCCTCCTTTGGCCTAGCGCATCTTTTGAAAAAATATCCGGTATGGACTAAAAGTAATAATTATGTTTTGGTGGGAATTCGGATTATCGTTTGCGTCCAGAAACCACCTCACCACTTTTTGCAGACCTTCCATCCACTACGCATGTTTAAGATTGTGTTCGGCGATAGTTCACTTATCCGAAACAATTGTCTTTATTTTGTCTGCTAAGGCTGATCAACGGAAGTGCTGACCGCAGTGGCTACATTACCAATTTCTGTAGCGTGATAGAACTGTTGCACGAGTTCAAA
>Ga0210059_1016648_pt1 | contig 10585 bp, 5 predicted proteins | sample Ectturendosymbi2_FD_188042 | JGI IMG/M metagenome (GOLD analysis project Ga0210059, IMG submission 188042) | Ecteinascidia turbinata endosymbiont from Florida, USA - Sample 2 (SPAdes) (version 2) | ecosystem: Host-associated > Tunicates > Ascidians > Unclassified | place: Key West, Florida... | reverse complement strand
GAGCGTTTATATGACAGATTTTTAAATTATGCATGATCATCACAACAAAAGAATAATAATCGAAATTGATCAACACTCCAAAGTTCCATTATATCTTCTTGGATACTACTATTACTCTGATATTTAACTTCAAAAAATAAACGAAATTGCAACTTACTGAATAGCCAGGGAAAACAAAGGAATTCGTTGATAGAACAAGTCGTAATAATTACATTAAGCAACCACCCGTTCATTGTCGGCGTAAAGGCAATATACTATGAGGTTTTCAGGTTTTCTCTGCTGGTATTCTGTGTAGTATGAGTCAGAATACATCTTTCTGGTTGGAGTTCAGAAGCACGTACTAAGTGAAATTTTCAAGGTTTAAAATAGGGCGTGTCATGCTCCCCATGGAGATGGGTTTGCAGTAATTAAATCAACATTGTTGTTTACACAAAATTTTGAAGGTTGATATTTTGGGTTTTGTTCGTTCCATGGCATATATTGATCTTGTGTGGCAAGCCATCTCTGTGGTGTAGGCACCAGCTTCTAAAAGCAAAATTGATATGTTTTCCTATCATTTTTTTTCAGTCATAGACTGAAATCTTTTTGAAATGACCAAAAAATTAAGTGATTTTGGTCAAAATGTCTGAAAATATAGGCTAATGAATACCGTTACGGCGAGTTTTGATACAAATGTGAGACAAAAATGTCTCAGAGGACATAATGCAAAAATTTACTGAAATGTCTCAACGAAAAAACAGTTTCCTATTGTTAAACATTTTTGCAATGTGCGAACTGATGTACCGTTGATTCATTTGCACTCGAAAGCTCGTGACATATATCAAACTGGACAAAGTTTTGATTCAGCATGTTATGAAGTGGCAATTTTTACTCATTGTTTCTCCTTTTGCTGGGTTTTGTTGTCATTAATGTGGAAATGCTTGTTTGTATCTGTTTTTTCGGTCAGACACCAATTTTTAACGCCTTCACTGCCAGGTTAATTCAAGCGTTTCGCGTGAAATCAAGCTGTTCGCACATGTCTTTGCGCAGGCATAACTCGGGCACCAGATGTGCTAGAGAGCTGTTCAAACTCTCAAAAGACTTAGCAGGTCTTCAAGTCACATCGAAAAAAGAATTTTTTGGTTATGGCTTCGGGTTTTTTTGTGGAGTGATGTCATGAGTGGAGTACATTCTGGCCTCTTTGGTCCACTTCATCTGGCCCTGGGCCCAAACTGCTAGATGGTAGAGTATTTCACTCAAGTTTTCATTGGAAACTAGGCTAAAATCTGAGTTGTTTCATACTCTGGATGACTTGCTGGGGTTTCACATTCAAAAGTTATGATCTAAAATAAACAAAATAATAATAGATTAATCCCATAATTACATAATTAATTTGTTTATTTTGGATCATACCTTTTGAACCAGAAATGCCAGAAAGTCGATCAAAGGCTCAAAAGACTCAGATTCTAGCCTAGTTTGCAATGAAAACTTCAGCGAAATTCTCCCATCTAGCAATTGGGCCCTAGGCCAGGTAACATGAGCAAAATTGGCCAAAAACATACCTCACTTATGACGTCACCCACAAAAAACCTACAACCCAAAATCAAAAATTTTTTTACATTGCAGACTAGAAGACTTGCCGAATCTTTTGAAAGTTTGATCAGCTCTTTAGTGCAATCGGCAGAGGAGCTATACAGTTGGTAAGGCAACTAAAAACTGCTTGTTTTAGACTGATTTCAAAGTACAAATATGTCGTACCCCAGCAGTGAACGTGAACACTTTGGCATCCGGCCAAAAAAGGGGATTTTCGAAAAAACACCGAAACGCACATGGCTTTGTGCGGGAGTCACTCCGCTCCTGTACGGGTTACGGACCTGGTTGAAGTGTCAAAAGACCCGGCAAGTCTTCTAGAGTGCACTCGAAAAAATGTTTTGGTTGGGGGGAGTGGATTTTTTGTGAGTGACGTCATAAGTGAAGGACTTTAGGCCACCTTGACCCACTTCATCTGGCCGTGGGTGCCAACTGTTAGATGGTAGTATTTCGCTGAAGTTTTTATTGGAAACTAGGCTACAATCCGAGTCTTTTGATACTTTGGATGACCTGCTGGGGTTTCGTGTTCAAAAGTTATGATCTAAACTAATCAAAATATTTGACTAATTAGATAATTAATTAATTTGTTTATTTTATATGATAACTTTTGAACCAGAAACGCTGGAAAATCGGTCAAAGGCTCAAAAGACTCGGACTCGAGCTTCGTTTCCAATGAAAACTTCAGCGAAATACTTTGGCCTAGCAATTGGGCCTAAGGCCAGGAAACATGAGCCAAAATGACCCCAAAACTACTTCACTTCTGACGTCGCTCACAAAAAATCCTCAGCAACCCAAAATTTTTTTTTTAGAGTGCAATCTAGAAGACTGGCCGATCCATTTGAGCCATTGAGCAGCTCTCTAGTGCAATCAGCGGAGGAGCTATGGTGTTGGTAAGGCAACCAAAAACTGCTGTTGTTAGGCCGAAATCAAAATACGAATATATCGTACACCGGCTCTGTTGTGTAAATGTTTTAAAAAATTTTTGAAAACATATGAATGATCGATCAACTTGAGTAGCCTGTGAAATTGATATTAGTGTGGGAGCCACTTTGGGATATTTCAACTGATATTATTTATGAATTTAAGTAGTTTTTGACATCATGCAACATGGATTTCGCACACCCACAGAAACTTCACTGTTGGTGTCTATGCCCCAAATTGTATGGATTTTTTTCCTAGTAACATAGAAATTAAGGTTCTTATCTTAATTTCATTGCAAATTGGTTTGGCAATGTGATCAATCATTTTATCTGTAAACATAAACGTCCAGGCTCAGAATAGGATCTTTCAGAATACTTTGTATCATCATGAAGTGAAATGAGTATATAAACTTTATAGCTACATCCATTTTGAGAAAGCTGTGTGTTATTGTGCTATTCAAATTGCCAAATTTTTTCTTGAGTAAGGTTGTAGTTAGAATAATGTTCTGTCGTGGCTGCTGCAGGGATTCCAAAGTATGGGAGTTAATCAAAGCAATGTAGATATCTCATGTGAAAGCTTTGTGGCATAACAGCTGATCAAGCTATCTTTAGCATTCCTGTTGTCTTGCAACTGATTTGTGCATTGCATTCCTGCATAGAAATATCAATGACGTCTTGAAGGACTTTCTATCATCACTTGATTTGTGTCACAACTGCTGCATTGTCCGTAACTGTTTCCTCTTTGCAGTACTCATTTAACTTCTGTGTGACAGGAGGTTGGCCATCTATCTCTGAATAGCCAATCTCTTGCTGAGTAACACAGCTACAGTCACCTGTTACACATAAATCAAAGCAACAATTTGGAAGTTCTTCACTCAATATTATTTTTGTCTGATGCATAGGTTTTGCAATTGAATGCCACTCTTGTTATTATGTGACTTTAATGTTTTTGGTCTCCTGATGTTTAGGTGTTGTTTGAGTATAGTAAGTAACATATTGTAACAATGGCGGGAGAGGTAACTGTGGATGCACTACCGTATTTTGACAAAGGTTATGAGGAACCAGGTGTGCGAGAAGCTGCAATTGCTATGGTAGAGGAAGAAACTAGGAGATATCGACCAACCAGGAATTACCTGCAGCACCTTCCTGTTGTGGATGTAACAGCATTTGAAACCAGCATTATGAAAAATGAATTTGAACGATTAGCTGCCAGACAGCCAATGGAGTTGTTAAGTATGCGAAGGTATGAACTGCCAACACCACCTAGTGGACAAAGAAATGATGTTACTGCATGGGAAGAATGTGTGAAAAACTCCCAAGCACAGCTACAACATCAGGAAATTCGAATAGAAAATTTAGAGCTGATGCTTGAACATGGCTGTAATGCTTGGCGCATGTACAATGACTATCTTGTACTGATGCTACAAGAAGCACAGAAAAAGCTGCAAGAAGTGAAAAAGAAAATACAAGAAGTCAACTGGCAAAGAAAGAACCAGCAAATACAAGCTGGAGAAAGACTACATAGCCTTGAAGCTAGTTGGGTAAATTTGGTTAGTAAGAACTACGAAATAGAAGAAGCTATAGAAAAACTGGAAATGCAAATAGCAGCAAACAAAAAGGAAAGTGAAATCAGTGAAAATGCATCAGAAAGCAGTGATTCTTGATGTGTTTTTGTTTTCTGTGCAAATTAAAATTTTGGCAAGCAGAATGTGGCCCTGCTGTATCGAGAACTTGCTCCCAAATTCAAGCATTGTGTTTTTCATTGATTACTAAAAAATAATGTAGTCGTTGGGTTGGTTCGACTGCGCTGTTTCCGTTGCGCCATTACGAAAATTTGTAGTCGTGGTTTTGTATCGTGAATGCAATGCTATCTCGCTTCTGGCACTTCATGATTGCTTAATGTCTTGAGTAAAAGTTGCCGCCTGCATTCGTTTTTTGTGGTGTATCTTACATCGGGCACAATTGCATTAAAAGTGTAAGGTGCTTTGTTAAAATTCGAATTGCTTTGTTTCAGCTGTTAAATAACCTTTTCAAGTTGAATGCTTGGCACTGGTAAAAGCATACGTCAAAGCATAAAGCCGACGACCACCCTAGATGCTTCTTTGATAGCTTGCATCTTCTAAGAATGTCAAGAAAAGTGGTGAGTTAACCAAAGCCTTTTTGTTTTTGACAATTTGTACTTTATTTCACTGCAACCTTGAATTTTGAACCGAAATAAAATTTGCTTCTCGTCATTGTTCCGATTGCGGGACTTTGCCAGACCCGTTAACTTGGAAGGATTTTGTTACGTTTTTAGACTACGGGACTTCTGGGTCTTGCGGTTGAAGCGCACCCGAGAGAGAAGCTGCAGGCGCTGTACCAGAATATCCTCAGAGTACTCTCGGACATGCCTCCCACTGCTGGCTACAGAAAGTATACGGAAGAAAGTGTAAAACAACGCCTGGATATTGTCAACACCGTTAGTCGCTTGTGGTGTTCACCTGTTGTGCATAAAAATGCAGTTGTAGTTTCTGCGTAAATCACTGGGTGTAGTTGAGCTTTTGCTGTTTTTTCAGGTTTTGACGCAAGTTTTCAACTGTATTTCATCGGTGACATAAGTAATCATAAAAATACGGTTCCTCTAAAGCTATTTTTTTCGGTCATAGACCGAAATGGTTTTGAAATGACTGAAAAAACTTAAGTCGTTTCGGCCAGAATGTCTGAAAATATAGGCTAAAAAACACTGTTACGGCGAGTTTTAATAAACCTGTGAGACAAATGACCGAAATGTTTCTGTGACCAAAATGTCTCAGCAAAAATGACCAAAATGTCTTAGCGAAAAAAAAGTAGCTCTAAAGTGCATATGGAATGGAGATTAGTGCATTTTATCAATTGTGGTATGATAAAGTTGAGCATGACTAGCAAATCAATTTTGCTATTTGCGCAGCACATAGCCGTAACGGTCCGTGGAACAGATTCCCAGGTCATTTAACTATCGCAGTTCGTTGGGAAAAAAATGAGATTTGTTGGGCCAAAATATAATAAAACCCTCAGTGCATTAACATGTGTTTATATCAAATCACAAATGTGATGGAGGGTGTATTGCTATTAGAGCCAAATTGTGCGTGTTATACTGTGCATAGGTAATAATTTGGAAAAATTAGCGATGTTAATACAGTATGGTGAATTTTTGAAAAAAGTGTGTTTCCACGGAAATTTCCAATCTGTTCGAATAGATTCGCTTAGTTGGTAGCTTAACCGTTGGCGGGTTTTATTTAATTCCATTTTACACCTCATGCATTTCGCAGAGTTGACGATACCTACCTAGTAGGCGCTATGTATACTCTGTTAAGATCTTAGTGTCTGATTCTAGCTGTGAAAGAATTCCTTGCGATAGACAGATTCCTGGGAAAAGTTCAATTTTGGCTCAAAATTGTTAGTTAGTGGGCAAACAATCTTGTATTGACAAAAAAAAAATGATTGCGTACAAAAATTGTATCCTTCCGTAAACTTCAGGTTTGTTAGCAAGACTGAAATAAGTTTATTCTAGCTTTCGTTAATTGAATTGAAAAGTTTAGGTGCCGGCCTGGCTTAATGGTGCTGTTTTGGGAGAAAATTACCTGGGTGTGATGAATGGTCCAACGGATTTCGATTTTTGGCAGCGAAATATCTCGAGGGTTTGTATGAAAGCTCAACACTGTGCTGCTGATTTTCTGCAGTATTGATTAAATGTTGTGTGTATGTCACAGTATGTAATTTCAATTAGAACAAGCATAACATCTTTTAATGCAGATATACAACATTAACGGCGTAAGACTACTGTAAAGAGCTTGTGGAAATTAGACAGCAGAGGTAGATTGTTTCTCAATCAGGCAGCAAATGTCTTGCGATGAAAGTAAGTGACGTCTAAATTAAAATGCGCACTTCTGAAAAGGTCCTGAAAATACAACAATTGCACTGCTAGGAATGGAAGCAAAACCGTAGAAACCTGTTGCCTCTTCTATACTGCAATCTGTCCGAGTCGTGCTTACCAGTTTGTCACACTGCTGTTATATCATTATCAAACGATACTTATTTTGCTTTGGCAGACGACCGACTTGACCGCTCTTGAAGCGAAACTCGGCCCAGGTCAGCTGGAGGAAGTCATACAGCAAAGCAAGGCCGAACTCAGCCTTGCCAAACGCATGACGCATTGGAAGCCTTGGGAACCGCTTGTTAACGAACCTCCCTCTGGCCAATGGGACTGGCCTTGAACGTCGAATATCCCTTAAAATTTATTTACATTTCATTTTGGTTTATTTAACACGAGGCGCCTATAATGTTGTATGGTGATTCCCATGCCAAAATAGATTTGAGATGTTTGTTATAGGCAGGGCCGGCGCAAACGATTTACATCGAACTAATTTATTAGATGCATGCCAACTTTTTTTGAACACTAAATTCATCAAAATATTATCTAAACAAGTATCAGCCATTACAGCATTCACCTAAACAAAAATTTTAGCGTAGGCCTCTAAACCATTTCACAGTCTGATGTCGTGACAATCGACGACGTTCCACATGCACAACAAAACCTTCGACGTTCGCGAAGGTCACCGTCTTCGTGATGGTGCGTGCCAGCTGGTATGCCGTGTTTCCCCGATAATAGACCGAGCGTGATTTTTGAGGATGATTTTAATATAAGCCCTAGTTAACTGGTGGGAAATTGAGTTAAGCGAAAACTCCGCTGGAATTTTGGAAACCGATGACCCGCAAGACATTCCAGAGGATGATGATATGATTGTTGTTACGAGTTTCTGAATAAAAAACATGTTAATGATAAGTAAATGTAGATAGTTTTTCGTAATTTCTGTTTTATTTAAAAATCTCTTAATCTTTACTTCAAACTTGATTTTGTGATATATCAAAATAAGACACCCCCGAAAATAAGCCCTAGTGTAAATTTCGGAGTGACAATTAATATAAGCCCTGTCTTACGGTGTGTCTGTTACATAAATTAGGGTGATGCGTGCTATAATCGAAATCCGACTGGTTAGTCAGAGGTCCGTAATAAGTGGGTCGCGAGACCTTCCATTCCGGGCAGTGGCGAAATGTTTGGGTTGCGGGAATTTAGAACTATTTTTTAGGGACGGGACAAAAAGTATTTGCGAACCCCTGAGCTAGGCTACTAACGCTAAAAATGCTGGCGTTTCGGCAGTGGTTCCTAATCTGGCTACATTGGACGGCTGCAGGGCCTACGAGAGGTACATTGTACCCGGGCCTGGTAGGTTCAGGAGCCCAGGAAGATGAAAGTACGCAGGCTAAAGATTTTCTGTAACCAAGCCCAAATTAATGGTCGCTTTCTCCGTCTGCAGCGCTGGTAGTGTAACCAGTTTTCCCTCTGAAATCTTTGACAAATCCGAAATTAAAATTTTAAACGAAAACTTGCCCAAGCTTTTGGCTGGTTTATTTGTTTTTGTTGTTATCTTTAGGTTGCAATAATTTGTTATTATTGCCTCATACACATCAACTAACATTGAGCAGAGTTTGTGTATAGCTTATCGTCGATAGATTCCACGCAGTAAAACTGCAATAAGCCGCATGTAAGAAGTGCTGTCACTTCTCATTGAAGCTAGGGTGTTTAACAAGAACCAGCACCGCATTTTAGTGCCAGACGATGTATTGTAGGAAGCAGTACCGTCGCCACGGGAGGCTTATCCCCCCAAACAGGGCTCCAAGCCCCCCAAATTGAACATGAAACCTTATATATCAGTTGAGATTTTGCCAATTTTTAGAGTATCAAGCCCCCTATTAGCAACTTTCTGGCGACGGTTCTGGTAGGAAGGCCCGTCAAATTATAAAATGACGCAGTTCCTTGCCAAGTTGTTTGGTATGTGTGATTCGCAAGTCAGCAACATAAAGTTAAATTCGGTGCGCTACCGTTTTGCAACGTACGGTTGTTGACAGTTCACACATTTTCGTAATAATTGCACAAAGATTTGTAGGGTTGTTTCACGTAATTGTAACTATCGAGCACTGCCATTGTTACTTGTATTCAGGGCTCCAAAAAATCCCTATTTTGCATAGAAAAATCCCTAAATCTGTGATGGTACAGCATAAAGTCGGAGCGCCATGATAAGTGTTAAAAATATAACCAAACATGATTTGCAAAATATAATGAAATGGTTCATTTTACACATTTTCGAACTTCTCCGAAAGCCCCCAAAAATTCCTTTAATCGAGACAAAAGTTTTCTACTACTGTACACGTTTACCTGGTATAAAAACTGCCATTGAAGAGTTATTAACAATGAAGCTAACTGCTAAATCCAAGCTTGATGCAAATGGCTCATTATTATATTTGAAGTCATTTGTTTGTGCATTTATGTCAGCTGTGTGGTTCAAAATTCTAAACAAAATAGACATCTGTATGAAAGTTATTCAAGTCAGGCAAGCAACATTGGATACAGAAGTTGCTAACATTCAACAACTTCTAGAGGATTTAGCTGAATTGCGAAATAGTTGTCAAGCTGTGTGGAGTGAAGTAACTACAGTTGCATCTAACCTTGGCATTGAGATTAAGCTTCCTCCTGGAGGACGTTCAGCTCTATGAAGCAGGGGCGCATCCAGTCAGTAATGTTGGGGGGGCTATTTCAGTAACATTTGGTAGTCAAGTCTCATAACGGCTTCGCTACTGTAAACAACACTGCTGTGACAATAAAATAGACGACCTAATGGCCTTATACCGTGCATGCTGTTACCCGAATTACGTGCATGCTGTTACCCGAAATACGAAGTCATGGTGAATAAAGGTACTTTCGTAGGTTTTAGGGGGTAGATCGATCCCCCTCGATGGATCCGCCCCTGCTACGAAGGAATGTATCAGTTCGAAAAGGAAAGCTTTCAAGAAGCATATTGCATGACTTTTATATTCTATGCTATTATTTATAATGATATTGGAGGGCTAATTCTGTGTTGTAATGCTGTGAAAAGCATTAAAAAACAATTTGATGTAGGCTAATCGGGAATTACTTGGATCACTCTGCTGCAGCAACTGACCAAAAAAACGAAAATCCTAGCCACACAATATTGCAAAGATATGGACGAAGAAAGTTTCGTTACTGAGATGCGGCATTTGTCCTTCGTCCACTCAGCTACTATTGGAAAAGAGAAATTGCTTCCATTGAACCTGCTAAATAAAATTTACGAGTTAAACTTCAAGAAGGTTTTGCAAATGTATGTATTTGACTAAGAATTTTGCTCACAATTCCAGCCACTGTGGGCATCTGCAGAGAGATCATTCAGCAAACTTAAACTAACCAAAAATTATTTGAGAGCAACCAGCGGTCAATCCCGTGGTGTATCTTGCCAGATTGAACACTGAATCCTAACTTGCATAAGATGTAGAATATGACGATATTATCAAAACGTTTACAGAGAAGGCATGAAAAGGTTTTTGAAACAATCGTAACATTTGCACCAAGTTCTGAAAATATGAGGTATTTGCACATTATTTCAGACAGGACTTGGTTTGAGGAGTTTAAAAATCGAAATGCAACTGCGCATGCGAGAAACATCTGACGCGTGAATAAGACGAGAATCCGTGAAAAATTTCAAATGGTGCACATCTTGAAAAATAGGAAGTCCCGCTGCTTCCTTTTTCAAAAATCTCGACGAGAAATTTTTTTACCTCCTATACTGAGCCAAACTGAACGTGTTTTGAGGATTGCTTTGATAACATGATACATACAGTAAAAAGCCATGATTGTTACTTTATACTAGGAAGATATGTTTCTGAGTACGAACTTACTGAAACATAAGCTAATAATTTGCAATGTGTTACTACTATAGGCCAAATAATGGTATAGGGTAGGTTTTCTGTGGGCTTTCGAAGAATTAGCCAACTGGGCTCTGCTTTCATCTTTTTGCGATGATTCAAACATTTGTGGCGGCCGGGAGATGGCGCCACATGTAAATAAATGGTCACCGCTAGATGGTGCCCATGAGTAACAAGTCACTGTGATCAGTGCCGTGGCAAGGGTAAGTGAGGCCCCCCCCGAAATTTCACGTGGGGCCCCCCATACGCTATTGGCCTATTATTATGAATTGCAGTAAAAAGTCGTAACCTCTCTGGCAGTC
>Ga0210059_1016647_pt1 | contig 10585 bp, 7 predicted proteins | sample Ectturendosymbi2_FD_188042 | JGI IMG/M metagenome (GOLD analysis project Ga0210059, IMG submission 188042) | Ecteinascidia turbinata endosymbiont from Florida, USA - Sample 2 (SPAdes) (version 2) | ecosystem: Host-associated > Tunicates > Ascidians > Unclassified | place: Key West, Florida... | reverse complement strand
TTCAGCTTCAACAAATTTCCAAACAGGAGTCAGATTTTCAAGTTGGTCAAGAAGTTTGAAACTCATGGCACTTGTGGAGATCGTAGGGTAACAGGCTCATCGCCCTCTGGGCCTCCAATAACGATTCGAATGACTTAACCTCGGCCTAGGCACTAAAGGCGGAAAGAGAAGTGTCTCTCATATCTGAATTTCAGTCCAGATGAGACAGAATTTATAACCGTGAATCTTCATGTGACTTGGGAAACCCCTTTTCTTCAGGTGTTCCAATTGGCTATTGCTTACTGGATCGTCTGGTGATTGGTTGATTTAAATACTTCCAGAACCTTCAGGTAGACATCGGTGCTCGGGGTTTCACCTGATCGTGATCAGGCATCGTGTGATTTTCGCTTGTGTCTTGTGACTCGTCTTGTGACTTTGCTGACGTTTTAATGACGTTGTCTTTAGGATCAGCTGACTTAATAATGGGTTTTGATTGGCTGTAACCCTTTTGAGTTTGTCCTGGCTGTTTCAGGCTTGTGAGTCTTTCAGCAAGCTTGTTTTCTGTGCAGTAATAAGTTGTTATAGGCAAACTTGCCTGTAACACTAGTTACGGGCCAGTTGAGCCAGTCTCGAAACACAACGCCATGAACACTTCAACTGCGGCCCTGCTAGCAAATTTCACACCGTTTGAACCATGCAGGAGCTGAGAGCACGACGTTATTACGTGACTTGTGATTAGGAAGTACTTGCCCCTGCGGTGCGAGTGTCGTGGTCAATGCAGCATCACGAAAGTACAATCTTGCCGTGACATAGGCTGTTGGAACTACCCAAACGATTCTAGTATACTCAAAATGTGAATGCAGCTGTTTTAATTTACCCAAATGTTTATTATTTACCCGAATAATTGCTAATTTTCCAGCTTGGGGATGTGACTGCATCCCCATGTCATTCGTTTATGAATATAACAACGATAGTTTTAAAAACATTCCTCGTCTGTTCGATCAAGGTTTTGATGATAAACAGAACACGAACGAAATAACGACTTAGCAGCAATTACTGTAATATGCTTGGTGATTGGTTTTGTTTACAACGTAGCTCTACATTGTATGGGAATTTTGGGAAAATTGGGACTTCTGTTGGGATACGCCACTGCCTAGTAACCACTGTTGCCACTTTTGATGTTTTAACATCAGATCTAATGTTTTCAGCTAAATTTCTGATGTCTGATGTTTTTGCAACAAATCTGATGTTGACTGGGTTGTTTTTGTTTTCCACATTTCCTCTCAATTTAGGACGAAAATAAGTTAGATTCATAATTTTTAAGTTTCTTTCATCAATCTCTCACCCTAATCTAAAAAATGTGTGTTCGTTATCGTTCCAAACTAAAGAACCTTTCTTCGCTGCATTGAGAATAACATTTTGTGTAAGTTATAACGGACTTCTACATTTAATGGCAATATTTCACTCTGTTTCGGATTCAACGAGGATGATCGCGCTTTATTAGGTTTGTTAATAGAAGCATTTAGCTTATATGAAACTGCAATGTAAAAATCTGATGTTGAAAAAGGCAACAATCTGATGTTAATGAGACTGACCCCAGTGGCAACACTGCTAGTATCAGGGAGTAGGAAAGTTGAAGCTTGTGTAATAATGTATTTTGTAGATGAGTCTAGGCTATTCGAATTCAACTAAGTCTTTTATTGACTTCTGTGAAAGTTGAAAACTTTTATGTAGATATAAACTACAACATTTTATTGTTGTTTTCACATCTGCTTTCTACTGCATTTCCCAACTCTTTTGAAATAACAAGTTAAGCATTCATTCTCACCAGACAAGCTCAAGCTGCTTTTCTTCATAGGCTATTCCTTGAAAAATTATTCAAGTCGCACAAAGATCTTTTTTATGTGTTGGGCCGGAAATATGGGCATGATGATTGGTTAGAATAGTGAAACAGCATCATTTAATCACTTTTTATTCAGTGATGCAATGCATTACTTGTGGGCAGTGGCAATAGTATGCCTGTGGACCTTGAAATTTGAAAACTTATTCATATGCCACCTGTGACGTAACGGTAACGCACGAGAGTGCAGTAGGCTTGCTAGAAACTAAGCAAACGTAAAAGATAAACCTTAAACCTAACTGTAGCCTAATCCTAACCCTAATCCTAACCCTAATCCTTACCCTAACCTAACCCTAAGGTAAGGCTATCGTTAATCTAACCCTAACACTCACCCATAAAGGTAACACGTAAGCCTTATAAAAAGTAAAGAAAAAAAGTAAAGTCGGCAAGGTGAGAGTCAAACCAAAAGCCATTGGGTTAGCAGTCATAACACATATCCCTTAGGCTATGAGATCTATGCCGTTTGAATGGCAAACTTACCCTTCTATTTGAATTGCATCAGGCCAGGTGTATTCATAGTCACTTTCTTACTTGTAATTATCTAACTTTAAAGACAAAGTATTCTTGCCTTTGCTGCAAATTTATCGATTGTTTTGCTAAGACACTGATATATAATTTAAATACATCACATGTGTTATCCTAGGAAATATCTAAGGCTAGTAACGCTCAGTGAGAAGATCTCTCGGTTAGCAATTCTGTAACTTGAATTTTGACAATCATGTATGTGGACATGCTAAGTTTATAGGTAGATTTAATATAAAACACACACAACAGTATGTGAAAAGTTCACACTTATAATTAATAAACTCATGCTATTGTCCAGTTACAATTAGAATCTTGCAAAAGTATTTAGCATATATTTGAATGGGAGGTAGTGACGCTACAGATCCGTCTCACATGATGCGGTTTCAAATAAAATGCTGAGTTTGTCACTCATGCAGCACTGTCCTGATAGCATAGCAGTAGTGTTTATGTCTACTGTGTCAGTGTTTTTTGGTTTGGCTCTCACCTTGGCGACTTTGGTTTTGGTTAAAGTGGTTGCATTTTTCGATTCATAGGACCAGTTTTTCTTTAATTTTGAAAAGTTTCCAAACTTTTTTCTTCAGATTTACGGTTTAGGTTTATGGTTTACGTTTGAGCTTTAGGTTTAGGGTCCAGGTTTAGGGCTTAGGTCGAGAGGTTAGGTTTAGGTTTGAAACTTATCGTTTAGGGTAAGGTTTAGCAGCAAATTTTGGTTTGAGGTTTAAAAGTTCAGGTTTAGGGGTTATGTTTATCTTTAAGGTTTAAAACTTTAGGTTTAGGCGTTAGGGTTTAGGTTTAGGGGTTACGTTTATGTTTAAGGTTTAAAAGTTTATGTTTTGGGGTTAGGGTTTAAGTTTTGTGTTTGGTACGTTTCTACCAAGCCTACTGCACTCTCATTGTGAATTACTCATTTACTGTAACGTTACAGGTGGCAGATGAATAAGATTTTAAATTTCCACTGTCCACAGGCGGACCTGTAGCCACTGTGTGCCATTTAAATATCCCGCAAATAAAAATCATCTTAAGTACCTTCAAAAACACATCAGGTCTATTTCAGCATGAAGTTTGACCAACCATCAAAGCTCAACAGTTTTCCTAAACATCACATCTGTTGTAATAATCAACTATTAAGTTTCATGAATGTTGGATTCCCATCCAATTGTGACACAACTATAGAATGAGAGCACAATTGAAATGTTTGCAACCCTGGTCATCTGAAAGCATTGTGACCAGCTTGGAGTCAAACCACATGCTAGTCTGATATGTAGAAATGAAGCTCCCCCTTGAAAGTCGCTAAGGTTTGTAACTGCTCACTTTATGAACATTGGTGATTATGTGAAATTTCACAAAGTTGGGTTAGGGCAGCAGCTGCTTGGCATTTGACATTTTGTAAATTGTAATTGGGAGCAGATGTCCTCCCTTGTCCCCCTTAGTTATGCTACTGGTTTTACTATCTTCTTGTTGTTTTCGGTGTATATTCATACAGTTTTAGTCAATGATTGAAAATCCAATTTTATAATTCCTTTATTGTTGTATACTAGTACTGTTGCAACCTTTCCAGTGGTGTTGCATTGATTGTGTGATTCACCACGAACGGGATGTGCGCAAATAACAAAAATGTATATGCGTGGCGCGAGCAATAGTAAGAGATTGCGACGCATGATCTCTATTGTTGCTTGCTGCCACAGTGTGAAGCTTTGCACACATGCCGCTTGGGCTTTTCTGGTCGCAACAATACCAGGGTTTATTAAGGTGTTTTAGGAACCCAATTTGGGTCCTTAGAATTAAAATTCAAGTGATTAGAAGCAGCAAAAATTATCATCGGGTCCTAGAATCAGAGAAAATCGGGTCCCTAGAATTAGAGAAATCGGGTGCCTAGAGGCCCATACCAGGTACGTAACATTTTTCTTAAAAAAAACTTGCTAGTACTATTGTAAATGCAAAGGTTTTGTTCCGTGCATGGTTAAGTTAGTTTTTTGAGTATACTATTTATTTTCTGTATACAGTTTGATAAATTAAAAGCTGCAATGTAAAGAACTGATTTCTATCAGCGTGAATATAACTAACGGATGTGTCATGACATAACAGCTCATGGAAAAATACTTTGTTACACAATATAAATAAAGTTAAGATACAGTAGAAAAAATAATTTGCCACTGCAGTTTAATACAACCTTTCCCTAAACATGTAATGCTAAAAAGTTACAATGTTTCAATTTTTTAATATGATCACAACTGTTCAAACAAAAATTTTGGTCCCATTGGAGTTTGTTATCATGAATGGAATAATCTTGGTGTGAGAAAGATGGTGGTTGAAATTAGGTCTAGGCTACCAACAAATATTATTTTACTACTGTTGTGGTGTCATTGCTCATCGTAAAATATCGATTTTCACAAGTCCAGTTACGTCATTTTATACCCGCAACAAGATCTGCTATCGATAGATATCCATCTTTTGCAGGGCACCATTTAAAACAGCAATTTCTAATTCATTTCAAATCTTACTTAAGTAAAACCTAATTATTCATTTATGCACTTATTAATTACTCCAGCTGTCTTGAACCTGATTAGTTTCATTTATATTAGATGTTAATTTTTTGCATATTCTTTGTGTTTTTTATTCAATGCTATTTTTTAAACAATTGTAGTTCATTTCATGATTATGGTTGTTTTTTGTACTTTAATTGTTGCTCAAGCTTAATTTATACAAGAAACAAATGTGCACTTCTGAAGTTTTAAATCTATTTTAAATAGGTATATGTAATGTGAAAGTGTTGTTGTTTAAAAACAAAAGTTGTATGAGTAATGACTGAAGAAAATGGTGATGCACTTACTCCTTCAGGGAGTAGGAAAAGCACCCCCAAAGAAAAAAGTTCACAAAGAAAAACAGATTCAGCAAAGCTAAAGCCTGGCTCTGGAAAGTCAAAACCTGAATCTGCCAAACAAAAATCTGATGAAACTCTAGGTGGGTTAATAAACTTCAAGAAAGGGTGATGTGGGTTTTACTAAATTTTTGTCTTCTGTGATATTTTTGTAAGCCTGCGATCATTCTACTCATTTTTGAATTTAAGACATTGTTAAATTTATTACAGCCTAGCTTAGTTTTACATTTTATAGACTTAACATGCATTGATATTTAAAAAGTAAATTTATCCATTAATAGCAAATAAAAAAATAATGCTAATAAAAAAAGGCACATTTCAGCATCTCAGTACATAGAAGAAAACGAGTAGCATACAACAAATTAATAGGCAAAAATATACAGATCAGATGAGTTTGAGGAAGTGAGTTCTGCACATGGATAAGAGAAGTAGCAATGTGACTAAAAATGCATTGATAAATAATAATTTATAGTCTAAGCTGACATGAAAACCTACTTTCTGCGATTGTTGTTATAGAAATGCAATTTTTTACAATGCAGTACATTTTATACAATGCATCTTTTGATTATTGATTAAAATCAATTTATATTTTGCTTGAAATACTGTAGTTTGCTTATGAATGCTTATCTTAAGTAGGTTAAATCAACATGAATTTGTCACCAATATTCAAGATTGATACCAGCACCAAGCTTTGAAGTTAAATGCTAGATCAAATCAATGCAAATATTTATACAGTAGAAAGCCACTGAATAATTCATCTACCTATTAAATCCTATATGTGTTGGAATTGAAATTTTCAGTTTAAGATGCATTATAAAGCCCATGGTTGATAAATCTGGACTCTGCTTTATGTATCCATTTTGAAGTCTATGTGTACTGTATTTGTAAATGAACAAAGGCTAAATGCTGATATAACAGGCTGTTCACAAACACATCACCATTCTGTGTTACTGTATCTCATTTTTTCAGTCATTCAGCTCTAGATCTGCCATGTTCTTAGGTTAGAAGTTTAGTCATTGCAACTGAGGTTGGTGTTCTTGTCTACATTGCCCAATGAAGACATCTATACAGGATAGGACAACAGCTGAAAAGCTTGAGTTGCTAAACGATTGATGGCATTTTCACCACCAAGGTTCATTGGTTTGCAGCTCGTCTGAGTACACCAGTTAATAAAACCACTATTTCTTAAATCCAAGATCAGGACCAAGGTGGATTTACTAGTGGCATCTGCTGTATAGTCAAAAACATAAATTGCTTAGTTTTCAAAGGCTAAGTTAAGACCAGGTGTAAAACTTTGAGATTAAAACTGAAACTTCTTAAAAATTTGTTTTTAAATAAGACCCATACTTAGAAAAGTCTACTTTCACTATGCAATAATTTCATAAAAATTCGTTAAATAGCAAAGGATCTTTGTGGCATACAAAACCTTGCTTTTAAAAAATTAGCTTGTGTAGTGATATGAGAACCTTTTTTAACACAGATGTAAATGTTGACGCAAATTAGTTTGTTATTAATCTAAAAGTGTTGAAAGTAATGAAAGGTTTTCAGAAAATGAAAAATCATTTTTTGGACAATAAACTTACACGCTAATTGCTCTCTCACTATCTTTTTATTATCGTAACATGTGTTTGCTAATGATGTCAAGACATTTGTTAACAGCAAAATTAGTAAGGCAACTAGGAAATTTGAAAATATCTTTGAAACTTAAGCTGTCTATGTGATAGCATTGTTCTTTGTAGTCTTAGCTATCTTTAAAATCTTAATAAGTTAACTAGGAAATTTAAAATTGCTAAGATTTTACAGATAGCTAAGACTACAAACAATAATGCTACCACATAGATAGCTTAGGCTTCAAAGATAAGCAAGGTCACTGAAATATAAACATCATCAAAGGCATTGCATCTGATTTCTAATATCATTATATTACTTGACCTTGATCATCACAGCTATTTGGCCGATTTTCATAAATGTAGCTCAGTGATACAGTAATGTTGAATATTCCAACAATCTAAGGTATAGTTGTAAACTCAGTTATTTCTGTTGCTCTAATGACAGTAAAATATTAGTAATGTTGTGTTATCCATTGTACGTACTGTAGGTCCCTATTTCGTTTTAATGATTATTGCATTCATGGTCTGCAAGACAATTATTTGCTGTGTATATGTGATATATTTTGTATGCTGGAATGCAAAATCCTTGCTTATATCCTAGCAAATTTTCAGCTTTAGTTAGTAGTATAATACTGAATTACTAATGGCAGAATGGTGATAAAATGGTGATAAAATAATTTGACTTTCAATATTGAGCAAGCCAAATTTGTTTTATTCAAATCTTACCATTTCACTGCAATTAATTTTTTCCCCTTTAATTACACTTATGTTCAGCACCAATTGAACACACGGAAATATTAAATATTTAGGAGTAATATACTTTTCTTGGAAACCCCATGTGGATTAGAACTGTTGCAACCTCTTGGTCGGTATAGCATTGAATGTGCGATGTAGCACAAATGGGATTTGCGTGAAGAATAGTACTTACGTAAGTGGCACAAACAAGTAACAATAGACTGATCACACCATGTGATCTCTACCGTTGCTTGCTACCACAGTGTGAAGTTTTGCACTCTTGCTGCTAGTGCTCTCAGACTGCAACAAAACAAATTTGAAAAATACTTGCTTATGCTGAAACTGAAATCTTCGTATCATGTACAAGGCCAACAAATTACTGGAGGCCTGATAAATTTCATTTTGTTTTGTGAAGTGGTGATTAATAATGACTATAGCAAGATAAAAATGATTGTATGGTTCAAATTGTGTTGGCCTCATGCAAGGTTTTCCCTTAATAATATGTGACTCATAAAAGTCAAATTGAAGAAAAAAGCAGTTGGCTTCGTTCCACCAAAAAAAACAATGTAGTCTGTTGTTTGCTGGTCAAATAGCTCAGCATTTGCAGATACACCACAGACTGTTAAAGATGAGGTGTACGTTTGTGGTGATAGTCAGATTTTTCTTACAAATTAAAAAAAAAACATGGATGCAGCAATATATTAGTTAAAGCAAGAACTATGTGACTTGTGTAACTGTTGTTTTTAATAAGCTTAGATTCCATTGTTTGTGAATGTAATTGTACTGGTATTGTTTTAACTCAATGTCAATTTTTGGCCGTAAGCCTTAATTGATGTGAGGTTTTCCTCAAACTTTTCCTAGCTCAGTTGTATGTCTTTGTTTTTGTGTGTATATTGGGATAGTTTATACACTGATTTGCATTATTGAAAAGTACATTAGTATGATTGGAAGGTGTGTAAAATAATAAAGTTTATCTAATTTCTTCATTTTATGTGTTAGAACCAAATTTTCATTTCATTTGTCATTATCGAGTATTGATTTTTAAATGTGTGTAATCATAAAGGATGAAGAATTTGATTTTAGAGTGTTTGTGATTACAATCACAGGCATTATGTATTTAATAATTTGTATAAACTATAATCACAAGTAATTTATGTTGCAGTTTTGACTCCTAAGAAATCGAAAGATGCTAGCCTTGCAAAGTCTTCACAATCTATGGAAGGTACATACATTTTGTTCAAATGCGCTTATTGCTTGCGCCATATTTGCAGTGTTCATTCATCTGGAACAAATGTGCCATGAAACTGATGACCACATAGATTTCCATGTGGAAACTTAGTGAAATACATTAAGCTTGATGAAGCAAACAAAATTGTAAAGTTGTGCTCATGTTCATAATAGAAATGAATCTGATCAGTTGCTTTGGGTAATCAGGTAATTGCATACTCCATTGATCAACAATCCCAAACCACAGCTTATCATTTGTTAAGAAAATACTCCAGTTAATCATGTAACAAGTTATTTGCATAATCTGGTTAAATGAAAAGAATTTAAACAATTTGTGTGATTAACAGAAATTTTGATTTTTAGGCTTATGTTACACAGTCCAATATTTCTTTAAGACATTAAAATATGTGAAACAGATTGAGTGAGAAGCGATATGATTGAGTGAGAAGGAATAATTATTACTTGGATTACAGTTGTGTTCTTAACCTGTTTTCATTGCAAAAATCTAATGACAGCATGTGGTATATTCACACATCAGCAGTAATAACAACAAGTGATTTTGTTGTAATTGTTTAAAAACAAGAGGTGATTTATATTGTGCTAACACAGTGTGAATGTAAATAGGTCAAGCATATGCTAAGTGCAGTAGTGTATAGCTGTACTGTCAACTGAGAGAGCAAACATGTAATTACAGGAAAAATTAAGAAAATTACAGTGGCCAACTTGTTTGAAGAATATGCCTTGTGAACAGCATGCCATATCATCTGTTTGAAGAGAAACTGGTCTACAAAAAATGAGAAAAAATATCTCTGTTCTCATAGATTAGCATCATTAAAACATTTTTTTTTCTATTTCGACTAGGGTTTTGTAAATAAGCGCTTCTGTTAACTAGTACTGTTTGTATTGGCAGATATTTGTAAATGGTTAATTATGTAAGACCAGGACCTCTGAGAGAAATTTTGTCAGGGAGTACCAAAATGGATACCAGCCTCCTAATTTCTAGTGTCCTTGTTGAAACTTGTTTGGCTTGTTTGTATATTATTCGGAATATAGATAAAACAGCCGCCGCTCTCAGATTTAGAAATACATTAATTTTTATATGGTCAACTGGCTTACAGCTACACTAGTAGTTTTGAGCTTGATTACAGAAAAACTTAACGTGCATACATTAATCCTGCCAGGCCCCAATACATACCAAGCCCAGGTACAATGTACCTCCTTGTGGACCCTATTTAAAACAGCTTAGCAAATTGATTATGTGATTAACTGTATTCAATTGTGGTAATTTGTGTGCATGGTTTTAGTGCATATCGTTTGCAGTTGGCAACAAGTTCTTTCTTTAAAGTATGCAGATTTTAACTCTATGCATCATGTAGCGCAATTGGCACACTATGTTGTAGGACAACAGAAGCAACTCTTATGTCACTGTGAGCTTCCAAGGAATCTGCCTGCTTGTTTCTGTTTTCATATTTCTGCTATGATTAGAACTTGCCCGTATCTATTTTTCCATAGTTGTAAGCCACAAAAATGGCGCAAGTAAATTGATCACAGTTTACAAGGTGTTTCGCAATTGTTGAAACAAAGCGATTGGGCACAAATCCAGGATTTTAAATGATACCACAATGATGATTACATTTATTGAAAGGTGAAAAGATAACATTTTATAATCTGCAACTGTTTGTCCTCAAATCAGAAATAATATGTCAAGAAGAGTCCTAGAGTACATGCTCC
>Ga0210059_1016646_pt1 | contig 10586 bp, 9 predicted proteins | sample Ectturendosymbi2_FD_188042 | JGI IMG/M metagenome (GOLD analysis project Ga0210059, IMG submission 188042) | Ecteinascidia turbinata endosymbiont from Florida, USA - Sample 2 (SPAdes) (version 2) | ecosystem: Host-associated > Tunicates > Ascidians > Unclassified | place: Key West, Florida... | reverse complement strand
ATATCAAGGAGTTCATCTTGCAACTGTGAATTAATGTCTGCATTTTGCACATTAAAATGAAATAGCGTAACAATCCAATCCGGCACACGCATCCTTTATAGATCCTCAAAGAGTACCTTCAAAATCTTCACTTAAATTTAGGTGCCTTGCATATGTCTCCAGATCACTGTCAACTTCCATCTTTTTCCAATTTAAGCAATTTGGAGAAATATTTAAAATAATTGCGTTTAAATTTTGAATAGACTTAATTTGGTTCCAAATCCCGCTAGGATTGTACGAACTTGAATAAAACCATTCGTTCATGCCGAATTGTGTCAAGTCTGGTTTGCCAAAGTTCTGATGATCGAATGAGATTGGTCGGTGACAGCACGGGACCAACAAATGGTATGCCATCAGAAAAAGTTTGGGAACCATCGTTGCATGGTTTATTCGGTTTAGGTTGTAAAGATTGAGACTCACTGTTTTTCTCATGCATTGCTTGTACTAGATAATCTAGTGTAGAAGTTTTCTTTCATTTTGAAAAAGTTTTAAAAAATAATGTAGTTGTAAAAATTTTCTGGCTGAATTACTGTTGTAAACACCCCCCAGCAGAAAGCTGGGGAATGGATAAGGCAAATGGACATCACCTGTACCCGTTGTGTTGGCTTACAGATTTAGTATAAAGTGAAGTATGTGTTGTGTTTGTCATCTACTTTGACAAAGAAATGTTGCATTCCTGACAGTAACACTAAATTTTGTAATTACACCATCATGGGTGTAGCCAAAGGGGCACTTGGGCCGTGGTCCATACTGTACTGCCAACCATTTCGCCAACTTTGTGAAAAGGTCATAACTACGGTTGAATGAACATGGTGACATCACCATCAAAACGCAAACTGAATGTTTGGCTACACCTAGGTAAAGTGAGCAGCCCGACTTTTCCAGCCGCACTTTTTTCAATGGATGCGAGGTTCGCGCGTAAAATTGAAAAGCCTCATAAAGGCATAAAATGACCTGTTATGACAAAATAAACGCAAGTAAATGAAAGAACAGTTCTGAACATAACATCCAAAGCAAAAAAACTTGCAAATATGTTGTACCAAGCTCACACAAATTGTTCAAAACAAGCATGTTCTTGAAAATTAGTGATAATTCAACTAAAAATTAAAATACTTTCCGAAGGCGTTATGATGATAAATTTTATATCAAAATCTTCGAAATTTGTCCAACTATTGTCTGTAAAAAAATCGCGGGTATTATCTCTGTTCAAACGAAATGAACAGAAAAATCGCAAAGGTGCTCTAACACCAAAAATGCCTTTCGCTGCCAGATTCTCGTGTTGCGCGACTATCGATTTCAATTCAATATTAAAATACTTTCCGAGGGGGTTATGATGATAAATTTTATATCAAAATCTTTGGAATTTCTCCAACCATTGATCGGCAAAAAATTCTCCGGGGTTATTTTTGTTTAAACGAAATGAGAAGAAAAATCGCAAAGGCACACTAACACCAAAAATGCCTTTCGCTGCCAGATTCTCGTGTTGTGCGACTGTCGATTTCAATTCACTATTAAAATACATTCCGAGAGGTTGTGATGATAAATTTTATATCAAAATCTTCGGACATTGTCCAACCATTGACTGGTGAAAAATCGTTTCTACTGAAATTTTACCGAATGTTCTATCAATCACTGTCCTGTTCTTAGACCTGCCCACAGTTAATTTCCCTTTATTTAGAACTGATAAAGCGTTGTGTTTCTTCCATTATCTTGCACTATCATTGAAAGCTGATCTCAATCTAAAACAAGCCTTATGTAGCCTACTTCAGCAATTACATGAAGTTACTGCTTTCTCCATCACCAAGTATCAGTTTTATATACAGGCCTGCAATCACAAAGGCATACTTATTATATTTGTACGTTTCTTGTAAAAGATGCATGGACCTGCATTTTCTGTTTTCACCAAACCCTATGAAACTTGGTCTTATCGGTATGCTGAGTGCTTCTTTGCGTTAGATCATGATCGAAGAAAATCATGTTATTTATCTGTGAAAACACTGATATGGAACAGGTTGCAAGTAGATATCAACATTTTAAATCTGTACAACAGTTTGGAAATCCGTTGTGGTTCACTGCAGTTTCTAGCGTTGACGACGAGTCTTTCCATGACGAGGCTTTTGCGGTGCGTCTTTTGCTTTTGCTCCTGTAGATCATTCCAAGTGCGGGAACTGTAAGTTAAACGATTTTCAGCAACAAACAATAACAAACGATATGGTGTACTGTAGACTATAATGTATGTCCTCACGCAATGCACTATTGACACATCCCTATGTGTCTGTGGACATGTTGCAATATTGTTATTAACATACTGTGGTTCTCGATATATCAATTTACAAAATAAACTGATGAGGTTTGTGCTCGCCCGTAGCCACGAGGGCTTTCGAGAGCAACTTTTTTATGCTCTCCAAATTTCGTTGTGCCCAGAAGAATAGTTTTAAACATATAACAAAAACAGAAATCATGCCCTCGTAAAAATGTATGTTTCTGCCCCAAACCTTTAAATCTGGCTACGGGCCTGTGTACTTTAACACAGACATGCAGACTTATTGAAAAATAAAAGCACTGCAGGTAATTAGTGAGAAATTTTAACAAACCCTGAAAACAAGTTATTTACAATAAAAACGCTTTGACGATCATTCCTGAAATTTTGCAAAGATCTGTGCAAATTAATCAACATGTTTTCTATTTACAAATTGATCATCATTTTATGCAACCAAATATATTATATAACTTCTTCAGCGTAATTTGCTACAATACAGCTCTAAGTTTTTTTAAAGAAACTTGTTAGCAACATACTTGAAAGTCATTTGCTTTGTTGATGATGGTTTTGAAATGTGTGGAGTAATCTCTGTAGCATGAAGCTTCCCCGTGCCGGCTGAGGTTCCTGTACACAGTAATGAAGAAGTGCTGATTTGCAATACTGCAATCCCACCAAGAAAATGTGAAAACTTGCATTGTACACTTACCAGCATGACGCTTGACTATAGCAGAGACAAAGGTAAACAATTCTTTGCAATTTTTTCTGGAAAATATGGGGCGTATTAGGCCTATCCGCTTTTTTTGTGGTCCGTTGGAAGGTTGCTGGGCGTATTTTTTTGCTTTCTCCATGTGATATTCGGAAACGTTCTGCAAAGGTTGACCTACAATATCTGGAAGAAACCAATCATCTTCCATCATGTCGTCCTTGCTCCTTCTTTCGCTCTGAACATATACTTACATTTGTGCGAGGGTAGCCTGTATCATGCTTACGGCAATCAAGGTCGGTGCAAGCCATGCAAGAAATCAAAACAAGTTCAACGTAGTTGTCGATTTCATCTAAACAAACCATCTGTAAACTGGTAAAAAACAGGATCATGACAAGTACTGAATTGGGATGGAATATAAATGACGTAATTCACCAGTCCAAAATCTACAGAACCTCTGTCCCACACATCTTTTCTGGGTTTTCACTTTCATCAATGATTGCTTTGATGATTTCAAAGCTCTTTGTGGCATGTTTCTCATAGGTGGCTGTGCACAGAACTGTGACGTGGAAAACAATTGTGCCAATTTCATCAAGTGGCGAACATTTCACCAATGTTCTCATGATGTGCATTCCCAGTCTGAAATGGTTCTTGAAGCTGCAATGATACACATGAAACTTAAGGTTGTGAAGCACCTCTAACAGATAACAATTGCGTCATTACAGTAAGGCATCTATCATGACTATACGGCGCGTTAGTCCTTTTTAAAAGCATAACCACGCTCAATAAAATTGTCACAATACAGTAATAAACGTGAAACATCTTGCTTTCAGCTACATGCTACCATAGGTGTTAACATTTCACAAAGTTAAAAATAGGTTCTCACCTTTGTTTCACAATTTTCTTCGCGTTTTTCATGAAGTGACTTGCGAAGAGATGAAGAATAGGAAGTTCACAAAACGTTGAGGTGTACTTCCCTGAAGCAATCAACCAACAACGATGTAAATAGTTTTTGATGTTTCTTTGAACATCGAAAGTAGGCTACCTTCGCATTCATTAGTGTTGTGCTGCCATCACACATCAGCGGCTTGGGTAGAGATCTTTTTCTGTATAGAGTGCTTTCAGCGTGGCAAAATCATTGGAGAAAGTAGGAAATTGATGGTATGTTGTGGCTTGTTGCGAAGTATGATGCTGCAGCCAATGGAAGATTTCCTTGGTTTGGATGCCTAACCACAATCTCATAAGCATAACAGGATTTGTTTCCGAGCAGGACAGTGAGGACACTGCCAGTAGCATCAACGTAAATAATATCGGCTCTTGCTAGAGAATGATAGATACGAACCGTGCTTTCGCTAAACAGAATAATGCCTCTTGGACGAGAAAGAATCATTTGCAGAGTTCCTTTGATCATGCCTATGCAATATTGCTGCTGTTGCGAATGGATTTCTGATAAACTTTTCGATTCGTCTTCGAAAGGAATGAGAACCTTCTTTGCTTCATACCGAATTTGTTTCAAAACAGTTTTTCTGGGAGCCGAGTCTCTGCAACTGCTTTCTATTTCCTGTTCAGAAAGGTTGGAAAGACATTTCAAATGATAAACACGTGGAAGTTGATGCTCAACAAACTTCATCGTATTTTTTCATTGATCACCTTGCATCTGGCGACAAATTAGCTCATCTTTTCGATGGTTTGCACGACCTGCGCAAGAACATTATCAGATAGAAAAAATGAAGTATGTTTTCTGGGAAAGTATGCACAAAATAGTTAGAAGAAACAGTTTACAAAATGTCCCTAAAATTTCTCATTTTTTAAGAAAACGTTTTTTATGTTAGGTGTGGCATTCCGGTTTGCCTTTTTGGAAAATTCCGCGAGAGCACTGGTAAATTTAGTAGGAATATGCCCATGGCACGCCCAAGTTTACAATTAAGAAACTTAGACCCGACTGGAATCGCTCGACTTCACGCTCAGTTTATCATCAAACGAATTTGTATTCACTCATGGTTTTATTTATATAACGTTAAGCATTGCGTTATCAATCTCAATTAAAATCAGGGGTTTATATCGACAGCATAAGTTAAAGCACATAACAGAAGTTACGGCGAACGTCAGGGGCTAATACGAGTTCAGTTTCTTTTATGAGGGAAGAGAGTGAATCATACTGCCATAAATTCAATAGGTCTCAGTCTAGCAGAGTGCCGGTAGACTGTTGAATAAGTTTCCAGTGGGAAACTTCTTCTTAACCAGTGGGTTAAGGTTTCTAGTAGACAGTGGCCTCAAGTCCTGCAGTGACTGGACTTGTTGTGAGCTTGAGCAGTGGCCCAAGACTGATTGAACGTGGCGCACGCACGGGTATTTATACCCAGAGCCGCACCTCGTTTCTCGTCTCTCGTTGGCTACTGTGATGACGTCGTGAAACGTCATCACGTTGAGTCCGGATTTTTCGGAGTCGCCAGTGATTCTGGTTACGTTTTTTATCGTAATTCGGACTGTGCCTTGTTATTATTTGTTTTTATCCGTTTGGATCAAAAATATTATTTATTTTTTTATCTGAATTATTAACACAATGGTTTTTATGAGGTTTTGGTTCGCGCTCTTCCTGGCGGTGACTTGTTAAAAACGGAGTATAAATGTACAATAAATCAAATAGTTACACATTACAATGTCCTTTTTAAAGAAGAGTTTCTAATCGTCGTTTTGTTCGAGCTTCATTCTTTTGGACTTCAAGTCGTTTTGTGGAATGACTCTAGTATTCCAGTATTCTTCCCAATCAATGCCGTTTAGTGAAACCATGGATAGACTTCTGGGTCGCTTTCTTGACTTGCTTTTAAAGTAGTTGAAATCTTTTATTATTTGTATTCCAGAGTTAAGAGATGTTTCATGTTGAGGGTGCAAAGTGAACTCAACATAGGTCACAGCGTTTTGAAAAGTTTCTTAATTTTTTATCATTGCTGTAACAGCCTTGTTGCATAGCGATCGCTTTTAGCAGAAAATCAACATCTTCCTGTAAGTTTAGCAGCAAAACGCGAAGGCGCTTTGATCATCAGGTTGGTGGAGTTACAACTTACAGGTAGCAGTTACTTACGTTTACCTGGAAAGTTGTAATTTGATTTGAAGGGCTCAGTACAAATTTATGAGGAATCAAAGACTTAGCTTCACGAACTTTCTGTTAGTGATTCTGCATCTGTTTGCAAAAGTTACTAACCATGGCCGTCCGCAGGGGGAGGCAAAACGGGCATTTGCCCCCTGGAAATTGGGACTAAGAACAAAAATTTCTAGAAAACCTGAAGTTAACAGCTAAGTTTTGATAAAATCATTGAATTGTTGCAATGACAGTTTATTTGCCGGCATGAGATTGACACTGCGCAACATTCACCGCTCATGATCTTCTGTCCGTTGATCATTCTGAAATTATGGCTTATTAGTAAAAAGTGCTCGAAAAAATGGATATTAGGCAGTTTATGAAAAGAACAAGCATTTCTGATAGCCGAAGTGTAGAAAACATTTTAGACAAAATATCGAAAATTGAGGTTCAGCCAGCACAGACTTATGGGGTAGATAGGGTAAAGCGTTTTGTGAACGTCTATTTTAATTGCATCGTCAGAAACCTGAAAAGGATAAGCAAATTTCGACGTTACCCCACTGGAAAATTTTCTGTGGACGCTCATGTTACCACCTGATAACGTAAGAGACTAAAAGCGTATTTTGGTTGGTGACATTTGCATTGTGCGATTGAACGGACTTCTAGCGAAAGTAGACACGTTGGCAGAATTTGGTAGGGTCGTTGAAAATTTTTTTACTTCAACTTCAAGTCAGTGGATCACAAACGATAATGAATTAAATATTTTGAAAGGGCGAATTTTTACTGTTACAATTTTAAGTGCAGCGATAAATACATTACGAGGATTTGGGGATCTGCACCAACATACATACAAAGTTGAATGAAAGACTGCATTGGTGGGAAAGAGAATGCCGACAAAAAGGATTGCGAACCACTGTGTCAAACATTGAAGGATCAAGGATGGCCATCTTCCTTGAATTAACAATGAAATGGATCAAACACTTTGTACGCGACTCAGCTAAGCATATAAATGCGCGTTTCAAGGAGTTAATTTGCGTCCTAGCCACAAATAACCGTAAACGACATATTGTAATAAGCTTAACAGGCATTTTACCTTGAAATAAGACTTTTCCTTGAAAATCTTCATTCATATTCAACTTGAACTGCACATTGCACGTGTATGAAGTGCAACAACCTTCGCATTTGAACAATGGAAGGTGAAATCGCTTTGATTCTTTCAGTCGCACAACATGCCATTTGAATCCGAATGAGCAAGTAGTGTTGACAAGTTTTATGTTTCGAATCACCTCGTTCTTCCATGCAGAATCCGTAAAACCTCTACCTTTCTGAGTAAGCGTGCAACTGTCCCAAACATCCTTGCTGAAACGTATAGGACGTACGTTAACAGGTTTATGAAGTCTGTCTTTCGACAAATCTTGAAGCTCACGCATAACAGTACTATAGGCAGACGAACTGTTACGACCTTTGAGTATAAAAGTTTTGATATCAGCTTTGCCGCAACTTTTCTTCTTCAACAGGAGAAAGTGCTTTGCATTTGCGTAAGAGAGCAAAGAACTTTCCTTAGTATAAGGAGGCATGGTAATGGATAGTCATCCAACACAACAAACATCAGCAATTACTCAACAAAAATTAGTTGGCAATGCATGCAACAAGCAATATACAAGCGAGCTTCTAGCAACCACACTCCTACTGTACAACAAACCTTTTCATGAGGGGAGTGAGAAAATTTAGAACTTTCATCTAAACGGCAAAGCACAATAAGACATTGATGTCATCAGTTGTAACTCACCTGAAACGACAGGAGGCACAACCTCAACTGCGACAAGAATCAGCGATACTTGCTCCCTGCTGACTTGCTCACAGGACAATGAAAAAAAAGCAAAAACCTGTTGAGAAAGAGGCATTTCATCATGTCGCAGTATAAAATAAACAAAGGATTAGGTGTTAGCTGATGAGCTCCCTGTTGAAACACTGCAACCAACTAGAGGGTGCACACCTGAAGAGTTGGAAAAAGATATTTTGCAGGAGACACAATCACTACCATCGCGCAACACGAGAATCTGGCAGCGAAAGGCATTTTTGGTGTTAGAGTACCTTTGCGTGTTTTCTGCTCATTTCGTTTAAACAAAAATAAACCCGCGATTTTTTAAATATCATTAGTTGGATACATTCCAAAGATTTTGATATAAAGTTTATCATCATAACGCCCTCGGAAAGTATTTTAATATTGAATTGAAATCGATAGTCACGCAACACGAGAATCTGGCAGCGAAAGGCATTTTTGGTGTTAAAGTACTTTTGCGATTTTTCTTCTCATTTCGTTTGAACAAAAATAACCCCAGCAATTTTTTTTTACAGATCAATAGTTGGACAAACTCCGAAGATTTTGATATAAAATTTATCATCATAAACCCCTCGAAAAGTATTTTAATTTTTACTTGAATTATCACTAATTTTCAAGAACATGCTTGTTTTGAACAATTTGTATGAGCTTGGTACAACATATTTGCAAGTTTTTTTGCTTTGGATGTTATGTTCAGAACTGTTCTTTCATTTGCTTGCATTTATTTTGTCGTAACAGGTCATTTTATGCCTTTATGAGGCCTTTCGATTTTACGTGCGAACCTCGTTTCCATTGGAAAAAGTGCGGCTCACTTTACCTAAGTTTTGGCTACTTATCTGTCATTTTGGCTCCTTTCGGAACAGTGTTTGGCTACTTCTGGTTAAAAACATCTGGCAACCCTGTCGTGAACACACTTGCGAACTCGATGTTGGAACATTTTTACATTCACATTGCAAGGACTCAAAAGATTTGCTTCGTGCGCTTGGCCTATGGTATTGCGAAAGCTTGGGAATAGGTGAAAATGAAAAGGTGAAAACTGATTCCACTACACAAAGGTGCATTTTGTAGGCTAGGTGTTGTTGGAATCGCCGAGATGTGGTTTTATTTAATTATTTATTGTTGTCCGAAAAATAACAGCCAGCAGTGAAAATCATGGAGAATTGCTGGGCGATGAGGTCATGAAAACCGCGTCGCATCGTAATTGCAGTTTTCAAGTGACTGTAATAGAATTTGAAAAGCTTCTACAGGGCAGGAAATTGGAGTTAGTAAGTCACTAAGTGGCGATTTCAGTCACGATCATTAACCAGTCTGTTCTCTGCAGTACAATACAACAAGAGTGTCAAATATGAGGATTTACAGCACTTTGTAAGTAGTAATCTATGAACAGTAGGTAGGCTACTGCAATTCACCAAAGAAATTGCAACTGTAGCCTATTCCACAAACTTTTATTGCACATTTTAGGAAGTGACTATTCGTCCGCCTGTCCTGTCGCAATTCAAATAAAAGGGTCACTTTGTCGTTGAAACTGTGTGGATTGTATGCTGTAGTGTAATGGTTGTGTGCTATGCCTTCTAGTTCTACACATTAGGTTTTCGGTTCGAATCTCACCTTGCCGACTTTGGTTTTGTTTTTTCTTTCGACCTTCCTTTAGGGTTAGGTTAGCTTTAGGGTTAGCTTAGCTGTTAGGGTTAGGTTAGGGTTAGGTTAGGGTTTGGTTAGGGTTTGGTTAGGATTAGGTTAGCTTAGGTTTCCTTAGGTTTAGGTTAGGGCTACAGTTTGGGTTAGGTTAGGGCTACTGTTTGGGTTAAGGTTAGGGTTAGGTTTAGGGTTTATCTTTTACATTTACCTCGTTTCTACCAAGCCTACTGCACTCTTGTCATGCGTTACTGTCATGTTACAGAAGGCGGTCAAATAAATAAGGCTTCAAGTTTTAAAGATCCGCAGGCGATAAATCTATAGCCACTGCCCACATTTTATGCTATTACATGATGTGTTCCATTATGAACTGAGGAAATCTATAGCTACGTAACAGATAACTGGGATACAAAGGTCAAAGTGTAGCCTATACTGAAGTCATCCACTTCCAATATTAGGCTAAATATTTTGCACAGAGGTCTAATCACTCTACTATACCAAAGGTCACAATGAAAACCTATTAAATTAATCAGTAGTAGGCTTATTGGGGTAATAGTCTTTCAGCCCAATAACTGATGTCTTGTAGCCTACTGAATGATCTTCCAGTTTGGTCAATCGATTCAATTTTGCTAATTGTTTCCTAGGCCTTAATTCCTAGGCCCACAATCATTTAAAGCTAAATGACGATGTCAATGACATGACACCAGTGATATTTGTGAAATAAGTGGTTAGTTCACATAAATAAGTTTTTTTTATGAAACTATACCCTAGAACTAAATACTCCTCTAACTTACTATACGTATTTTGTTTTTCATATACCTAAAACTTATTGGAATAAATAATGTTTACTGCTAACATTACTGTAACCTGTTCATACCCTTTAACTTCATTTGGTGATACCATGCGTCTGGTTGGGAACAAATTATCCATGCAACCCACCCCACTATGGTCTGTGGGTAAATTTACATTTCTTCACGATTTGAATGTGTAAACATTGTTTTCTGCCCTTGCTACTTGTTTTTATAAT
>Ga0210059_1016645_pt1 | contig 10586 bp, 4 predicted proteins | sample Ectturendosymbi2_FD_188042 | JGI IMG/M metagenome (GOLD analysis project Ga0210059, IMG submission 188042) | Ecteinascidia turbinata endosymbiont from Florida, USA - Sample 2 (SPAdes) (version 2) | ecosystem: Host-associated > Tunicates > Ascidians > Unclassified | place: Key West, Florida... | reverse complement strand
GAGATCCTCGCACGTTTTGTGCGGCTACGCCAGACGGTCGCAAGACCGAGAAATCAGACGTTGGAATGCGCGTAATGATTTGCGAAAATGCTCTATCTCACCCAAATCACATTCGAGTCACAAAAGGATTGATTCGCCGAGCGCCGATGCTCGCAGTGCTAATTTGGCGGATTCCTGTTTTCAGCCAGTCGGCCTACCGACACTTAATTCCACGATCGACTTCACAAAGAGCGATCTTTATCCTGTATTTAAGTCACTGTTCCAATTAAAAGAGCGGCGCCTTTGAAGTTGGCGCCTGTCGAAGCCCCGGCGAGGCCACCCCTCTAATACCGGATCATCAGCGAATGTTTGCTGTTCGCACCAGAAGCAGTCAGTGCTGGCACACATCTGTGCAAACACAATGGAGCATAGATCGACGCCTTCGGGAGATTTTTGGCCGCTGGGCGCCCTTTGCTACCGTGTTTGCGCAAAAGTTGCCTGGCGCTATCCGCCGCTGAATTGACGCCTCCAAGCATCGGGAATTCGACAAACACACGCGCGTGCCGGGCGTCCGATGCAGGGCCCGCTTTGGTGCCGGCAGCACGTACTTCGGCGCCGCGTGGCTCTGCGGCTCCGCCCGAAATTTCGCCTATCGCCCTGTTGCGCAACTTTGCTCGTTCTACAGATTAGACAAATTAATTTTTCACGGTGGACGTTTTAGAGTGCAAGAGTCAACGCTTTCAAAAAAATGCTTTTGTGTCGGCGGACAGTAGTTCGTCTCCCATTTTTGTCTTGCGACAAAGCGTGATTTCACGATTATTTACAAATGATGACAATTCGCAAATGTCAATGCTATCTTTTAGATTGCTGATGTCAACAATTTTCAACCATAACACCAGCGTATCTCATCATATCATTTTTTAAATAACCGACCCACTTTTGAGTAACTTTGCAGTGAGCTTATCTGAGACTACAAACGAGACAATTATTATTTATGAAAGAGAATCTTTGGGTCAGAAGATTAATTAAGTAGTTAGTTAATGAATTAAATTTATTCGGTACTTTCTGCAGGCAATGCAAGACAGTGCTGAATTTTGGTGTATGAAGTGAATACAGCATTCGCTGTACCGGTGGGAGTTTGGCTTTAGGCTGAGTTGTTTTTTCCCCAGTGATTTCTCTGGCAACATGTGGCTTGAAAAGAACGTAGTAGCATTATCGATTTGCAAATTTGAGTTTATTCATTTAGGTATCTACAACTCTTTATGAAAATCCTGAAATTAAGCTTGACAGTACTCTGCAAACATATTGGAAACAATAAGTTTTTAACGGTCACACGAATAGTCTGCAGCTGCAGCCTAATTTTTATTTGGTAACTATAATCTTCAACAGAACTTTAACCGATTCTTTTTGTAAAAACTTGAAGTATGCGGCTCTGAAAGCTACGAATGTGAAAGCACAAAAACGTTGAAATGAAAATGACTGCGTCGGCAATGGTCTTGTCACTTCTTTATCTCATGTAGTGGTGGCATTGACTTCATGTGCAGGACAACGGGACACACGACCAGCGCTCCATTTTTAAGCGGAGCACGCCGACACTCGATCGAGTCATGGGAGAGAAGAAAAAAGAAAAAGAGCTAGCCGCTCCGCCTTTTAGCTGTCGAGGTGCGCTGGTGATTCATTCATTTTAAAGAATCCGTTCAGTAATCGTCTTGTACATTTACAAAAGCGGGCAGACAGTGCGAATTGTGAGGATTGCAAATAATTGAAGCGACATGCCTCCTGAACGAAGAATGACCGAGGCTGAAATACGTCGGAAGGTTAGCAGCTAATTTCATTGATGTAGTGTGCAGGTGCAAGTTTTTTGACTTATTTTGTTAAAACTTACCAGTGCCTTTTCAAGCGGAAGACTTTATTCGTGTTAAAAATCTCAATCAAAATTTTGTTTTGTCACTACGTGGCTACCAGTTACATCTAGGATATGACTTTTTTTCTAAGGCAAAGCTGCAGTCGGCTACTAACTTTTTGAAACATTTTGCCTCTAATAACTGGCGTTTTTAAGAAGGGCTTTGTTTGAGTTTGTGAATGACTGACCTCGGCGTCTTACAGTTACATAACGACCTTTCTGCAGTTTTAGGGATTCGGTGCAACTGTGTTTCGTTGGCGGTCGTGATGATTTGTCACGTATTGTTTTGCTGAGCCTGAAACACATCGTGCAAGCTCTAATTCGAAAAAATTTTTCTTAGACCAACAAGCCCATTATGGAGAAAAAGAGACGGGAAAGAATTAACCGTTGTTTGGAAGATTTGAAAAGTATAGTGTTGACATCAGTATCAGAGGAGGTGAGTTTAGTAGCAAATACCGGCATGTATTTCTTAACGTTATCCCTTACACATGGCTAACGACTGCACGTAACACATGATGCACGCAAAATTGCTTGTAGATTTTGAGAAATTTCAAAACAAAGCGGTTGAAGCTTTTATGGAGTACGTGTTCACAAAGCAGCCGCCTATGTTTTTGTCAATATCACAGTTTCGATGTCACTTTAATAAACTGCACAACTTTTGCTGAAAAACGCGATGCCAAGATTCAAGCAGCAGCGAAATGTGGGAGTGTGAGAAATTTTTTGTTGTTTGCGACTTTCTAGGGTTTGTTTTTGTCTGCCTGTAGTATACTACACAAAGTGGGCTTCACTGTTACGATTGTGCGAATTCTGTATAAAGCAATTAGCGCCTGAGCCAGCTGGTTTTGGGCAAGTAATGCCCTACTACAACCATGAACTTCACAGATCTCTTTCTCTGTGACCTCAAAGAGTGGGAGTAAAAAAAGAACATAAACCACCCAAGGATACTTAGTACATCGCGAGGATTTATTTCTACGTCAGTAAAATAGAATACTTCTGCAGCATGCAGTTACTAGCTGAAAGCTACTGGAAATCTATGTAGAGCCTTTTAAGTGTCGTCTTAAACTTATTAAATGAAGCGAGAATAGGCAGAGCCCTACTCACATTAGTTGAAATCGATTTTCATCATCTTCCCAGAAACGTGTGATATACTGATACTTTATGATGGTAGACACCTGCCGCTTGTCTATGACGCAAAAGTTTCGCTTGCAGTCCATTGATCACATATGATAACAGTAAATTAATGTTTTGAAAATGTGAATATTTTGAAATTGTGACTATGTAACTATAATCAGAAGCATAATTTACAGTCACGTCCGAACAAGTTGGAGAAGGCAGATATACTCGAAATGACGGTTCGTTACCTGAAGAGCATTCACACCGGAAAACAAACCCGTGAGTTGTTCGCTGCTTTCTAACTCCTAATTTTTTTCGATTTAGTGGAAGTTAAAATTGTAGAAGTTTCGATTTAGTGGAATAACTGATTTTGCCCGTGGGGAGTACCATTGGTGTGCGGGGTTACTTTTAAAGCTTGTGCATCGATTCCAGCTCAATAAGTTACTGTTTTGGACTTCATGAAAACCTTAAATTTGACCTGAATAATCACGAAGGTTGCAAAAACGTTATTTCAGTAAACCACCATTTTGCCGCACCATAAGGGCGCTTTGAAGCAGGCAGACCGCAGCTATTTCGGTTTTGGCTACAGAAATATTTATCACCATTTGTCATAACTTTTTTGCTCATGGTATGAAAGTGAGTCTAAACCTGATGTAAACATTGTGAACCAGGACACCCAGCTGAGCCAAGCAAACGCGCCCATTTCACCGGAGATGTCGAGCGATGTGGCTACACTCAGTGTATTAAAGACGTCACAGCATTTCTCATCAACAATGAGATTCCAGTTAAATTTCGAACGCGCTTGTTGGGTCATCTTGCGGACAAATGCAATCCTGCTGGCGTGTCGCATTTGGCAAGGACAGAATCAGACGCTCCAAGCAGGTTGCCGCCAAGGAGAACGATTGCGCATCAATTCCGAGCGAACGTTTCCCAACACTACATTTCCGAGCTAAACTTCCTGAGACACGACGACAGACACCAGGACATGGCGTCCAAATCTTCAAGGGCACGCACCGGGCTCCTTCCAACCTTGATTCAAGGAGCTCCACGCGATAACAGTCCCGTCGCAATGCTGCCTTATGCTGTTTCAGCATCCACAGGCACAGCATACTCACCTGTTCCAGTATCGCTCATTTCTAATGGGTCGGCGTCGTTACCTTTTGTCTGCCGGCCGGTGTCTTCTCCAGCCCCGTCGTTCGCTTCGCAGCGCAGTGAGGATTGGACAAGTGACCAAGCTTCGATCTCTCCAGACCCGATTCTTACAACCGGCCCGGGCAAGAACATGCAACTGGCGTCGCCAGTTTCCTGCAAAACAGACATCAAACCGTCGCACTTTTTCGGTGACAATCGACATCATCATATGAGCAGTGATTCGGGAAATTGGTCGTCTGGTTCGGCTCCTCCTTCCCCTGCAGTGCCAGCTGAGTACAAGATTAAGCATGATAGGAAAGTCGCGGATCTGATTAACGGTGCGACCTGCTGCGTTTCAACAGCAGCCACTGTCTCGCGCGCCGAGGTGTGGAGGCCTTGGGGTTTGTGAACTGTTTTGCCTTCAAGGGTTTCAAATCGCACTTTAGCGTGAGTTTTGTTTTTGTGAGAAGCGAGATTTACTGCCTGCGGCGGAAGCCGGATGGTTCTTCGTTGATAGATCTTTTCTTTGTTTATTGCCCAGCAGAATTCGAGCGGTTGTGCTAAATACTCGTAACTGTGCTTACTCGCGCTGTTTTTCATTGTGCGCAACTTTCCTTTCCGCTTTGATTGAACTACGCCGAGAATTTCCTTTGTCTTCTTGCTGCATGCATTTACTGTTTTCGAATAAATAAGATAGTGCCTTTTATCCCAACCCGGAACTTTCCTGCGGTGAAACATCATCCTAACTAGGCGGCTGATTTAAACGTAGCTGGAAGCGTGCCTGCGCCAAGTGTTCGTTGTTTGCCTCATGGTTTACATGAAACCATGCGTCAATTTGGCGACAGCGCATTGGGTACGTCAACTCCGTTGTGCGGTGTCCTGCAAAATGACTCGGTCTATTTTTGAGCAACGTTTGCTCTCTAGGCGTCGCCCTGCAAGAAACGTGTCTGTCACAAAGCGCAAGTTCAAAATGCCGGTGCCCACTTCAGTTGGGTGTCGCTGCGATGCTTCTGTCGTCACTGACGGCGCAAGCTTGCCGCACTGGCTGTTTCGTGATTGTGTTCTCAGTGCGCAGCACCGCAGACGTTGATTTTGGGTTGCCGCACCAAGCGAAAGTTCTAGCTCTTGTTGCGCCTCTGCCATGCAGTTTTGACTGGCATGAATTCCTGACTTGGGGTCGGTGCGCTGCACTAAACGTACCCTCAAGAGTCGAAAGCTGCAGTTCTCGCGCAGTAAAATGCGTTTGTTGAACAGTTGAATGACATCGGGGACATTTCGTCGAAAAGAGCTGCTGTGTGATAAAATCCGTTGCAGGGCACTCGTCATTAAATCATTCTGAAGGTCTTTCGCTTTGGGTTTTTAAATAGCGCCTCTACCCAAATTCCGCAGAAAATATTTTGGTTTTACTACAGTGACTTTTCTTCACCAACATTAAGTGGGGTTGCTTGCTGGCACTGACCTACATTTGCAGACTTGCACTGAAAAAAGGCATTTGCCCTGTCAGTAACGTTGCGCATGGATTTGCCATTATCTAGGCTAGAGACGTGAAGGGCCAACGGTGAGCAGGATGCAATGACTTCAAACGCGGTTTTTAAATGTTTACCGCCCAATGATTGCGTTTGACGCGCTTGAAGCCGCAAGCTGTCGTCGGTGTCACGCGTCCTGTGCCTCGCGGTGTGCTCGTGTCACCGTCGCGTGTGGGAAAAGTCAACAGCTTACTGGTTCCGGCGCATGGGATGATGACACGCACACACTTTATCGGAAGGTGTGTGTGAAAATGTGCGCGTGTGCGCTTCGGATATCGGGTCACAAAAGTTAGCGTCCTAAATTCAAACACAATTTACTTAGGCCACCTCAGGTTCGGGCCCACGTCACGAATGAACGTGGTAGTACAATGACAACGAATAACTTAACTTCTTCTCATATGTTTCTTTTAGATTAACGTATGGCTCGTTGAAGTTAACCCATTTTGTGAGGAAGAATAAGAGTTGCGTTGAAGCTGCTGTGCGACTATTTAAAGCACCTCTGTTTGGTGATTTCTCGAAAAAGCAGCAAGTTTGATCCACTAGTTCTTAAAGCGAAGCGCACTAAGAGCTGTTGAACGTCAGGACGTTTTTGAAAGAAAAACCGAAACCGGCGTTTTTCTGCAGGAATAAGAAATTCAATCTCAACGTTTTACGCGGAATTTAAATAAATGCATTTAAATTTTTACGACACTGACTGACGTAATGGTATTCACTTTTTCGCTGCGCGTTATTCTTCAGCTCAAAATTCATATATGCAGCCGTGGCGGGTTCTCTCGTGGTACAGTATTAGAAGAGCGGCTGCACATTGATTAATTTGACACTCCTTACAAAACTGGAAAACGATCACACACGTCTTCTCGAAAGGTTCACAAGTTTGAAACTGTTATGTTGTTTACTTGGCTTGAAAGAAAATGAAAAAATTTGTATGTGGTTTTGCACATCGTCTGAAACAGTGATTCTCAGCGTGGTCCACCTGGAAATTCTAGTGGTCTACAGAGAGTTCCATAAATGCTTGATAAAAGGTTCCTGAAAATTGCAACGTTTGCCGTACAATACATTACGTAAGGTGTCAACATAACAGAATGGCCCATCGGATATTTTTTAAAGATGGTCCATGGGCCGAAAAAGGTTGAGAACCATTGGCCTAAAATACATTAAATCATAAATTTACCAAACTGTCCAAATTTTACTCTTACTCTCCGAATTTGGGCATTCTGTGTTGAAAAGTAATTAATATAACATTGCATGCGAATGTACATATTCATTTTGCATTAAAAGTTACACCTGAAATGAGTTCGAAGAATTATTTTTTTCTTGCTGAAACGTCACAGTGTTTTCGAAAATCTTGCTAAGAATCGCAGCAAAATCCGGAAAATCCCTCGAAAAGTTTCTGATGCAGCTCAAAAGCACGAATGATTGTCAGCGGGAAAAGAAGATTGTTTGACTGTTAACATCGTGGATTACGTGCAGCTGCAGGCGTTGATTGCCTAAGACAGCGCTTGGTACTTAGAAATAAAAATGAGATAACGAAAATTAACATAATCCTGCATGATATGAGTTGTACAAGCCAAGGAACTTACGACATATCGCGACCAGTTGTGAACAAATTCTAGCTGGACAAAAATAAACTCTTATCTTCTGAAACGTTTCAAGTAGTGTGAGAAGCGGTGCAAGAAAAAGGACAATCATTGTTTAAAATCACTGTGAACAACATTTTTTCACCAGAGGGTTTATTTACTGACGTTTCACGCAACCTGAAATCTGAAGGTAGGAAGCAGTTTTTCTACCACAGAGATCTCAGCTCAGACAGCAGATGTCGTGCTACTGCGAATATGAATATGGTGTGATGATTGATGAAGTTTTTGGACACATTGGTATCACTTGATATTGACCATTTGGTTAGTATCTAAAGCGGGGGTTCTTAACCTAGGGTCCGTATTGAATTCCTTAGGGGTCCATGAATGTGTTTTAGGGGGTCAGTAAAGCAAAATCAAACCAAGAAAATCGCTCACTTTTATCGGCCCATTTGGACCATTGTTCAGCTTATTCCACCTCGACTGTAGTCTGACATGTTCAAGTTGCACGTCGACTGATCGTTTTTTATTTGATTTTGGTGATGGCAATTGGCGGATGGCCAAAGCCTTAAAATTGCTTCTTTCCGGGGCGGTTGAGATGCTGACGGTAAGTGACCAAACCTAATTTCTCAATAATCGAAAAAATGTTGTTTGAAAAAAGGAAGAGGCCTGCAGCGGTTTGGGGTACAGTGAAAGTGGTCTGCGGCGACAAAAGGTTTGAGAAACACTAATCTAAAGCAAACTTCTTTATCGTCTGCTTTAGATCTTGAAGCATTAATGTTGCTTAAAAGTCTTTTCAGAGTCTACAGAGACGACATGTATTTTGAGTTGACTTAGCTGATGGTTGAAGTTAAATTGAGAAATTCATTCCATTCAGTTTCTGGTGCTTCAACCAAAAATGTTTCCAGAGTTTGATAGAGACTCTGATTTTGACAGTTGGCGTAGCAAATCATGCCAGACCACATCAAAGATAATCTGATGATGTCACAGTTGCTGCTTTGCACGGGTCAGAGGTAAGACAAACTTCTTAACCCTCGGATTTTTTTTATAAGTACTCAAATACCAGATAGTTATGGACATTTACATAAAGGTCAACGGTAGTACTTCTCCAGCGCAAAGTGCGTCAGAAGCAGATGTTATGACTCAAGACCTGCTGCAGAGAAAAACTGCAACAAACCAAGCATCGATTCTTTACATCCAGCCAAAGACGTTTCCAAAAGTATTGTTTTCAGCTAGGCAACAATAAGGTTTCCATGAAACTTCTCGACTCAATTTGAGGAAGTACTTATTTGTAAACAACAAAGACCTAATGTGGTGTAAAATGACGGTGATTTAATATTATTGCCTGCTGCTTTGTTGCAGCTTTGCCGCGTACTGCCCGCGAGTGATTATTTGACAATTCCTTTGATTGTCGCTCGGAAATGTCGCAATGAATTGTTTACAAATCGAGGATCGGCAGGTTTCATAGCGCGACAAAAACCAACTGTACTGTTCTGGCGAAAAGACTTTGTGCACCATCCCTCTTGACAATCAGGCGACTCTGGTCTGGCGCCAGAAAAGTGTACGTAGAGGGAGTTTTTCGAAGAGCGAATATGTAACTACCGGATTAACTGTTTTGTTGTGACTGCGATCACGCACCTTGCAACCCAGATCTTTGGAAATCACTGGAACCTATTCGTACCAGGTCTGTCATGAAAAGTTCACCTCTGCGTTTCTCGATCTTTTGAGATAATCCACCGACTGTTCAGATAAACGAAACCACCTTGATAAAAGAATCCGCGCACAGAATATTTTTGACGGTGAGGTTTGATGTGACTGCGTACTGCGGAGTCGAAAACAGCAAATGTTCGAGGTTCGTAGAACAGGAATAATGGAGTGAAAATATCGAATCTGAGTTGAGCTCTCCAGCTCTTAAGACTTTTCTGAACTTAGGAAGAAAACGAACGTTAATATGAAAAACTAACTGACTGCTGTGATCTTTCACCAACCCTATGCTACACAGTGACAATCTTTGTTAGCATTGGTAAATAATTTCTCTTGCTATCGTGTTTTCATTTATTCTAATTTCCACTGACAATTGCCTACTTTTTTGCATGATGGCGTTTTGTGTTGTTTCTATTTTCCAACTGAGTCATATGAACCAAAAGTCAATCAATCAAAACTTTGGTGCTATTTGCAGCAAAGAGAAAAACCTTTGCCCAATTAATGGTTTTACAAAATGCTCAGTTATTTGCCTTGCTGGTAGAGAGATTTTGTGTCAGACTCTTCGTCCGTAGCAACTTAGTGGATTTTTCATGTTTATCACGGAACGATTTCGACGGGACTCGAACTCCCGACTTGACCTGTCGTGCCACATGCTTTGACATCACCGAAGCAAAAAGGTCGTGCGCCTGATCGACCAATGCAACTTTGGCAAAGAGGCAGAGCTGATTTGGTTGGGCAGGTTCAGACATGCTCAGTGTTGGTGATCTCTTTAGGTTTACTAGAAATGCTAAAATGTTTACAACAGTGACTACGGAAACTTTTGCACGTGTCCAAATTGTTTATTACCGTTGACTCGAAAGTTGATTTTCGTATTTTAGTTAAAGATTCTTGGGGGGGTCTTGTATAGATTTTACTGCATGGTTTCAGTAAATAAGTGAGATGTAAATCAAACTGATAGAGTTCCATCTTTTAATCTCTCAGTGACGAAGTAGCTTTTCCCCAAACAACTTAAAAATATTTTTTTGTTGTTTAAAAATTCGTTGCATGCAGCTTAATAATACAAAAATACTTTCAGTGATGATCATTTGCTAACAATCGGACAGGCGGGCAGAGTCCTAGTGAGCTTTCAAAAACACGGTTTCTTGTTACGAAGCACCATTCGTAGAATTGTGTGTTGCGGAGTAACATTGCGGGATCTTAAACCAGTTCGAAAATAATTTTGGATGCGCTGAATTTACCAGGTTGTTGAAGGGACGGTATCTGATAAATTTAATAAATACGGTACAAATTGAGCAACCGATTCAATCAAAAGTTTGTGATGCACTTGGATCAAACAATTTTTTAAATCAAATATTGAGACTGCTGTTTGGTCAAATGGGTAATTATTTTTGGCAATTTTCATTGTGTTTTTATGTTAGTCACATAAAAAGCCGCCTTTTTCTGAGATGTTGATTTAGACCTGTTATGTTTACAGGAGCGTTCTAACATGGACTAGCCCTTCCAAGAGATCGCGGCAAATACCTTGTTGAAAAGACGTTTGGTGGTACAGAACTTGAAGATGGCGTGAAGTAGGAGATTCATCCCAAAGCTTTTCGTCTGACACTCTTCAGGGGATATCGTCAGAATGAAGTGGAGATACTACCGAACTGGTTTATA
>Ga0210059_1016644_pt1 | contig 10586 bp, 8 predicted proteins | sample Ectturendosymbi2_FD_188042 | JGI IMG/M metagenome (GOLD analysis project Ga0210059, IMG submission 188042) | Ecteinascidia turbinata endosymbiont from Florida, USA - Sample 2 (SPAdes) (version 2) | ecosystem: Host-associated > Tunicates > Ascidians > Unclassified | place: Key West, Florida... | reverse complement strand
CCTGACGTTGATGACGAAGCCGCGGCATGAGTTGATGCTTTGCTCTGAAGCGGTGAATGCGCATCGAGGATGAACTTGTGTTTGTCGCGGTTGTCATGGCGATGCTTCCGAGCTTCTAATCGAACATCAGGTGTTTCTGGCAATGAATGAAAAATATCTGAAACACGGAAAAAATAAATCAAACAATATTTGGTGCGCTGGTGTTGAAATCAGTCCTGATGGATATTCCGTGTGAGGTGTTTGTGGGAAACCACAGTCAACAGTTCTGCGTAAAATTTCAGAGTAAAAGACGATCGTGCATCTTTCTGCTGACTTAATGTTATTCAAGACGTGGTAATGATCAAGGCAAGTGTCGATGTAAATCAGTTCCTTGTTCAGCACAAGTTGAAACTAACTGCAACGGTTGTCGTAACTCCGGAAATGACGTTATACCGATAGCCGCGAAGCCACTGATGCAGTTCGTCTAAAAATGATTTATGAACAAAAGTTCGACGCAAAAACGGAGCCATTACCCAACATTGAACAGGAGTACAAAGGTGCTTCAACGATATCCTTGCCCGTGATTCTCACGATTGGCGAAGTTACAATTCGCGTTTCAACACTTCCACCCAGTCACGTGCGTCGTGTGTTTAAACAACTGCACAAGACTTCCGAAGTTAAATTCGGTGGTCGCGTTTATTCCTGATGCTCTCGCGTCCTGACAATGTTGAAAACGGAGCCAAACGCAGCTGCAAGTCAGTATTCCTTCGCCCTTTTGTCCAGGTATTTGTTGAACTGCAACAGTCGAAATCCCAACTGTCGGACATGGAGTTCGGGAGACGCTTAGCGGTCGAGAGGGAACTGGAAAAAACAGTCGACAGCTTTTCGCGAAACAACTGCATTTTTGACGAAAGTGGAAAGTTCCTGCTTTATTCCACCATGCTGGGAATTAAAGTGATCAACCTCCACACGAACGTGTAAGTGACCGACGAAGCGAGAAGGCTGAGCGGTCTTTGCTTTGATGTTATCGGGGTGGCCAATTCCTTGTCGCAAATTAGACGGATATCCCAAAATTGATATGTACGGACTTACCAGGATTGCGGAGTCGGAGGTAAAATACCCGACCTTTTGATAATTTCCGACTCATTAACATAAAGGGAATGAAATTTGACTGTTGTTAAAATCATTGGAAATCGTGGTGCACAGCAAGAAATCTCTGATTCAACAAAAGTTTCAAAAGAAATTGTACCATTTGAACAGGAATTCCCAATTTAGGAGTGTGATGTAAAAAATGATCCAATTGAACTGTCGGAGTCGGACAAAAAAATCCGATTCCGACTCCCCATGTTGTTAGGAATCCGACTGCACCCAAAAACTCCGGCTCCCGCTCCGAAACCCTGAAACTTACTGTACATCTTCGCTGATGTTGACTGTGCTGTTGAAAGAAAAGGACTACTCGGTCGTCGTGCACCGTCCGGTAAACGTCGTTGTGACGAAAGAATGGTCGCGCGATGCTTCATTTAAGTGTGGTGATTGAAAAAAAAACAGGGAAACGTTTCTTTCTCCAATTTATCTTTTTTCAATGGCTGTGACGCAACGAAAGAATTAGACTGGAGCTAGTTTGTGAAGCTTTTCCTCAATTTCTTGAAATTCAAACAACTGTTCCTGCGTCCTGCACTTGAACGTAACGATAATAGTGGCTTTGGCCGATGCAAACAAACTTAATAAGCAATTTCGTGTTACCAAGTTACGCAAAATAAGATCTTTATGAGGCTGTTGCGCAAGTTGTGAAAAGCAAAAGAAATATCAATAAAAAACCTGCCACCGCCAACTGATGCGAAACCAGGTGTAAGTGAATGACAGCTTTTTGCCCAATTTTAGTGTTTGACTCTCATACTTTTGCAGACTTCATGCTTGTTGTTGAATCGATTTGCTTTGTGCGAAACATATTGTCGCATTTGTGCACATTTATAAAAATGAACAAATATTTTTATATTTAAAAGCCGATCATAGTCTGTGCCGATTAATGCAAGTGACGTTCAGTCTCACCAGTGGTCAGCGGCGTCCGTCTCATCTCCGCTTGCTTCCTTACGTAGTGAACACGGCCTTGGTGTGATGGCAACGCCGCGCGTTAACATTTTTGTTTACCTGTTAACACCGAGAATTTAGGCTGGACAGACCGCTCGAAACTTCGGTTTGTACCGGCCGGGAATCGAACCCAACCTTAGTGGCGCGCGCTCGACCCATGGCGCCACTTAACCAGTCGAAGCAGCGTGTCTTTCAGGTTTGCGAGAACAACAACATTTGTTTGCATTGTCAATGTTAACAGAAGGTTTAGAAGAATTTTTCACATACTGTTAATAACGCATTTCGTTGTATTTGAAAACATCGCATTCATCAGTATTAAGCCCACTCGCATCTATACTTTCCAACGCTTGTATGTATAGCTCCGCGTACTCGGACGCTTGTGCAACGTGCGCGTCACACCCTAGTTTTTTGCTGAAGATAGGTTGATGCACATCAATTGTTTCCAAATGTTTAGTAATGAGTTTTTACGTCAAATTAAAACTTTTGGCATACGTCGTAGAAGTCCTGCGACTGTCATGCGAGTGAAATCAATACATCCGCTTTTGTTTTTTGCGCAAGGCCCGTTGTAGGGCGGTACCTTGACGTGTTTCAATTCAGGTGTTCGACGGTCTGCGGTCAGGAGGGGCAGACAAGATAACCAATGAGATTTTCATCTGCTTCCTGTATTGACTGTCTCCGTAATGTGGGGTAACTGGCGTTATCTGGCCAAAAAGTTAAATTGTTGTTGTTGAAGATTAATTGCCTGCAACACATCAACAAACAACGATCATCAGCATTATCACTTTTTAGACTCGCATTGCTTTGTGAGTAAGCTGCAAAAAAGTTTGGTTATTTTTTAATTTTTGTGCCTAAATGTTTGGTTCTTTCTTAATTTTTTTGTTTTTTTCTGTTTTTCTTTGTCTTTTTCTGTACGTATCTTTTTTTGTTTACGACAGTTGCAACCGATTGATTGGCAAGCCGGAAAACATCCGGTTGCTCAACATCTCGATGTTTCAAGGCGCGATAAGCAAACAAACAGCGGCGTTAACTGCTGACATGAAAGCTTCGGACAATCCCGCGCTGCAGGAACCGGACGCTGACCCTACCGTTTTCGCGACTGCGTTCAAAAAAAATCGTTTTTATATGGTAAGCCGCCGATGCTTTTGACTGGTCGAGACGGGAGTAAGCGGATTTGATGCGAACTTTTAAAACCCGAGACCTTTGATTCAGAACCGTCGCCAGAAAGTCTTTAATAGGGAGACTTTACGTTTGTGCCGGGCGGCTTGATATTCTACAATTTGACAAAAACTTTACTGATTTGTGGTGTTCCACATTTCAATGTGGTGGGGCTTGATATTTCAGTTTGCGAGCTAAGCCCACCAAAACCTCTCGTGGCGACAGGACTGCTTTAATCCTTCAGTCATCCCTCAAAAGTTTTTTGTGGAAAATTAGATTTTACGAGGATTTCATGACGTTCCATCACCATCAGACTAAGGTCCTCAATCACCGTGTTAAGTTAGCATGCACCGGTTGCAATGTAAACTTGGCATGCATGGGTTATCTGCAAAGACAAATGTCTCCACCGAGCAAGATGTTGTAAACATGAATTTTGATGGAGATGTTGGTTCAGCGGTCGCCACGTTAGCTTGAGCAGAGAAACTTGGTCAGGTTTATACCGTACTCAAATGCATCCACTTTGCGAATGTCGCGATTGTCAAACTTTCCATCCAACAGGTCTTTCATGTTTTGTTTTGTTTTTCAGTTCACGAACAGAACGCCCGACGACTCAAAAACCGACCGCGACGTTTTCAACGAGAGGCCGTCCAAGGAAGAGGTGTTGGCGGCGACGCAGATACAGACAGAAAAGAGGGTACGGTATTCCATCAGCTTGAAATGCGATCTAATTCTTTTGGCAGCTTTTAGGCTGGAAAGTTCGGCCCGTGTTATTTTCTCAGAATCTCATTTTGGTCCATGAGCGTAGTTGTCTCATCCAAGTTTCGTGAATGTTTCACATGATGTCTCATCCACGTTTCGTGAATGTTTCACACGACGTCTCATCCACGTTTCGTGAATGTTTCACATGACGATGTCTCACCCAAGTTTCGTGAATGTTTCACACGACGTTGTCTCATCCACGTTTTGTGAATGTTTCACATGACGATGTCTCATCCAAGTTTCGTGAATGTTTCACACGACGTTGTCTCATCCAAGTTTCGTGAATGTTTTACATGACGATGTCTCACCCAAGTTTCATGAATGTTTCACACGACGATGTCTCACCCAAGTTTCGTGAATGTTTCACATGACAATGTCTCACCCAAGTTTTGTGAATGTTTCACATGACAATGTCTCACCCAAGTTCCGTGAATGTTTCACATGATGTTGTCTCATCCACGTTTTGTGAATGTTTCACATGACGATGTCTCACCCAAGTTTCGTGAATGTTTCACATGACGATGTCTCACCCAAGTTTCGTGAATGTTTCACATGACAATGTCTCACCCAAGTTTCGTGAATGTTTCGCATGATGTTGTCTCATCCACGTTTTGTGAATGTTTCACACGACGATGTCTCACCCAAGTTTCGTGAATGTTTTACATGACGATGTCTCACCCAAGTTTCGTGAATGTTTCACATGACGATGTCGCACCCAAGTTTCATGAATGTTTCACATGACGATGTCTCACCCAAGTTTGTCCTTCGCACGAAAGTCCCGTCATTTGCCCAAAGATGACAAGCAGCGCGTTGCTTGAGAAATTACGCGCGTTCGCGGACCCAGATTTTCTTTATTGAAAATCGCGTGCTTGGCTCAGTTAAAAACTCTCGCGAGCTTCAGGAATATGTTAAAAACTGAATTTGTATGTTGTTTTCATCTTGTTTTTATGCATTGCTTGACCTTTTTTCTCATTCAGGTTTCGGAATTGGCGATTATCCACACATCGGTTGGTGACATCCAGCTCAAACTTTTCCCTAGCGAATGTCCAAAAACTACTGAAAATTTTTGCGTTCATTCAAGAAATGGTTATTACAATGGACACATCTTTCACAGAGTGATCAAGGTAACGCTGCTTCCAGTAAACGATCAGCAGTTCTGAATTAAACTGTTTTGTGTTAAAGGACCAAACGGTCGACTTTGTAAATGCACTCTGGCTGAACCTGAGTGATTTCATGCAGTTTTTCAAATACAGAGTTCAGTCAACTGTCTGTGACAACAAAACGAGCATGAAGCTCCCAAGTTTTCGAAACGTATTTAGAAACAATTTCGAGGTCCAAATATTTTTGAAAGGTTGAAACCGAAGACTACAACTGCTGGCTTGCTACTGCAATACCAGCCAAGAATAACGCGTGCAAGCATTTACGGTGTTGCGGTGATAATGCTGTCATTATAGTAGCAAGTCGGTAGCTTCAAAATGTCTCTTGTCAGAAACAAAGTTGTGCAATTGAACACTCAGTGACAATGACTGCACGACATTTCTGCGCAGATGAATAATAATATTGCGCCGTCCCACTAAAATCAAACGGTGACCCACTTTTGGGTCGTGACCAAGGGATTAAGAAACACTGCATTACCCGAATGTCTTGGCTCTAAATTTGAATAACCTAAAAAGTGGCTGAGGATTGGAATATTAGTTTTTTGTGACCCTGGCTTGTCTTTCTCGGTTCTGGCGTTTCGCTCTTGTTTTTACTCGAAAACATCAATTAACGCGATGTTGACAATCTCTTGTCACGTCACAGGGCTTCATGATACAGACCGGCGATCCAAAAGGCACAGGCACCGGCGGCGAGAGCATATGGGGGGACGAGTTCGAGGACGAGTTCCACCCGTCCCTGCGCCACGACCGGCCGTACACCCTTAGCATGGCCAACGCCGGCCCGAACACGAACGGGTCCCAGTTTTTCGTCACCGTCGTCCCCACCCCGTGGCTGGACAACAAGCACACTGTGTTCGGGAGGGTGTCGAAGGGCATGGAGGTGGTTCAGACGATCGCCGCTGCGAAGGTAAATCCCAAGACAGACAAGCCTTATGACGACATAACCATCATTAATATAAGCGTCAAGTGAGCGCGCGGGATGAACGTGAGATCGCTTTCCGTCGAAGTCAGAAGGTCGGGAGTTCAAGTCTCGTTGGAACGACTTGATGCATTCCTCAAATCATCATCTGCTGAACTTCATGGTTTAACATGAGAGGTTTTTGCCTTCGGCATGCTGGGACTGAGCAAAGCTTTGTACCCTTAAAAAACTGCACAGACATGGTGGTAACCGCTTGGTCGAGAAGTTGTTATTTCCAGGCCATGTCTCAGCGGCCTCATGGAACAAAAGACAACCAAGACTCGGTGTCGCGTGTAGGATAACGCGAAACAGTTGTATATCTACACACAACAAACGTAACTATTACGTTGCATTCCACTACTTGCTCGTGAGGAATAACGTCTGTGGTTGCCAAGCAACAATCTGCTGTGAGATCGATATTATTGTCGTCACCACGTGTTGCTTTTTGACTCGGCTTCAGCGGCGTAACCAGAGGCGTTTATTTCAACTGAATATAATGTGAGCAGCTTGTCGCTTGTGCAAACTATGGCTTCAGGATTGAGCGGACTTAATGCGAGAATAGTATAATAAATTTGATTTCAAGTTGCAACAGCTGCTAAACACCGAACCGGCTGTTGCTGGAGTAATAGCTTCTGACCTGCGGCTTTTCTGATCAGCTAGAAAAGGATTCTGCGCCACTTCAATTATCGCCTTATTTTATGCTGACGCAGGAGCGCACTTACGCGTTTTTACGGTGCTGGCTGAAAAGTTGCCAACAATAAACAACAAAAATCTTTCGTGTCCGTTTGTTGTGCTCAACAGTTGTGTCTTGAGTTTTCATTGGCTGAGCCTTGTATGACGTGTTCGAAGGCATGAAAACTAGAACGTGTCATTGATTTAAAAAATTTACGAAAGTATGGGTTTGAGATTTTATGCTTTTCCTTCAAAAAATTACTCGTTGCGCTTAACATGTTTAAATAACGCACAAGAAAGCAGTTGTGATGTTATTTAAAAGATGAACAGGCAATTGCTTTGAAAATAATGAATTCTCTTTTGTCGTGCTGTTGTAGTCATCCTTGCATGATATCTACTTGAACGTTGGTAATTGCTGTGATGTTCAAGCTTTCGGACATAAATTTTCCTACACGCTTTAGCAGATTGCGGAGAAAAACCGGTGTTTTTTGCGCAAAAACTGTCTTGCAGTTGCAAAGTTCGGCGCAGAACGGAAACACGTAGTGGTAGAAGGTATTAAAGCATCGGAACCGTAAACCATGAAAAAATGACACTGTCCAGATTTCTTCTTTACTCCGGTTGTTGTTTAAACGTTTCTTTGAACAATAATATGTTTACCGTCTATAGACAGATGCATAAACCGTATATAAACAAGGAACTACTGGTGACTGTGGGGTCTTACATTGAAGTTTTGCTCAATTTGCTTTTAATAACCTTAACAATGGATCACGTTGATCTATGTCAGGGGTGGGGGACCTGCGGCCCGTGGGCCAAATGTGGTCCGCGTGAATAGTCGATATGACCCGCATCAGAATTTTCGTTACCTAAGTTAGAGCACAAAATCGCGTTAAAACGAAGCTCCATGACAAGCAGGTACTTCGGCAGTAAGTCAAGATACTCTTCATCACAGTTAAATAATGGTACAATTTTAGGATAAAATCATTTGGTTTTGCGGCTCGCCAGTGGTATTGCACAATTCATGCGGCCCATGATAGTAAATAGGTTCCTCACCCCTGATCTATGTGAAGGCACGGATCATGTTGATGCTATTTTTAAAACAGGCAAAGTCATCATCCAGTAAAGCACCTTGGGGAATTTGAAACAAAAATAATCGATAGCTTTTGCGATAAGAGACTAACGTCATCTCTGTGGGATTCGACCAACGAAATTGTATGTTCAGACCTGCTTCGGGCGTTGAAAATCCATGTAAATGTTTCTTCTGACTTGGCTATTCTACTGGTACTGGCTCGTTGTTAAAAGCAGTAGTTCTCAACCGCGGCTCCGAGCAACCTTTGTGCGGCTTTCAGCAATCTTTCAATAACACATCTTATATTTTGTGTAAAAGGCTTCTGTAAATAACCCAATCAAAAGTGCAAATACCATAGATGTGATAATGTCTACTGCAACAAAACAGAAATGGTAGATTCCAGAAAGAAACATTTCGCTTGGTCCAAATGACATTACAGTAAATTTGTTGATTTTAAATCAGCATGTTATAATTGCATTTGTAAAACATTTAAAAATTGACTTCAGAGAACATTGGTCCACACATGGAGAAGTGTGCTTGTGAGAGTGCACATGGAGAAATTTCAAGTGTTTAAATTCCGGAATGTGGTGCCACATGCAAATTAGGCCAAAAACCAGTCAAGTTTTCAAAAAAGACCAAATAAATTATTTGCGGGCAAACCATTCTGAAAACGGCCAAATTGTGAAAATTTGACCGCGAAAAAGTAAAGTTGAGTTGATTTTATTTGGCGATAATAAATATTCAGCAAGAAATAACACAAATTAGTGCAAGGACGCCAGGGCATTGAAGGAACCGGAAGGTTATCGAGTCGATGCCCCTCAACAGTTAAATTAGCTTTGTTACTGTCCAGTTTCAGCTCGTGGTGTTGCATATGTATGGGAAGGAGCTGCTAGATGATCAACACAGTTGCGCAGGGGGTGCTGGGTCGCAACCGGTCTCTCTCGGTGGATGGGTTGCTCAGATCCTTAAGGATCTGGGCGTGCCAGAGAAAGTATGCACAAAGCTAACATGAAACTCTGCCCGGGTTGTCATAACCCTTTCGCATCTAGCAAACTCTACAAATTGTTTGCGGTGTTTTTTTGCATTTGGATGATGGTTGGTTTGGTACTCTTGGAATCCAATCTGCAGAGATGTAGCCTTCGAATTTCTTTGTTCGCCAGAAGTGATATGTGGGAATACTGGGAAATGACGTGCTGTTCCTGCAAAACAAAAAACACCAGCAGCAACAAGAATACCAAATCACAAAAATAACAAACAAACAAGTAAACTAAATCATAAATACACAAACAAAAAACAAAACAATCAAAACCTAAGTAACCAAACACAACCTAGTTGTGTAAATAATGGGAGTATGTACAATAGGGTTAAGAAAAGTATGGAATACAGATAGCTATGGGAAGAGGGAATATGATCAAGGGGAAATGTGCGATTTGAAAAAGAAGTGGGTTATAGATAAGATGAAGTGGGCTACAGTTGACATAAAGAACTCCATGTTTCACCACCATACTATCTGTCAACATATGCAGAGATAAGTACATCTCTGTACTGTTTTTCAAGTGTGAGCGGGGAGCTGTCGTGCAGAGAGGGATCAATATTGTCCCAGATCTTAGGGCCAAGATGTTTCAAAAACCTTTTTCCATATTTGGTGTGGGCTATTTGCCAAAAATATGCACTCCTAGTTGCACTGCGTGTTGCATGACAGTGTACTTGATTTACAGGCAGGGGCGGAGCCAGACATTTTCATTTGGGGGGTCACTGGAGGGGCCAGTTTTGCAACAAGGGGAGCTGTCAATGGTCTGTGTAGGACTTTCAGAAAGAGACCTGCAGAAAGAGACCTAATTTTGGGGGGCCACTGGGGGGTCAAGCAAAATTTTGGGGGAGAAGTGGCCCCCCTGGCACCCCCTAGATCCGCCCCTGTTTACAGGGGTGAAAAGGCGGTTGAAGTTGTCAGGAAGGTTGCCAGAGTGAAATTTGTGCATGATTTTACCTAATTCAAGGCTATAACCTTCCCTAGAGAGCGAGTGTTAGTAGCCACCAAGTTCAATGCAGTGGCGTAACGAGGGGGGTAAAGGGGAACATCTGCCCCCGGGGGGAGTACTTTGGGGGCGCCAAATTGAGGTCGGAATGTAACGTACTAATTACGAAATATCAAATGTCAGCGGATGATAACAATTATAATTTACAAAATTTCGAATGTCATTGCGAAATCTCATCAAGATCACATGGTTTGCAAAGCGAACAATTATAAACCTAAGTGATGTTTCAAGAAGGGGTTTTTGTCGTCAGCAATAAGCGCCCGCTTGTGGTTTTACTCACGGATGCGTCACAACGCTTTCAGAAAGCCAGAGTTGCGAATTTTCCGACATCCTTATCATTTCATAGGTGCGTCACAATGGGACGGGAATCTGTTTCAAAAGTTTGGAAATATCTGTTTCTGTTTCAAATCTGTTTCAAAAGTTTGGAAAGTTTCAAAAGTTTGGAATAAAAAAGGTACATTTGAATACGATGCATATAAGCAATACAGAAATGCACTTAATAGAACAATCAAAGCTGCAAAACAAAACTATTATGAACAGCAAATCTTGTTACACAAGAATGACCCAAAAAAGCTTTGGAAAACTATACACAGCATATTGGAAATTAACCCTAAAAGCAAATCTTCAATAGAAAGGATTGTAGATGAGACTGGAAATAAATTAAACAACCCTCAAGATATAGCTAACAGTTTTAACCAATACTTTTGCAACATTGG
>Ga0210059_1016642_pt1 | contig 10587 bp, 4 predicted proteins | sample Ectturendosymbi2_FD_188042 | JGI IMG/M metagenome (GOLD analysis project Ga0210059, IMG submission 188042) | Ecteinascidia turbinata endosymbiont from Florida, USA - Sample 2 (SPAdes) (version 2) | ecosystem: Host-associated > Tunicates > Ascidians > Unclassified | place: Key West, Florida... | reverse complement strand
CAACTCGCCGGTTCCCCGTCGGAACGTTTTGGCCTCGGCGGCGATCGAATGCCGTCCAGGCCGAAGGACATCAATTACCCAATGCAGCAGAACGTGCCCGGTCTTGCGTCCATGTCGCCCGGGAGCCATGACGTTAGCCCGACGCAGCAAACACGTCACCCCTCGCGTCCGATGACGTCGGCAACGACACCCGACTCCGATTACCCGTTTGGGTCGTCGGCCGCGAACGCGGGCCACCCATTTTCCGGGCCAAACCGGTCCTTGCTGGATATGCAACGTCCCAGAGTCGGATTCCCGATGCGACCGCAGGATCTCAACCCGAGCGGAACCTCGGCTTCGTCTATGACGTCACAATCGCTGGAGTCGCAGCTCGAATCGTTCGATCTCCATGGCATCAGTGAACGGTCGTCCCGGGGTTTTTTCCACACACCCCTGATCAGCCCTTCCCCGAGCAACCACCTACCTGGGGGTAGCGGAAATACGTCATCCACGTCATCACCGGCCCCAGGTTCCTTGTCCAGTCAGATGCAGAACCCAACCAACACAAGTATGGGCGGAAGTCTGCCGAGCAATTTCTCCGGTGAGTTGCGGTCTCTTCGTTTATTAAGAATGTGCTTTTTTCTCTTCATTTTTAACAGAGGGCTCCAAACTACGTTCCGCGGGCAAATCCGGTCCGCGAAGCCATTGGTCAGTGATGAAAAAATATTAGATTTACGAAAAATTCGTTGGTTTGGTTGAATGCAACATATCCCGAAACAACCACATTACGTAAGATGTCCGGCCATCGGACTGCGGTGTAAGAAGTTATGTGGCCCTTGGACAAAGAAGTTGGGAGGTCCCTGATTTATAAGAATCTGGGTCATTTTTCGGTCATGGATCGGATTTTTTAAATGACCGAAAAAAAATTAAGTTAATTCGGTCACAACGTCTGAAAATATATACAAGTGCGTATCGTTGCGGCCAGTTTCAATACTACTGTGGCGCAAATGACCTACGGGCGCGACTATTTCAGGTCTGCCGGCTGGAATGAGACTGAGCCAAGGACTGTCGGCGATGTTCGGGGGCAGTTCGTCTGCGGTTGGAGCCAACAAGGCGATGCGGCCCGACGTGCTGGGTAACCTCAACACTCCCCTGTCGCAGACCCAGGGCTTCGCCACGTCACCAGGCCAGAAGGTGAGTGCGTAGGGATTGCAGGCCCAGAGAGGGGTTAGTCGCCAGTGTTCCCTCTAAGAAAACTTTACACTGAGCGAATGTTTGTTTTAGTGTGTGTGCAGTTGAGCAACTATGTAGACACACAACCGATGGAGTGTTTTACAGCCGTGAAAGGGATAAGCAATTTATATAAAGACATTAAAATCCAAATGTTGGAAGTGCGCGAAAATGAGATTTCACTGCGCAAATGGTCTGCTGGTGCTGCGCAGTTGCGCACTTTAGAGGGAATACTTGTAGTCGCGGTTTGCAGTCTGGCTGCTCGTCTGAGGAAGACCGCGGTCAAATATTGCTTTAAAATTTATGCAGCTTGCATGTCTTCACAATGTCATAAATGTGACTGTCAGAGCGGGACGAGTGTTTATGGCTGGTATTTTTTCGTTCATTGACCGAATTTCTTTTGAAATGACCGAAACAAATTGAGTCAATTCGGTCATAATGTCCGAAAATACAAACTAGTGAATACTGTTGCGGCGAGTTTCAATACTACTATGGGGCAAATGACCGAAATGTCTCAGAGGAAAAAGACAGGTTTTAACGCCAAGTCTGTGCTTGAGCTGCTTCCACCTCCGCTTACTGATTTCCTCGACTTCATCTTAAAGCTATCTTTTTGCTTTTTGTTCAACACTGGGCATTACAAGACGTCTGACTCGGTGTCGTGCGTAGAATCGGTAGCAACTTTGGGAATCACTTTCAGAAAGCGCAATACTAAAACCCTTAAAATGTGTTGTCGACGTTGTTACGTAACAAAGGCGATTTGTGTTCAGCTCACTCCGACCGGCATCGCAAACTTCCTGGAAGCGAAGCAGGCGGAGAACTTGTTCGGGCGTGACGCCGTGCACTCATCCGCGTCCATGTTTGGAATGGCGTCGAACGCAAACAACAGCTTCGTAAGTTTGACGATTCCCATTCCCAAGTGGGAGGAGGCTCCTCTTGTGCATTTAGCGTCGAATTTTTCGCAGACTAAGATGACGATTTGGCGTCAGCGCTCGATAGCGAGGTGCTAAGCAGTTGTTTCAAAGCAGTTATCGGCAAAATTTCATTATGATGGTCCATACCTCCCTTTTTCCCGTCGTAGACAAAGCCCCATCCTTATTTGTGAAGGCCCAATTTAAAAGTTATGCTGTATTCGGTTAACGTGTTACATAACAATGCCATGTTACTGTCATAAACGGCATAATGACAAAAGAGTGTTTTGTAATGTCAAACGATTAATTTGCCATTACTGTTGCAGTAACCTATGTTTGAGCCAACAGTGTCGCGCGGCCCAATAAGAAGGGGTAAAGGGCCGACCACTATTTCAAAGTGAAAAGTTTGTTTTCATTTCGAAAATAAACATGGAGAGTTTCACAAGGGGGGACGAACGTCCCAAAAGCTGTAGATCTACTTTTCCGCAACAACCCCTAGCTGTCGACCCTTTTCAATCCTATGAGAGTTGATCACCGTTGAGCAGATAAAACAGCCCTGTCATCAGTTGCCATGCCAACAGCACATTGATCCACGCACCACGTTTATTTGCGCTGTTAGTTTTGATCAGTGTGGTTTGCGAAATACGTTTTCACCAGTTTTATTCCTTTTATGTAGAAATTACACAAGTTCATAGTTTCAGCAAAAACCGTTTGTGTCGACATCTATGACCGCTGTGATGAAACAATGCGGATGAAACAATCTGCATCAAAATTAATGATAGTTTCCTTATATTTATTTAACTGCGGTGGCTTTCATGGCGGTGGCCACATTGTTTATCCGAGCTTAGTGAAAGCAGCTGTTTGTCGAGTTTACTTCTAAACATGCTTCACATCATCCTGCCGTAGGTATGACGGATGACGCCATCATCCTACTTGCCCATTATTTTCACATTCTTTGCGACTGATCTGTTTGGCACCAGTACATGAAAAGGGAAATTTTTACAAACTCCTGTGTTATAAGTCTGGTTTCAACCATTGTGCTGTTCATGATCAACGCACATTGTGGTTTGTTACGCAACAAAGCCGTGTGCAGTGAACCGCTCGCGACGAACAAACGCACGGCGTCGTTTCCGCATTCACTGGACTTCCATTATTGCTTCCCCCCTTGTGTGGCTTGATTTTGGTTGAGTTGACTGCGATGCAGGGAGGTTTACGAGGTGTTACAAATAAGCAAACGATTTGAATGCGGTCTCTTAGTAGCAATACGATTTCCAAAAGTTGATATTGTGAGGTCACAATTTTGGCGATGTTCAAAGAAGCCGAGTCGCTGGATCTGTTTAAGGGAAGAACCTAAATAAGCGAAACGAAGCTGATTCGCTTTGGTGTTTTATTTTCCCGAGTCGCTAGCAAGTGTTCGTACTGTGTATGCTGTTGTGACGTCACAATTGTTTCGCAGAATGACGATCTGCGCCGGCCCGGTCACACGTCAGTCAGTCAGAATCCATCCATTGACTTCTCGTCCTTCTCGATGCAGCAATCTCGGGCGAAGGTGAGCTGTGGCCGCCATCTTGCAGCTGTCGTGACGTTGACGAGTGTGTGGTTGAAGTATCTTGCCTTCGTTATGAACCCAACTGAACTCTTTCGGTCACTATAGGCGGTGTGCTTTGAAGTGGGTTGTAGCAGGAGATTTCTCCGTCCATGATAGTTTACGTCAGTAATTCACAAAAAATTCAGAAATTCCTGCCACGTTAAATGACGTATTGTGACGCAATAACGCTGAGACAAGGCGAGCAGGAATTAAAATAATAACAGGAAGAAGTTAAATATACGATGAAGTATTGGCCAGCGCGTAAAATATCCGGCACAGTGCACGCAAACCTTGCGGTATGGGACCCAATACACACGGTTTATTCGTGTTTGAAAGCTTCTGTATCCAGCAAATGCAAATGACAGCTTACGGCTCTTTGTGCTGACTTCAAGGCGATGCTGCAGTTGTTACCCGCGGTAACAACTTCCCATTCCCATAGTATGTAACAACTTCCCATAGTATGATCTATGACGTCCCGTTTGTTGGGTCTATTCAGAATTACAAAGTTGGTTGTTGCTATCGCGATAACTGTGAGCGCCCCCCCGGGCTGTTTCCAGCTGATTCAGAGCCCAGTGCATTCTGGATCATCACACGCCATGTTTCCTGTAGTTGTGCGCAGTTTTCGCCGGGTTAGTAGCTTTCGCTCGAGAACCTGTGATATAAATACCTTCGCTTCCCCGTCTCTCGACCTCTGTTCACTGCTGCTCACTGGGCAGGCTGTTCTCTACTCACTTCACGTGAAGTTATAAAAGCGCAGCTGTTAATTCCTTCGCCAGATCTCCTTTCCGGTGGAAAAGTAGATTTAGTTGCTGATTGGTTTTAACTTTTGTTTTTTTAAAAATTAAAGTCTGAACGATTAACTCATTGATGATGACTTGAAAATGTTTGATTTGCCAACAAATTTATTCGCTAACTGCAAGTTCGATTCAATGAAGTTCATGTGAACGAAAATTTTGTGAAGTGAAGAATCGGATTTTCTGCAGGATTAGGTTTATTAAAAACATTATTTTGCACACGGGGCATATTTGCCCGGTGTCTGCTTCAATTTGCTCAAACGTGGGATTGGCGGCTGCTGGCTTGCTAACAACGAAATGTCTGAACTGATTTTATTTTATGACAGGCACATTTTGAGGAAACGCAGACAAGTGGACTGGTTGAAACCGGTTCTAGCCGCTCCCAACAAGCTGCAAACCAACTTGAGTCTCTTCTGCATGAGAAGGTAAAACTAAACGTTGATGTTAAATTCTCGTTCATAGCGATTGCAAAGCGTTCCTCCACTCCTTCCTCGCAACGTTGCAACGTTCCAGTCGAGTGCACTGAAGACAGTCGTAGATATTCTGGTTTGGTTTTTGACCAGCTATGTCCAACCCGCGGGCCCATGTGGCCCGGTCGAAGGCTTTGTGCGGCCCCAGTTTAGTTTTCCCTGTAGTGAAAGTATCCTACTGTTGTGATCGGAAAACCCGAGCGGCATATGGGCAAAGCTTCGCACAGTGGCAGCGAGCAACAGAGTTCACCCGACGAGATAAATCTATTATTGCTTGTTCGCGCCACGTATATATCGGTGTTATTCTTCGCGCACATCCCGTTCGTGGTGAATCACACATTCAACGCAACCCCAACTGAGAGGTTGCAACACTACCTACTGACAACCTGTCCTTGTTTTGATAATCTTGAATTTGACAAATTTAATGCAGGTGGTCTTCAGTGCCACTTTATCACGTCTGTACAGCGTGCTGGGAAATTTCCAAATGTGCGCTGATACCTTGGTGGCATAACCCTTACGGAGTTGTTAAAGATGCGAAGTAGTCGTTACCATTGCAGTTATGATTCCAACGCTTTCAGTACATTAGCTAAAGCGAAGTTTAGTTTGCTAAGGTCAAAGTAAGCCATTCAATGTGCAGCCCACATTAATATGTCATAAAATGTGCGGTCCTGGTCGAGACAGTGACATGATTTTGGTTCGGTAAACCATTTGGGTTGGACATAGTTGTTTTTGACATTTTTTTGCGTCTGTGGTCCGAATCTTTTTTTTACAGGGTTTTCCGTTGCTTGTTTATTTTCGATCAAAGGAAATACTGTTTAGTTTCAGGGCAACTTGCCGGCGCACTTGGTCGACCAGGACAAAGCTTCGTACAAACTTTTCCCTGATACCGGAAGTGCGTGGGGGATCGCGGGAGGGAGCAGCGGAGGCGAGTAAACCGATTGTGACGCGTGAGCTTCCGGCGCGCACAGTGCTAGCGGGTCATGACGCACATGGAATAGCTTTCGTATTAACGTGTTGGGCGATCGTGGTTGTGTGTCCAAATCTAATAAGCTTGCTGTTAATTTAGCTTTTTCATTATTTCTTCTGTAATTTACCCAAAAGGCGTTTGACCTTCATGAGAACCTGAGGAAGAAGAGAAGTTAGTGTGTAAAACACTTTTTGACGCCCGTGCATGAACGGTTGAGCATTTGATGGATGTTTGTCAGTTTCGTGGGGGCATTAAACAGTAAACACATGTTGAGATATTTCTGTTTCGTGGGTTTGAAGCAGTGACAGTCGTTTTCTAAACTCGTAAACAAAAACAGCTGTTGTTTTTTATGTACTTCTCAAACATTTTATTCCCGCTTTTATCGACGTCATAAAGACTTTCTCGCTTTTAACGCAGGTGATGGTCTGGGCCTGTCTGGCCTCGGGACGATTGGGAGTGAGAGGGCGGCGGCGCAACATCAGTACTCCCCCTGGGGTGGCCTGCCGGTCCCATCAAGCAACGCTGCCCCTGATACGACAATCCTTTCTGGCCAGGGACGCGGGGACCCACAGTTGCAGAGGGTGAGGAACTCTGATCCCGGGCCTTCAAGCTCAGGAGGGGAATTCTCGGTGAGTAATCCACTTGATGCAGTGGTTCTTAACCGTTTTAATGTCGTTACCCCCTGTGAAGAACCTTCTAGATTTCAATTGCGCCTTTAATTTGCATTCAAATATCCATTAAACATGCAAGCGGTCAAACCCAGTCATTAACACTTGTAAACCCAAACTTCAGAAAAGGTTCCATTTGCAGCTTGGTTTCTTCGGAGACATCTAGTAGTTCTTAACTTACACTACTACACCGTTGACGTCTACTAGTCACTGGACTGCGTTCAACGATGCATAAGACACTCCGATACTCTGACGTCACAGAAGGCATGGTGTCTTAAATGAAACAACACAAGTTGAAAATATTTTACTGCAGCGCATAATCGAAATTACTCCCGGAAAAATGTCAAATTACCCCTTTAGGGTAATTATCCACAGGCTGAGAACCACTGGCTTGATGAGTCAGGGCCCAAGTGCCCGAATGGTCCTGAGAGCACGACCAACATGTTTTCTATGCGTTTCTGTAACTGACTTTGGAAACTGCATCATTATTTAAAGACGCACAATGATTTTTTATGCTTTTAAGAAAGATTTACGCCGGATGTGAATGTCAGGCGTTATTACTTGAATTAAAACCGATTATGACGATACAAACACTACAATGAAAAGCATATTTCAAAACGAGCTTGTACGAGGCTTTAACATTTCAATGCTTTTCTGGTCGTTGCCTGCGCTCCGCAGAAAGGTGAGTTCGTTTTCATCGTCAAAACCAACACTCCTTGTTTATTTTGTTCAGTCCCAGTCCTTCTGGTCGACCCCGATGGTGCCGTCCGGGCCATCTGCCCTCGAGCAGCTCATCCACCAGCAGAAACAGAAGCAACAACATCGCGTCGACCACACCCCCACTTGACCGCGGCGCCCCCGGCCGGCCTCGGCCCGGAAGGGCCCGAGAGCGTGTTTAAGAAATCATCTGTTGTGTGAGAGAAGAAAAAAATAAAGAGAAAAGGGGAGGAGACGAAGACGCTGTCGACAAAAAGCCGAGTTGTCCGGACGCGACGACAATTTGTGTGTGTTGTGTGTGATTTTCATCTCACCTTGCTGTGTCGCCAGCCGCACGGCGGACTGTGTTCACTCTGCAACCCCCCCCTGTGTACAAACGTCGCGGCGCGACCCGCGCACTCATCCGTCCAAGCGCCGCGGCGTCCGCGAAAGAACCCGGATGGACGGACGGGCGTGACCCTTTTGCGGCCCCGTCGCGTTGCCGGAGGTGGTGAGGGTGAGCTCTGGAATGGTGGTGTTCACTTTTATTGGACGATTTTAGAAAAAAAAGAAACAAAGATAATTACTGGATCCCGGGGTAAAATTTGCATGTTTGGGGTTTGCCGAGGCGTTGACGCTGTATTCTGCTTCGCTAGCTGGACGTGATGATTATTATGGGTGGAGCCTAGGTACGAGACGACAATATTTGTTTCTTTCTTTTCTTCCGGGTGTCCCGATCTTACACCGTTAATTGAAACTCGCGCGCGGCGTAGTTTTTCGCGACGTGGTAGAAGTTGAATAGAAGTTTTTCACGCGTTGGTAGGATTACGTGCTTTTTTGGGTTGGTTTTGGCGAAACGACGGACAAAAATTTCCACGAATTTTTGTGAATGCGGGTGAGTCCCTGCAATTTCAAACCCTTTGTTCAAGTCTCGCTTAAAAGGCAAAATTTCCACATCTGTTTGAAAAAAAATTAATTCTCGTCGTCAAGTGACGTCAACTCACTCGCGATCTTAATTGAAGCTGTTGGCGGGAGTTTTAAAGAGATTCTTGAGCAGACGACAACCGCCCTTGTCCTTTCGAGCGTTTTATTTAAGCGACCTCGGCGCGCCTCCAAAGCTGATGATATTGGAATTGTTATTACTATTATTCTATTTCTTCTCTTTAAATCTTATTGTTGCTTGCGGCAAGTACAAAAATAAACTGCAGCTTGAGATTCTTGTTGCCATGGTTTTGCTTCCAAACATTGTGTTCAATGTCAATTTCAGCCGAACCAGTGCAAGTTACGCCAAGCTCTCAGCGAGAGTTGTTTGCGACAGATGCAACATGAGATGTGTGTTTTCATAAAGTCAGCTTTAATCGTATAAGCAGATACAATGTCTATATTCACGAACAGATATTGGATATCAGCAAATATTGCAGCAAAATTTCTGCTTCAAATGCTGTAAGTAATTGAAACCAGCTACCACCAAATTCTGCTCCTTCCTTCCGTCAATCGTAAACATTCAATTATTGGATGCTTTTTGCGTCACAGTGAAGCTTGTTGCTGGATTCTTCATTGTCTCCCTGGGTGGCCAGGGGCATGCAGAGGTCTGGTGATGCCCGGGGCAACTGCTTGATTGTATGTCTCCCTATCAAATTCTAGTGTTGAAAAATGTGAGAAATCAGGCATTTGAAATAAATATTTCAAATGTGGTGTTTTTTGTTTTTAATGTAATAGTCATTAATAATTTATTTTGCACTTTGGGCCTGAGGCATATGCTACAAGCAAATTTGTAATTATGAATTAGGATCAGGTAGGCCCAACAAAAGATAGCACTTGTAAGCCATGATGAGAGAGAGTTGTCTATTTTTTCTATTACAAATTAGTACTGCATCTGAAATTTTGCAACCGTGCAGTGGTGCGTTGGTGCCCTATATGTTTTTTTGAAATACGAACAAATTGGTATCATAGGCTATTGTTTATTAAAAATAGATGGAGAAACGTTTAACATGCTTATTCAAACAAGAATGTCTTACAACTTAACGCACGCCCAATCCAATGTCATGCGAGCTGCAAAACCAACCTTCATTCTATGCATGGATGAAGTTTCACCTGCAATGACGGCGTTTTTAAGGAAGCAAGTTGAAAAATTTCAAATTGTCTTGGAAGAAAGTTGGAATTCTCAGAGATATAGCTTGCTTTGTTACCATTTTGTGAATGTGGTTTTATCTGCTGTGGGTGCGCAGGTAGTTGGCAGTTGCTGGTGGTGCTATAACAAAACATATTGTCATGACACAGACACCGAGCAGTGGCGCAAATAGAGGTTTGAGCCAGGGGCAAAGCTTAGCTGAAGGGAGCCCACTGGTCACCGTAGGGGGGCCACTAGCCAAAACTCAGAAAAAAGTTAAGAAATGATAGTGAGTCTTTGGATGTCTATACTAGCCAAAAGAACGAAAACACCCCGAAAAACAACAACTTAAAGAAAACTAAATATCAAAATGTGAACTAGAGGGGGCCCAGTTTTTACATTTAGCTTGCCAGGGGGGCCGCTTGCCCCCCTGTCAGTTACGCCACTGCCGAGAAGACTGGCAAATTGGCAAGTGAAAATCACATAGGCATGACCGTATTTTCTTGACTAAAAGCCACCCTTGATTAGAAGCCGCACAGAAGCATTGAAAATAAAAAATAGCTGTCGCCCCTGATCAGAAGCCGCAACAAACGATGCTAAATCACGTTTTTTGCTCATATTTACACACAACTAGGTACGGTACTATATTTTCCAAAAAAACACTGCAACTTGCTCAAGTGACTAAATAGCAACTGTCCGATTAGTGGTATGGTGCCATGCAATGGTGTAGGAGGTGGGGGTGCAGCGGTGCAAGCGCACCCCCAAAAGTTTTGAATTGTCAAAAATCAGGGCAAAAACCGCAGAAATCTGGGAAAAGTCTGTGAAAACTTTGCAAATTCCCTGAAAATCTGGGCAAACCACCTGAAAATACGGGCAAAAGTGGTGACAAATGTTGTTTGATTTAAAAAATGACGCCCAACGTGTGTGCAAAACCTATTTGTAGATGTCAATCTCAAATAAAGGTCTTCATGATCTTTTTTGGGAGAAAATGTTTGCACAAGAAGTTACCAAAAATTCTTTCGGGCAAGTTTGGGGAAATTCGGGCAAAAATCTTTCGCACTCCCAAAAATCAAGAAATTAGCAGTAACCAGTCGGGGTTTCGATCAAGAATGGGCACTCGAGAGGGAATATTTAACCTTAGAACGATCATGGAGAGGTACCTGGAATTCGGGAAGGA
>Ga0210059_1016641_pt1 | contig 10587 bp, 7 predicted proteins | sample Ectturendosymbi2_FD_188042 | JGI IMG/M metagenome (GOLD analysis project Ga0210059, IMG submission 188042) | Ecteinascidia turbinata endosymbiont from Florida, USA - Sample 2 (SPAdes) (version 2) | ecosystem: Host-associated > Tunicates > Ascidians > Unclassified | place: Key West, Florida... | reverse complement strand
TTTTCATTATTGGCAAAATGTCTTCGCGGGTCGGATTTGGCCTGCGGGCCGTAGTTTGGAGATCCCTGACGGAGATGATTAAACAGTTGATGTTGAGCACAGCGGCGATTCTAAGGGGGGGCCTGGGTAGGCCATGCCCCCCCCCTCGATTTTTGCTTGGCCCCCTGCTTTCCCCCCAGGTTTTTTCTTAATTTCCCGTTTAAGTTTATTTGGTAGACAGATACATTAGATAACTTTCGGCCAGCAATGTTTTAAACGGTAATTTGGAATACCTCTAGCCTGCATTCAATATTTCCCAAATGCATGATAAGCTTTGTTATTGTCTTTGACGTTCGGGTAAATAAAGTTGATTATGACGACACACACCAGTGGTTGCTCGGAAATTTAGTCAGACCGCGGTCGTGGTGTTGAAAAATTAATTTCAAAACTAAGAAACAGTCGCAGAAGTGGGAAGATTGATCTTTCGTGCATTTCAGCATGAAATGGAACTGGGTTATATTACTGTCAGCAGATTGTTGCTTGTTCCAGTAGCAAAATATTTGTGTGACATTAAGAATTGTTTTCAGTTAATTTATCAGAATTTATTTTGGCTGCAATATTGCGTTATGCTGCCTTGTGTATACGACTTGGAGACATCTTACTTAAGTGGTTCGTGACTGCAGTTTTAACTCTATGCACATGTCCTGCAACCTCATAGAATTTTGTACAGATTTTCTGTGATGATTCAGAAGCAATTCTTTAGCGTATTTCAGCTCGTTTCCCTGGAGGTCAAATATTTCTATCAGAAAAACACTTGAAAGAATCCGCATATCATATTTATTTAGTGAAAATGATTTAAAACATGAGATAACTTTGGCACAGAATTTGCTTCGGAAGAAGTCGAAACTACTTATATCGCCCGAACAAGCTTTTTCACTTGTAGCTAGTTACAAAGCTGCGTTTGATTGTTACTGGTAGCTGTAACTCTTCCCGTCACCAGCGCTTCAGGCGAGAGAAGTTTTTCAAAAACGAAATTACTGAAAACATTTCCCAGAAATTCCATGATCAGTGAAAGATTGGGTAGCATTGATCTCAGGGCCGGATTTACCAATAGTCTGTATAAGCGGCCTAGGGCCTCAAGATCCAAGGGGACCTCCAACAAACTGTGGTAGGCTACGCATAGAGTACATTGCCGGTATATGATTATTTCAATAAATATCCAAGAAAAATTTATGTCAGGATTATTCATGATATTTAGTTTTGTTCATCCATTCAGATTTCGTGGTGATAATGCCAGAGTCTTTCAACAAATTTCCATGAATCTCAATATGACGGTCGGTCAAGCCGCATGCCGACTATTGTGTCAATATACGCAAAGCAAGCTGGTTGCGTCTTGCGATTGCTAATTTGTACGGATTGTTACGAGTAAATCAGGCGGAAGAACTTGTGGCTGTTCGTGTTTGAAATGCACCTGATAAGTGGAGTAACTGGCAAGGGTTGCGAACCGCCCCCTGCCAAGCTAATGTAAAAACCGGGCCCTCACCTAGCTTGTATTTTGGTATTTACTATTCGTTTGGTTTTCAGTACGTTGTAGTTTTTTTGGGTTTTTCGGAGTGTTTTCCGGTGATTTCGTGTTTTAGTATAGCATCCACATCCGGATTCACTATTATTTTTCAACTTTTCTCAGAGTGTAGGGCTGGTCAGTGGGCTCCCTTCAGCTAAGTTTTCCCCTGGCTCTTGCAGATAAGAGCTATATGTTTAGGGCTAACAGCAGTATCCTAAACTAAACATAGTTGCTTCTGAACAAATACAGTAATTTTGTCAGGTTTAGATGATTTCGTTGATGAATTTGACAGTCGACGTGATAATCGAAGGATTAAGTTACATTGAGGTGATGGTGATATAAAATTCTAACGTAGACTGTGCAGGGATCTGTGTGGGAATTATATTGCTCAATGTCTATTTGTCTGAATCTTTTTAGATTCAGAGTTATCGCGTGTTTCGCTTATGACAAGACAGTCATAAAACAACGCAGGGTTAAAAAGTCAGCTTTTGAGAATCAGTCAGAGGAAAGTCAGTGTGAACAATAAAATGAACGACTTTGTTGGAAATATTCTGCAAACTAAGTTTTACGCCTGCTGTTGCATCTTGCTATCAGGTACACGCCCTAAACGCCGATGCACACCTTCCTGCGACGCTGCTTTGTTACTTTAGGTGTAATATGCCGAAACTTCGCTGCTGTTAACTGCATACTACACTGAATAGTCCTCACCCTATCCACGCTGCAGATGGGCATTACACTCGTAATAGTACGTAGTTGCACAATAACTTTGTTATGGTTCACAAAATCTCCGTAAGCTACCACAAAACCGGAGAGTCAGCAGGCCCGTAACCAGCTTGGGACACCAGGTGGGGCGAATAGTTTTCCGACAGGGGCCAAAATTTTTTGAACCATGTCCAATATTTTTAAACTATGTCCAACACATTTTTCCAGGGTGGGCGAAAAATTTTCTAGGGCGGGCTTAGCCCCCCCTGGTTACGGGCCTGATAGTCAGTAATCACAAATCCGTTGGCAGATGGTTTATTTTTTATGTGCTTTGTAGCAAGAATATTTTGATGGAACCAGTTGGCTATCAACAGCCTACTTGTCTCTGTGTCAAGATGGAATTCGTGGTTGGAACAATTTCGCTTTCATGTGAATTGTATTCACTTTCGTAGAGCTGTTGTCGTTCCTGTGTGCTTGACACAATTGTATATGGGAAATGGTTTTTCGTTTTCCATGTGTATTGCTGTGGAAGTTGCATGGTTAGCACAGAATATTCGACAAAGCAGTACACATGTGTGATTGCATCTACAGTGGCGTTTAGGTTTTCTCTGGTGAATAATAATGATAGTTCATATTTAGCGACATTCACAAGCCTGTGTTAGGCTTGATAGGGTTGATCATAGCAACTTAATCTTCAAAACAACGAAAAATCTCCATGCAAGATAGACATTTATGTTGGACCTCTTACTTTTTCCTTGGCCCCGCAGTGCCCCCCACTTTTTTAATTCTAGAATCACCGCTGTTTGATAGGATTAACCAAAGCAAATCAATCTTCATTACAACGGAAAATCACCATGCAGGAGAGACATTTACTACTTTTTTCCTTGGCCCCGCAGTGGCACCCCCAGTTTCTTCATTCTAGAATCGCCACTGGTTGAGCAGTGCCATCATAGAGATGCTGCAAGCTCAAATGAATTTCTACGTTGTCTTTAGCAGTGACTGATTTGTTAACCAATGGAAATTTTCAACCTTCCAACACCTGAAACTATATTTTCATTTCTTTTGTGGTCCAGCACATTAATATGCTCCATTAGCCGGCAATTTTCTTTTTGCACAATTACAGTAGCACAAGGGATACACAGCACCAACAGAATATTGCTTTGCAAGCCATGCGAGCTCTATCAATTCTTCTTTGCTAAATCTTCTACCACTCTCGTACGAAGCTTTCCCAATTTTGATGCATTGGCTGATTAAAAGCGTATACCTAGAGCTAACTTCAGTTTTTTCAGAACTTCTCAGCTCTCTTCCAATCCTGCGTTCCGCTAACCAAAAGTGCATGCTTACTCCCATATTAAGCAAAATCGCTAAACTTTTTTATATAGCTTCAACACCACTATCGGTTTCTCTGTTTCCGCTTCGTAATAAACCAAATAAATTGGTTTAAAATCTCAACTAAACTCTCCCTCAAAAATATACCAAATTTTGCATATATACCAAATCAAAAATTTATATACCAAGCACTTTGAAAATATACTATATATATACCAGTTGGCAACACTGTTTGCGAAGAGAACTTTTATCTGCGTGTCAGGCTTATGTAGAATCACATGGAAATATTTTAAACTGCAACAAAACCGTTTGTATGAGGTTTAAGGCTAAGAGTGCAAAAAGCACAGTCACCCCATTACTGACACATGGGTGGTCAAAATCTAAAATCTGTTAAACACTACAAATATCTGGGAGCTGTACTGGATTGTGAGCTCTCAGATGACAAAGATATTCAGAGACAACTGCGATAAAAATATTGTGCAGCAAACAAGCTGCGAGCCTCTTTTTCACGAGGTTCAAATGCAGTTAAAAATGTACTTTTTCGTTCCTTTTGTACGCTCATGTATGCATCACAATTATGGTGGAATTTCAGAAAGTCATGCATGCAAAGATTGTGTGTGGCCTGTAATTTTGGATGCAGAGCTCTATACAACCTGCCCTGGAGAGCGAGTGTTAGCAGTCATGACTCATCAAGTTCAGTAACATTCCTACATATGAGGCATTATTAAGAAAATATATGTACTTGTTTCTCAAAAGATGCAGAAGGTCTAATAACGTAATGGTTGCCTGGTTTGGCGCAGTTAGATTGTTTATATTCATCCATATTCTTTGAAAACTACAACCGCATTTTACTTTGTGACTGAGTGCTCGGACATTGCCGTGTTTTTTCGTTAGACGGTGTGCATGTCAGAATGCATTCGTACTTTACCTGGGTTTGACCAGTTCAGGAATTAGCGTCCTACTATGCAGTAGTGTTGTACCAAGCGAACAAATAGTGTTAAGAATGCGTCTGCAAACCTGAGGCTCGGCCTCCAACGCCGTTGCAAAACGTTCTGTTAAGTAAGTTTCTGTAGCCCGGTGTCAAGCGAAATTTCTGACCTCTACGAAATTTCTGACCTATTATTTTTTGCCAGTTATTTTGCTTCTCAGAGTAAAGGAATAAAGTTTGGCGATTACTTTTTTGATGTGTGTTGTGTAAATTACAACTTTTTGGTTGGATGTCAGATACAAACAACAAACTACAGTACGGGAATAAGTAAAACCAGTGAAAAATATTGGACTTCATCTTAGACTTCTATTATTTTTCTTTTTCTAACAGTAACATAAACCCTCCCGACATACTTACCTAAACACCAGCCGCTAAGCCCTAATCATCAGTTTTCTCAGCGTATTTGATATAGGCCTATAGAATGTTGCCTTGTGCATGTGTAAATGGCGTGAAGTCAGAAATTTCGTAAGCCAAAAATTTCTCTTGACACCGGTGATTCAGCCTCCAACGTTGTTGTAAAACGTTCTGTTTTTTTCTCTTTTTATTAACAAGGGTTGTGCAGAATGTGTGTGTTTGTAGTATGGACTTTCGTGTCTGCGGGCAAAACTACATTATTATTACATGTGACCGTTTGCGAAAAAGTTGCACCACGGTTGAATAAGCACGATGTCGTCATCGAATGAAATTTCATGAAAATTCCCCCCCCCCGACATAAAGAGCTGGTGGCGCCCCTGTCGAGATGTAATCCTTGGCCGTAAACAAGACTCTAAACACCTTTATCCAGAAAAATGCTTTTGCAAATAATCGAAGGTCTTTGAAGCTCTTTTATCGGCTGAAGTTCGGAATATGTGCAGTACTTCTCGTTAAGGAAAGTAGTGGGAAATCCAATCTTGTGATGAAGGTTGCAGGGCTTCCGTCACCGATTTTTCTTGGGCATCTTGGAAGAATGAAGTCAAAATTGTTTGAAGAAAAAGTACAGTATATCACGTATGATAAAACAATGCAGTTTCACCTCAGTAAAGGATAACGCTGCAGTTAGATGTTAACCAAATGTAATAAACCTCTGTTGACAAAACATAATAATGTATAGGAACAAGATCATAATTCTTTAACTATTGTTCAAATACGCATTATCCACAAGGGGAGTGAGCAAGGAATTATCAGCAAATTTCTGATAGAAAGTCGATTTCACGTAAAACTACGCATCCTCTTTCTTGAGAACTGCAAGCAAAGCTTGCGGGAAATGGCGTAGCAAGGGGGGTGCTGCGGGCAGCGGGCTCAGTGCGGCACTTTCAGAGGGCGGCACTTCGCTGACAAAAAATTAATTTTTGAAAGGAGTTTAAAAGTTACAGTTTTTCGTGATTGTTTCAAATACATTTTCTACCACTTTTGATAAAATGTTTGAGGGGTGAAGAGTTTCCTGAGAGGGGCCCAAAGTTTTTAATCTCTGTCCAATAGTTTTAAACTACATCCAAACATTTTTCCAAGGGGGGCAGAAAGTTTTCCTGCGCCCCCTATTTACAGGAATGCTCACATGGGGGCCAATTGTGCCCCAGTCCCTACACCTTCCTCGCCAGACAAAGCCATTTCAGCGATTCACTCAAAAGAAGTCCTTTGCACAAAGGAAAGAGATGACATTCGACCACAGACTAAAAACGTTACGGCTCCAGTTGTTTTCGGTTTATATTGCCCCTCCTCTCAAAATCTGATAAAAATTTTTTGCATGAAATCACGGTAAATAATCAAGGCTAGCTTAATCCTTTTTCTCGTATCGTTGGTTTCTCAGTAACGCCCCAACTGCACATAACATTCTCCTGGCACCTATGCATTGGCGACGAAGGTGTCGCTGGGGCTGCGATGGCCCGGTGGTGGAGTGTCCGCCTCTCAATTGGAAGATTGTGTGAACAATTCACAGACTCCAAGTGACTCGTCGTGGTGCTCCTTGGGCAAGATCGTTAGCCTAAACTGCCCCGGTAAGAAGCATATTTCAGGCGCTGACACGCCGCTAATTGCCGACGCCGAAATTATAAAAAAATTTCTTGGCACACCTCATGCTATTTTTTAATGATCAGTGGGATATTTTCAATAACTGCCATATGTTGTAGCCCAGTCATTAGGTGGGTCTATCACCATTACGTTTTGGCGGTTGAAGTGATGAACTTTGCAAAGATAACTTCTCAGTTTCAATACAACAGCTGTTTCCTGCATGACGTAATGGTGCCGGAAAATGACCTTCTTGAAGCGGGGCAGTGCAGTTGGTGCATTTTCGTGGGTAACTTTGAGCTCAGATTTTAGGTTTCAACTGCAAGTGGAGTGAATAAGAGCCGGTCGACAGGCAACGTGGTTTTCGTGAAGTCGCCTTTGTTCAATGGTGCACTTTAAACATTGCCTGTCATAGAAAAAGTTACTTCAACAAGAAAAGCTTCAAACAGGTGTTGCTCACATTTTGATGAATTTGAGGCAAGAACCTTAGTCTGAAAACCTAACGCAAGGGTAAACGATATGTTCAGATATGATTGTGGTTAACGCTTTTATTAAAAAGAGCGTTAATCGTAATGGTTGTACATTTTGGCATAGACAAAGTCAGGGGGGGGGGCAAAGAGGCCATGACACCCATAAAATTTTTAGAAAATATAGTCATTTTGTGCTTTGAGAGGCGTTTTTCTAAACAAAATAGTATTATTCGAAACTAACTGGTTGACACCAATAATTATCCTCAAAAACTCACGTGACTTGTTATTCTAACTCGTCAACTGACCAAGTAGGAAGAACGCTAGGGTGATTTGGCATACAAGGCGGATGCGACGGTTACAAATCTCTGGGGTATACATGATTCCATGAGTTCTCCTTGTTTATAATAATAATAATGATAATATTTTATTGCGGACTCATGGTCCATATCACAGACACAAGAGCACAAAAAGTGTTTTGCTGTACATCAGCGCACATTACAGAAACGGTGTTAGCACATGACCAACACTGGGAGGAACAAAGCAGTTTATCCTCTCCACAGCTGTATCGTCATTCGCAAAAGCACCGAAAATGGATAACCATAAAGTAGGGCATTACACAACCGGTGTTAGTACGTGTCCAGCCTTGAGACGAGCAAGGCCTATCCCAGCACCTCTTACTTTTTTATGCTTGGTGTGTACACAGTGTCCACATACTTTACTACACAAAAGCAATACTGGTGAGACGCAAACTCCGAAACATTTAACGGACAACTACTGCATTTGTTCTCCATACAGGAGTGTTGAATAATTGAGGAAAAGCAAGGTCCTTGTAGTTCGTTAGTGTTTGTCCAATTGTAGTAGTGTTTCGAAGGTTATCATTGTCTTCGGATGTAAATATCTTTCTATTAGTGCTAGAGTTGGCAGGCTGGCATGGGCGTCCGCAGTGGGGGGGCAAATTGGGCATTTGCCCCCCCTGGAAATTGGAACTAAGAAGCAAAAAATTCTAGAAAACGTAAAATCAACAGTTTAATTCCGGTTAGTTGGGTAAATTCTTGCAAATGACGGTTTGCCGATATGACACTCATACTGCACAGGAGTCAGTTCACTGTTCTGGTATGTACTTTCCACGATGGGTGCAAGCAAGGAATCGATCAGCAAATTTTTAATAGGAAATCGATTTCACGTAAAATTACGCATCCTCAGTCGGTGTCATGCAGTCATGAAATTGCAGTTCATTTAATCCCCTCCTTTGGCTGCAAATGCAGGTTGCGAAAGTCGGGAGAGAATTGTACCACTATTAGCCTTTGTTGCGTCACAACAACATGGCAACATATCGTTAAAGATTCACTTCAAGCTACGGTAGTAGCCGTTTTGCTGCATGTTGTATAACTGCTGAACGCAGACATCTTGGCAGGTAATGCAGCGAGACAGCGACTGCTAATAGCGGTAAGCCATGTACGTTCATACCAACGGTGGGTGAACTGCGACATATTTTGTGTGGCTCTTCTAGATAAATAGCAATGTTTCACATTGAGAGAGAGTTGTGTGCTTGCCCCATATTTAACGTTTGTTTGGTTTATCAATGTGTTTACGAGAGCTCATAAAGCGGATCCAGTCAGTAAACTTAAAGGAGACTATTTCAGTAATATTTGCTAGTCAAATCTCATAACGGCTTCGATACTATAAGAGAGGTGAAGTATACTTCACAACACTGCAATGACAAAACAGTGGACGGCAAAATAGCCTTATATCGTGAATGTTGTTTTCCGGATTGTAAAAAATTATGGTTAATAAAGTTACTTTCGCAGATTTCAGGGATCGCCCCCTGGATCCGCCCCTTAGTTACCAGGGAGTCTACGCAAATTGATAACAAAGATAGTGAACTTAAAGCTCAAGCAGTGGCGTGCAAAGGTCTGGTGATGCCCGGGGCGACTGCTTGATTGGATGCCCCCCTTCTAAATTCTAGTATTAAGCAGCTGCGTATGGTGGTCTTGTTACTGGATATACGCTGTTTGTGACATCACAATATGACGTCATATTCACGTTTGTAAACCAACGTTTTGGCGAAGTTCGTTGACACAACATGCATATTCAGGGACGCCGGAGCACGGGTGGGGAGGGTGAGCTATAAAAGAGTTGAGAGCAATGGAAACTTATAAAAAACAAAAAAATCCTTACCACTTTTAAGTTCATTTCTGTTGATCAACTATGTTGCCTCAAAAACAATAACAGAAATTATAGAAAGTCATTCTGAATTTTCTGGGTGCCCGAATAGCTGCAATGAATTTGTTTCAAGCCGATCTTGATTAACCGTGAACACTCCAATGGTACTGTTATGTAAAGGCACCTCCGCCCCCGTTGCTCCCTTCTGAAAGGGCAGAGGGCAATGCCCCCGCCATGCCTCCATCCTCCGGCGTCCCTGTGCATATCTACAAGCACTCTCTTTACTCGTTGTCGTAGGCTACAATGTGTCACTCTAATGAACATAATTATCAGCGGTCACCTAAGACAGAGCAGTTCATAACTGCAAAAATATTAGGCAACGCGTCAAAACCAGGCCCGTAGCCACGGGAGGAGCAATTGGAGGGCAATGCTCCCCAAATAGTTTGTGCCCCCAAAATTTTGTTGTTCCCAGAAATTTTTTTGTTAAAACATATAATAAAAACGAAAATCTTGCCTCAAAACGCATTTTGCTCCCAAAATTTTAATCGTGGCTACGGGCTTGGTTAAAACAGGGGAGTAGAACACAGTACTACGTCAGCGCAGTTCACAATTGAAAAATACAAGGCTGCGCAAATGCCTCGACGAATAGCAGTCAATCAGAAGGTATGGCTGCTGACACCCAGGGTCATGGGCGCAATTTGGTAGGGGTCACGGGGGACGTGTCCCCCCACTTTTTCAGACGGGGGGGACATAATATGCCATGTCCCCTCACTTTTTTGTCTTTAGGTTTTGTAGTCCGAGAAGTTTCGAAAATAAAAGTGATGTTTGTCGCTTTTTATGTGAAGAGATTTCAAATGTTAGACGGTAGGCCACACATAGCCAAGTTGATGTTGAAACAGAGTTTGGTGTGGTATCACTGATTCTGTTAGTTTATAAAGTTTAGCTTAGATAAGACAATTTTTATCATTTTTCAAGTTTCTAGAGACCGTGAAGATCGTTAACTGCTGCTGTCCGAAATTTTACCCTGTGTGGTATACTGTTGGAAAGGTTATTTTCTTGTAACAGTGAGAGTATTACAGCTGCACATGAGAGAGACCACAGTACAGCAGTCAGTACAACCATGATTTGTTCCGTGCAGAAATGTAACTGGTTTTGCTGTGACGTTGGTTGCCACGTATTCAGAAACAGACAGCGTATAATTTAATGATGCTAGTGTACATAATGTTAGAAAGTTAGGTTTTCAGGCAAATCACTGCGAAGTTTTTGCCGAAGACAAAAAGTAGCACTATTATGGAGACGTAGTTTTGGGATGGAGAGTTTCGCAAAAGACTGTTTTCAACCATTAGTGAACAGGATTTCAATCAAAACGTTGGAGAAGTAGCCTGCAGTATTTACCTAGCTGTATATTG
>Ga0210059_1016640_pt1 | contig 10587 bp, 10 predicted proteins | sample Ectturendosymbi2_FD_188042 | JGI IMG/M metagenome (GOLD analysis project Ga0210059, IMG submission 188042) | Ecteinascidia turbinata endosymbiont from Florida, USA - Sample 2 (SPAdes) (version 2) | ecosystem: Host-associated > Tunicates > Ascidians > Unclassified | place: Key West, Florida... | reverse complement strand
CTGCTGTATGACGTAAACAAAAACTGAAAACATAATAAACATTACCCTGAGTTTCCGCCAGGGCTGTGGAGCCGAAGAAATTTTGGATGGCTGGGGCCGGAGCCTGAAACTGGGTTCCCGTTCAACATGCAAACGAGTTTTACAACAATGGTTTTTAATTCTTAATCAACCAAATTGTTCTGGAGCCGAAGCCAAAAATATTAGATGCCCGGAGCTGGATTCGAATATTCGAGCTCCGGTTCCACAGGCCTGGCCTCCGTTAAACCGAACACATCGACGCACATTTCCGGTTCCTTCAGGCACGTTTTTCAGGTTTGGTATAAATTCATCAACACATCAGGCGCATATTACAAACAAAAAGAAAAAGCGGAATAGGTTTCATAGTTGTCTGAAAACAAAATTCAAACCAGTGCAATATGTTACTTCAGGGCAAATAAATCAAGTGCATGGCTGACCCGTCGTCTCTGGTGCCTGAAAATGTTATTCATGAGATGGGTATAAATTGTACGGGAAAGCTAAACGTGTAGTACTGTGGTTCCCAACCTTTTACAGATCGCGTGCCATTTGGGGTGACCGTGCACGTCCTTGGGGTCACGTACGGTCACCGTGCACGTCCTTGGGGTCACGTCCGGTCACCGTGCACGTTCTTGCTCCAGAAAACTCATTCAACCAAATATCATTCGATCAGATGTTCGGCAAACCAGAATTGACACGACATGAACAAAATGGCTGTGAAAAAAATTATGAACACCATTTTTAAATGCCAACAAGGAAAGTACACAAATATTCAGGAATTTATTACCAGAATCCAAGACTAACAAACTGTAGCTTTCAACACATTTCCCTGTGAGAGAACACTGACGGGAGGTCTACCCGCGCAACACAGTTTGGGAATCACTGGTGCAGGAGCATTGGAATATTTTTAACCACACCGCATTACAGTTTAAGATATACTGATTTAAAAAAATCGCGGAACATAATCTCCACAGAAACCCATCTTTTCGAAATCCGGAGGGAACGGTTGCTAGGCCTCCATCATACACAGTTGCTAGGCCTCCATCATACACAGTTGCTAGGCCTCCATCATACACAGTTGCTAGGCCTACGTCACGCACTGCCCTGATGAAGGTCTGCGCTGTCAGCTGGCTGGAATGTCGGTGTCGTTTTCAGAGTTTAAAACTGGTTGACACAAGATGTGAAGAGTATCAGGCTCACTGAAAAAAAGCTTTTGCATCATTTCATTGTTCCACAGCCTTTCTGTGCCTGGACGTCTTATGCAGATTTGCGGGAATGAAAAAAGAAAAAATGATTTGTTGAGGGTAAATTTCATTTTTGAACATTGCCATGGAGCAGACGATAGAAATAAGGTTAAGAAGGCCTGCTTTAGATTATCATCAGAGTGGACCAATTTATAAATGATTGACAGGTTTCTAAATGATTGACAGGCTCCGAAGCTTTTTCAGCGCGTTTTCATTCGCGGCGGCGATTTTCTTGGAGGAGGTCGAGGAGGTGAAGGCGAGTCCAGGAGCTGGTGGAGAAGACGATAAGTGACGCTGGAATAAACCAGGGCTTAACGTGGTCTCTGAAAACGACTGATCCACTGCGAACAGAGGGAGGCTAGCAGCATTCTTCTTCTTGCAGGCAACAACTGCCGACATGTCTTTCAAGCACCGACTACTGTTCAGCGAGAGCAGCGCCCCCTGGTGGAGGTGTTGCTTCGTTTTGTCGAGTTCGATCGTGAGGCGTCGGACTTCGTCGCGAAGTTCGCGGTTTTCTCTCTTCTCTTGCTTGAGACGAGAGTCGGAAGTGTTCAACTGCAAGAAAAACAAATTAACTTCTGACGTTTCCACGCACGCAAGAGCAGCACAACACGATTTCAATCTTGAGGGCGGAAATTCGGCTGAGCAAGACTATCAAAAGTTTTTCCACACGGCATGGTAAAACTGTCCACAGGATACACACAGAAGTGACAAATAAAGCTAAACTGAAGGTCGTGGCTCATAAACAGCAGTTCTTGATGGAGGGGCACTCAGACACGCAGCCATCGACGACCACCAGCAAAAGGACAAGACATTTTCTGGCTTTCATTCTTTTTGTTACAGTGGCGTAAATTGGTAATGATATTTTCCTGCAGCCGTAGAATGAGGATAGTCGATGTTCATTCAAATATTTAGAGTGTCAAGTAAAGACAAGCAATCCTAGGCTCAACTACGTCAAACTCTAAACCAATCGATCTATATAAATATTTTCGGAAACAGCCTCCCGCCAAGTTTGTTTACCTTTTCTTCAAGTTCCGCCAATCGTCTGTTAGTCTCTTCAGTCACTGTTGCGTTTCTCAAAACTTGATACTTTTTAACCAACTTTTCAAGTTTTTCTGTAACTTCTGTCGAAGAAACTTGTTCTGCCTTTGCATCGATCAAAGGTTTTGTTCTGCATTCTGCCAGATCTTGTAAGCGCGAAGTGTGGCTGGAATATAACACAAAACATACTGCATTAACACAAACATTATAACCACTTTGGCTGCATATCAGGAGGATTCAAAAAGTCAAAGATACATTTATCCGGTCTTTAGTTCCAAGTGAAGAGTTTGCATTATATTCGGAATTCCAACAAAATAAAACTGAGATGTGACAAATCATGAGAAAACTACTGGTATTTTTACAACATTCGTTATAAGTTACTCCACTCAACTTTTTATGATTTCACTGTTTGCGCACCCAAAAAATAAGCTCTGAGAGATGACTTACGTTATCCATGGGACAAAATAGCTGAATTCTAGCTTAATAACTATCATAGCACAGATCGGTAAAAATTTCGGCATAAAAAAGTAACTGCTTGAAATAAAGCAAAATTGTGGAACTTCAACTAAAACGTTTGCTACAACGTTTTAGCTCTACATCGTATGCATTTTAATTCAATTCTCCATTGTCAGGGCGTTTCCGTAAGGAGCGTAATGATGAGATTTTAAAGACATAAAATGTTTTTAGAAAACTACAAACACGTTGTCAAACGAAAAGAAAATATCCGCATCAAGTTGGCCCTGGCAATTCATGCTCGTTATAAACAAAAGCAGAATATAAAAATGCAAGGACTCTGTTAGAACATAAAAAAATGTCTTAGCCCGTAACGATGGGGACATTGTTTGGTAAACATGCGAATCAGCCCCAGTCTTGATGCACGCTGAACATATTTTCTGCAGTTTGACTTTCATTTTGCTCAGATATATATAATCCCAAATATAGTCTGAAACATTTGCAGCTCCTAGCTGCTTTTTCAAGTGAGCATCATCAACAGCTATAGTTTTTAGCAATACTTTTTTAATAAACGATAAGTTTCCAAGGTGTCTATTTCTTTATTGATCGGTGAGACAGTACACTTCTTTGCAGCATTCCTATGAAATTTTTTTGTCATGCCGTTTAGGAAGAAGTTTTTTCTACAAGCGATTACTTTTGTTTCTTCAAGTAGAACTTGACCCAATCTACTTACTACCCAGGTAGAAGTTCCTAACCAGACCCCTGCATAGTTGTTACTCAAGCGGTCTTACAAACAGCTGCAGTGCACCATGTCTCCCATTCATGTTGCTGATTTTCTGTCAGAAAAGTTTAATTTAAACCAACCTTGCCGTTAAATCAACAACAGTTTGCTTTTCAGCAGCAAGTTCATTCTGAAGTAGTTTTAATTCTCTCTGCTGATCATCAATTGTTGACAACAGTTCAGACTTTTCCTGGAGCCAAGTACTTTGCCGAGCTTTCATGTGGGACAATTCATCACTGAAGAAAAACTTAGTTTGTAGTTAAGTTTGCTTTACAGCAGTGGTTCCCAAAATATGGGTCAAAAAATAGGCGGCGATCCAAGCCTGGGTTGGATACTTTCGATGTTTGTTCAAGTTTTTCAATCTCTTTCATCACAGACTGAATTTTTCAAGAGTGAAAAGAGTAGATTGTTGACATTGTAAACAAACTTACCTACTTACTGCCAAAAAATCACCCATACAATCATTTTTTTCATGTTAACATGCACTGCTTAAGGTTTGTGTCATGAGATGTTCACCAAACTCAGATTTGGGTCATGCTCAAGTAGATTAGAAAGACCTGATTCACAGGAGCATGATTTGTAAACTTCATTTCAATTCATGTTTATCAAATGTTTGAGATTATACAATGATTCAATCAGTGTAAAGACTGAAGTGTCACAAAGAGTTAAGATTAAATTGCACATAAATTATTTAAAATCAGTCAATAATAATTAGAAAGCAATACAAAGCATGAATAAAAAATCACTTGGGACAAATGAGTGATATGCGTATGTAGTACATATGTACATGCTATGACTAGAACAAGATGAAGTCTCAAGTGCGAACACTGCTTAGTGCTTAGCACAATAACACGTATTCATCAGGCAACTGTCACACAAAACAAGGCCATTCTATAGCAAGCTGGGTCTCAGCCACAAAAAACATAAAGAAGCCTTTATTCTTTTTTCTGGGAATTAAAACTATGGTCACTTACAGGCAAAATCAAGATGTGATAACAAACTTTTCATTTTTCAGAAATCACGAGGAGACTATGTGCTTGTAGCAAGCAAGATACTTTTCCTGATTTTTAGAGGGGTAGCTGGGGCAGCCATGGCACAAAAATAAATGTAACAGGCTCACTTAAAAAGAATTGCACACTCTACTATAATGACTTTTATATTACTGTGATAAATAAAAACCATTTATACAATCCACTGGTAAGGCCGCAAATGCTAAAAATATCATCTTTAGACTGAGTACATCAATATGCATGTTGACCACAAAAACTGTCAATTGAGTGCCAAATAACAAACAAGTGCACATGTTTGCTTCAACAATCGAATCTGAAAAACATTCCTATGATGTTAAAAGATTTTCATATTTTCATAAATATGTAAATTAGTAAAAGAACAGTGTGCCACTGCTTAAGACTTTAGTACTTTTGCTCCTGGGCGTTTTCCCCAAGCAATTGCAATGGGAACAGGTAGGTTTTGAGAGTTTACCACATTTATGTCATTTTCATAGAACACTTTGCATTTGAAGCCCACACAGGAGATTTTTTAAATACACTGTTTCTCTTCATAGTTTTTGTACATCAATATCATAAATTCTATTTGAATAAGAGCTGATGATGCCTACTTTGTAGGTGAAATATATACTCTGCAAGATCTTAGTGTCTGATTCTGTGCTGAGAAAGGATTTCTTTTAATAGACAATATCATAAATTTATGAAAATTCAAGGGACAAGGATTACAGCCAGTGTCCAATAGGTTCGAAATCTGTATAAGCACATATCCCAGCATCTGTACCATATTTAACAAGTGCACAATTATATGTAGGTTGGAAGAGAATGTGCTAAACACCACCATCACTGATAGTATTGAGTAAAAAAATAAAGGCATGTTCAATCAAGCTATGCAACTCCTCACAGTGAAAAGACAAAAAACTGAAAAGAAGATTTTACCATTCTGACCTCAAAAGCTCAAAGTCAATTTTCAAGCTGGTACACTGGGTAACTGCAGCCACTTTTTCTTTGTATATCTTATCAACTTTCTGTGAGTTGTTACAATTCAGAGTGAGTTCCCTCTGTGAGAAATAGTGATGTTGTTCATCCCTCTGTTTCATCAAAGTGGTGCAAACACACTGCAACCCACAGACAATAAAAATTAACGTTAAGAAATATAAACACAAAGATGCACAGTCATATGAATATCCTGCAGTATGCTGGCATCGGTTGCTGCAACTTCACAACAATGCAATAAAGGGTAACTGGCCAGTCATTTGCTTGTAAAACTTCTGCCCAGATATATTGTTAAACCTATTGCTTTGTGGTTAATCTAATTATTATGCACGGCTAGTGTTTTGATTCAAAAGTTACGATATTCAAATAATTTCGTATTAGGCAGTTCATTCAAAGAGACAGTCCACAACAACTAAGTATAAGAATGCTTGATAGACAGAGTGTCCAGAAGTCAACAAATAAGGTTGCAATAGTTTTGCAATGCAATGCCCATGCAGCGATGAAGAGGTTATAAATTTGATCCACCAGCATTGAAAGTTAAAAATTCCATACCACATTCTCTTGCTAATTATTGTACAGGTAATATTATGTGAGTACAAATAGGATATAATGATTTGTGAGAAAACCTGTTTTTAGTGAGTCTTGGAGTAGAGAACCTGTTCTTAAAAATGTGAATCCCACCACTGTGTAAATGTATGGTTGGTATGTAATTTCATGAGAACAAGATTACTGAAATTGTTAATGATTTACAAGCAGTGTCTGCAATACTCTAACAAAAACTCATAGGAACCAAAATAGTTTAGCATTCATTGTACCTATTTTGAAAAACATGAAAACAAAATGTTTCACAAAACCTCAAGTTCATCAATATGTTCTTGCAATGCTTGGCTATAAACATCATTTTCAGCAACAACCAATTCCAAGTCACATTTTTCTTCTTTCAGATCAGCAATAGAGGATTTTAGTTGCTTCAGCTCAAGTGTACTTTCTTCCAACTTTGTTCTCAAAATAATATTTTCTTTATCCAGGTCACATGCAGGCCTATGATTAGAAGTTAGCAGAAGAGGCATTAACCTCTATACTATAACACAAATTCTACTTCAAAGCTAGGATATAAAATACATACATTGTTCCCATTTAACAAAGTCAAACATTCTACAGTCTTTAAAAAATATTTGATTTTACCTCAAATGTTAGCAGACTTTTGACTTTGAACAGCCAAATAAAATTAGCACAGGTAAATATTGAGACTATTGTAAACACCACTAAACTCTAAGGGTGGTACTCAGAAAGCTGGATCAGGATCGGCGGTCAATCTCTGATTGCGCCAATCCTGGATTGAGGCTCAGAAAACATTTCATTTCAGAAAGGTGGATTGAGCCAATCCCAGATTCGATTGACATTGAAGTAATCCTATCCTGGATTGATGTTTTCGTAGAATCTTGCTTTCTGACACGCAATCTGCTGAGTTATCGACGTCAGACCGTTTGTTGTTGTGGTTCACCTTCCTGATTGCGTACTGCGTGGGCCTAGGTCAAGGTTTCATTTTTGCAATTCCACGACGGTGTATCTTATTTTGTACCTCTTCTCATTCAAGAAAATCGAACATGGACAGTACAGTATTGATTTTTTCCTGTTTGGTTTGAGCAAACAGCATAAAAGATAGGCAACGGTACCTGTTGCTTTGCTCATATTTTGAACATGCTTTACTTTATACAGCATGTTATAATAAAGCACGCTTTGCTTATAGCCTACTTCGAAGGTGCTTTGCTTATACAGCGCAAGTACACGCAAAGCCTACCTTTTCGGACACCCTGAAATTGTGTGAACTCATATACAAATTTTGAAACAATGTTGTTATTTTCATTTTGCACTGCTTCACTTGCAGCGTGGATAGGTTTTGTTTCTTTGTTGGTAGTACTTTCCATTAGTGATGGCTTCTGAGTACCTAGGTAAAGTGAGCACGACTTTTCCAGCCGCACCTATTTCAGTGGATGCGAGGTTCGCGCAAAAAATTGAAAGACCTCAAACAGATATAAAATAACCTGTTACGACAAAATAAACGCAAGCAAATGAAAGAACAAGTTCAGAACAGAACATCCAAAGCAAAAAAAACTTGCAAATATGTTGTAGCAAACTCATACGAATTGTTTAAGCCAGCATGTTTTTCAAAATTAGTGATAATTCAACTATAAATCAAAATACTTTCCGAGGGGGTTATGATGATAAATTTTGTATCAAAGACTTCGGAATTTATCCAACTATTAACCTGTAAAAAAATCGCGGGGGTTAATTTTGTTTAAACGAAATGAGACGAAAAATCGCATAGGTACTCTAACACCAAAAATGCCTTTCGTTGCCAGATTCTCGTGTTGCGCGACTATCTATTTCAATTCATTATTAAAATACATTGCGAGGAGGTGATGATAACAAATTTTACATCAAAATCTTTGAAATGTATCGAACTATTAATCTTTGAAAAATCGCGGTGGTTATTTTTGTTTAAACGAAATGAGACGAAACATTGCAAAGGTACTCTAACAACAAAAATGCGTTTCGCTGCCAGATTCTCGTGTTGCGCGACTATCGATTTCAATTCAATATTAATATACTTTCCGAGGGGGTTATGATAACAAGTTTTACATCAAACTCTTTGGAATTTATCGAACTATTGATCTGTAAAAATATCGCGGGGGGTATTTTCATCTAAACGAAATGAGAAGAAAAATTGCAAACGTACTCTAACACCAAAAATGCCTTTCGCTGCCAGATTCTCGTGTTGCGCGACTATCGCTTTCGAATCAGTATTAAAATACTTTCCGAGGGGGTTATGATAACAAATTTTATATCAAACTCTTTGGAATTTATCGAACTATTGATCTGTGAAAAAATCGCGGGGATCTTTTTGTTTGAACGAAATGAAGTGAAAAATTGCAAAGGTACTCTAACACCAAAAATGCCTTTCGCTGCTAGATTAGGTGTTGCGCGATTATCGATTTCAATTCAATATTAAAATGCTTTCCGAGGGGGTTATGATAGCAAATTTTATATCAAAATTTTTGGAATTTATCGAACCATTGATCTGGGAAAAAATTGCGGGGGTTATTTATGTTTAAACGAAATGAGGTGAAAAAGTGCAAAGGTACTCTAACACCGAAAATGCCTTTCGCTGCCAGATTCTCGTGTTGCGCCACTATCGATTTTAATTCAATATTAATATATTTTCCGAGGGGGTTATGATAACAAATTTTATATCAAAATCTGTAAATAGAAAACATGTTTATTAATTTGCACGCATCTTTGCAGAATTTCAGGAATGATCGTCAAAGCGTATATATTGTAAATAATTTGTTTTCAATATGTTTAGCGCAAAGCGTAGGTTGAATATGACGCAATTTGCGATGATAAATCAATTTTTCAACTTACTCACAGTTGTATGATAAAACTTACTTTTTAGTGATTGTGACCCATCATCGTGTGTGACGTAATCGAGTGCCGCTCATCTTATACATAGTTGTCAAGTGCATGACCAAAATTTCCATTTGTTGCAGACATCTGCAAGGACCAACCGCACTCACGGACAAATAGAAAAATCACAGCAAGAACTGAGGAGAAAGAGCCTTGAGAATAGGAGATACAAAAATCTGGCAGAGCTAGCTGTAGTATAGCCTACCACAAAATGAGTAAATCACTAGTAACAGAATGTGAAGATGGTAAACGAAAGAAAATTAAAAAGAAAGAAATGGTAGGATTTATATTTCGTTACAGCAACATTACTTGTGGATGATACAAATGCACTTCATATGCTTACATTGCCAGGACGCCAAACCAAATGTCTCTGACGATACAGCAGAAGAGGTCTGGTAAAGAAGATGAAGTTAAGTCCAAATGGGCAACTAACCAAATTTGGAAAATACATGCAACCGGCAACACGGCCTTTGACGTTTGACAAACACAAGCGGTAAACGACTACGTTTTAAACAAAAATTAGTTTAATTCATCGTTACATGTGTTATAAATATTTTGGCCTATCTGAACAGCTGAATGGAAGTTATATATTATTATGTTTTATATATACTTACAGGTAGCTGATTTGCTCATTGCTAACTTACCTTACCCACCATACCGCGTAACATTCTCAACATCGGAAGTTTGCATGCGAAAAGTGAGAAACAGCATACGGCATGAAATTTTTAAAGCCTCTGGTGAGTAGCCCTATATGTGTCCTGTAGTGTTATCGTTACAGTTTCCCGAATTTGCCTGTTGAGACACATATAGTAATGTCATGCGCCTTTCTGTACAAATATCTTACCTCGAGATATCCGAAGTTCTACTAACCCCTATATGCATTTCAGATCCTATTAACGACATCTGCAGTGGTTGCGGAACACGTGATGTGCGGCATGCTGGAAAATGGGTAAGAATCTGGTTTGTGTAGGCTTATACTAAAAAACTGAATGGTGATTATGGTTTGTAATCTGGTCACATGAATAGGCTGTAGTAAGTTTCAGAACTGAAGTAAATTGACCTGAGCCCCTTCAGACTGAACTTATACAACATTGTTAGTACTGAAGTTACTATTACCTAATCTTTTCAGTTGGGTTGTGATAGCTGCGAACGATGGTTCCACAGATCCTGCATCAACTTGCAAGGATAGCAATTGGAAAGCGCAGTTTCGTCGAAGCAATGGCAAGGACCTTGTTGTATAATTTGAAAGGTACAAGTTATGGGCAGAGTGTTCTCCATTTTTATGCGTTACTTGGAAAGGGTTTGTTAAAATTTCTCACTAAGTACCTGCAGTACTGTTGTTTTTCAATAAGTCTGCATTTCTTTGTTAAAGTACACAGGCCCGTAGCCAGATTTAAAGGTTTGGGGCAGAAACAAACATTTTTAGGAGGGCATGGTTTTGTTATATTTTTTAAACAATTCTTCTGAGCACAACGAAATTTGGGAAGCATAAAAAAGTTGCTCCCGAAATCCCCTCGTGGCTACGGGAGAGCACAAACCTCAGTAATTTATTTTATAAATTGATATATCGAGAACCACACTATGC
>Ga0210059_1016638_pt1 | contig 10588 bp, 3 predicted proteins | sample Ectturendosymbi2_FD_188042 | JGI IMG/M metagenome (GOLD analysis project Ga0210059, IMG submission 188042) | Ecteinascidia turbinata endosymbiont from Florida, USA - Sample 2 (SPAdes) (version 2) | ecosystem: Host-associated > Tunicates > Ascidians > Unclassified | place: Key West, Florida... | reverse complement strand
CTGTTTGTCAAAGTCTGCATGTCATCCTTTTGGTCAATCATGTTAGGTGATGGCAACGAGAGGAGATAGTTAAAGATATGGTGACTTCGTGCGTTTGTTCAAGGTTTTTCATACATAGCATTCGCCACCGAATTGCGATAAAAACTTTGGAAATCTTACTTTCAACCGAGCTCTGAAGTTCCACGTATGCATAGCTAAAGTTCATCACAAAGTAAAACCATTTACGTAAGCTTAGTGTCCTTGCAATACTGCCCAACGTGCAGCCTACTTTGCCAGCAATTTACTTGCATTGCGCGCATACGCGCGATCGCTTCTGCTGAAATCAAAGCTGCGGCTATGCGAAATGTGACCACGGGCCGCATAATGAACCAGGATTGTGGAGCCAGAACTCATATTTCAGGTTCTGACCCTGGCTCCAACACCAGGGATCTAAAGTTTTTGGCTCCTGCTCCGGATCCAACATCTAATATTTTTTGATCCGGCTCCTGGTTGGTTTGTTCGATAAAAAACTGAAAGCCAGTGTGTTATTTCTACAACTAGCTTGCCCCAAAAACTATCGTAGTGGATACGTAACCCAAATTTCAGGCTTCGACATCGGCTCCATCATCTAAAGGATTTTGGCTCCGGACACCCAAAATTGCTTTGACTGTAGCTCCACAGCCCTGCTTTGACCACATTTGATATTACAGGGTTTGAATTGCAATGTATTGCGTATCCCGCTGGGCATGAGAAGCACAAAAATTGTGTGTGTGCTGAATATGCACAAATGGAAATAACACAGGTAAATTTCTAAATAAATGAAAGCAAAATAGGATACTTAACTACTTAACAGTACATGCACATAATATATGCGGTGGTTTCATAAGTTAATAATTCAAACACAAAACCAGAATGGTCATTTCACCCAAGAAAATCAGGATTGATTTCAAATTATATTCCAAAATTCTTACGAACTGTTTATTAAGATTTCCGCTTACAGCAGTGGTTCGTAACTCTTTCTCTATCTCGCCTCGCTTGAGTAATTGTCCTTTTGGATCAATCCCCCATGCTTTTAAATACAGTATCTAGATTGGACGGAACGCTTTCTCGGTCAAAAACTTTCCATGTTGTAGAGCGCGCATAAGGGCTCGCTCCCCCTGGAACTTTTCTGACGCCCTATCTGGAGAAGCGTTCCCCCGGTTAAGAACCATTGGTATTAGACTCTAAATCTTTAGCGCTTACTTCAGCTCTTATAGTTTATTCGAATATGGCGCATACCGTGTTTATTCGATTGTTAGCCGCCCTTGATTGCACGTCGCCCCCGATTGTAAGCCGCACGAAATATTGTTAAAAACTTAATGTAAACCAGCCTTGATTATAAGCCGCACATAAGCACAGGTTACATAAGTTTCCGACATACATTAGCATACTAGCACGTTTCGCGCCTTTGGAAAATCTAGGAACGATGTTTACACCACTAAAACTGCCTTCTATTCATCATAATTCTTCCTGCAATGGAGTGTGCACGTGATGCTGAAGAGAATAGAATGTGAAAGGAGAGTTTGGTCACAAAACGTAGCCAACGAAAGGGCTTAGCGTCATCTAATTCTAGACCTTTCGATAAGGCAAAAAAGCAAAGTATGTCGCCCTCGATTGTCAGTCATTCTTGAATGTAAGCCGCAAGAAATGATGAAAAAAACATTTATAAGCCGCGGCTCACAATCGAGTAAATACGGTACGCTCAATTACTGAAAAAATCAGTAAGTGCCAGTTTCAATTTTGTTTAGGTCAATCCTATTTGCTCCCCCCCAGGGACAACGACTTGCTGGAGCCCGTGTGCATACGTCATATTTTATGGTTATTAATGAATAAACGGGTAGAAAATAAGCCAAACATCCTTTGAAGCTGGAATTTCTGAAACCAGGGTTTCAAAAGTAATCTGTTAGAGTCCTGGAAGTAAATCCTAGTGGTTGACAAAAAGCGGACCACCACAGGTGCATGAAGCAATAGATACAAAGCAAAAAGTTCCGAGTAGACACAAGGAGTTCGTGCTCTAACTAAAAGATAAGATTTTTAGTCAAGTCATTACTGGTAACGTATCTGCATAAGAGCATTGATGTTAGTCTTAATTTATATTTGATGTCATTTCTTAAAGCGTGATGCAGGTCGCAGGATTAGGAAACAATAAGCTGTGCAATTGGTTTTAAACCATTTAAAGTTTGACATTTCAACACAATCGCTCCAAACTCTCCTGTAGGAAAGAAAGTTCTGCATGCTGAAGGTTACAGACCAAATGCTCTTTCACCTCTGTGTGTGGCACAGCAGAGGACACTTGGCAATGCGAAAGCACAAAAGCTTATACTGTCGCAACTCTGTAAAGATGAAGTGTTGAAGAAAATGATGCCTTTGTTACCTTTCAGATTTATGTTGCAAAAACGTTTTGCATTCCTACTTTCACAAAAACTGAACAGTTTAGTTGCATCATTTTAGAAACTTTTCTAGGAAACCTGAGAAAGAATGAAACGAACGAAATTCATAAAACTCTCGAAAAAAATCAACACTACCACAAAAAAGATAAAATGACGAAGCAGAAAAATGAATGGAGTCAACATCCTTTTGACGAGTACGAATGCGGGAGAAACCTGTCTTGCACACCGGATGAGTTTTGCTGCAAGTCTGAGTCCGGTGACCGCTTCTGTAATATGACCAGGGGAGAAGAGTGCTTCCACGTGAAAGATTATCTGCTGGTTTTACCTCGTCGAGGTTTTTCTTGGTAAGATATTTTAAGCTTTATTTTGCAATTGTAAATAATGCAACAGCTTTGTTTGCTGTCGTAATTGTGCATTTTGGGGCAAAAATTTGAAGCAATACTGACATCGTTTTCTTCAAGTATCCATAGAATTGTAGCTTGTTCTAGTAACCTAGTTTCTCTTTTGGAAGTGCCATTAACATTTAATTGTGCTCTGCCGTTCAGAGACAACAAATAAAGCTACTGTATACTGTATGCATATCAGATGAAGTAAGCGCACATTGACAGATGCGAAATAAATTAATACTGAGAACATCACCACACCCCAAAACACTCAATTGTTATGTTTGTTGTAAATTTGTAGTTTCCACATTCAACGTCGATTCGTCGAGGTGACAACTCGTCGACAACAAAATCTGGCGCCAGTAGGTTTCAGAGACAGAACAATGCTGGGACCTCATACGCAGATGCAGAATGAAAAGTCGCCGGATTATTGTGTTTGACAAATTGCTATGTTGTAAAATGACTTACCACAGCTCATCGCTTAGTGCCCGGGAGGTTGTGAAAAATTAGTTTCCAGTATCTATAGTTTGAAGTAAAACTGAAAGTTGTTATTCTAAAAATAGAGTGCTTGATTGCTATTTTAGGGTCTTGAAGGTTGTGAGGATGTCGTTTTAGCTCAAAAATCCACCGAGATACGCACTGGTTAATGGGTCAACCTAGTTTTTGCAAGAGGGCTGGTCAATCTCCTAACTGAGCGACCTGACCGTCTTGAGGTTGCCAGGACAAAGCAAGGCAAACAGTCTCTCAGGACGTAGATCCACTCCTTTGTGTACATAGGCATACTCTTTACTTGGTAAATTTACTTCACCATGTTCTATGTTTGTTTGCTTATTCAAACTGTGATTTTTTGATCTCCAACTGTTCTTTTTCAACAATTCTCAAAAAGTGTTAAAGGAGGTTGGTTGACTGGATGACCGCATGGGGGTTCTTCACCAATCCTACATAACACAGTGCCACTCTTTGTTTGCATTGAGCGATTTTTATGCCATCGCATTTTCATTTTTTCTCAATTTCACTGACAATTGTTTTCCTTATTGTGCGATTTTCTTTGTATTGTTTCTGTTTATTAGCTGTGTCATGTGAAACAATAAATCAATCAATTATTAGTCCGTTAATAACTCTCCAGTAGCATTCTAATGTCGATTGCTCAATTGATTGTATTTAGATACAGAACAAACTTTTCAATATGCTTGAATATGAAGTCAGAGCAACGAAGTGTAAAACGGTTCCACAACGTAAAGCGTTCGCCGGAGCGACCGGAAACGGTGACCAATTGCCGTGATGTGTACTAGCAGGTTATCATGTCAACTGTCAGAGTCCAGGAGCAGCCAACCTTTTGCGCACCTACGCTAAAGTTTTCAAACGCGAGTACGGATGCGCCATACCATCGACTATTTCTTGCTACAATATTATTTCACATTATTAGTGATTTGCTGGACAATAGTATTAAATGCAAACGGAATATCTGGTGAAGTAGCAAATGAACTTCACATTCACTTTATTTTTTCATGATACAACTGAGTTTCTTTTGATTTCACTAGTTTCTCAATGTTTGGAGTTAAATATGCTGATGAGAGCAGCAGAGAATTCTTCAAATTTGAATCAGTCAGGCGCGACCTCGTTTTACGTTTAATCAATTTCATGGACTAAAATGCTTCTTCGCATGTGTACGGCGTTCCAAAACCACATAAACAACTCTGAGCGAATTTCCTTAGTTCCGGGAAATTTTTCCCAGGGAAAGAATAACCAGAAATTTAATCACGTCAGAAGCACGAGGTACTAAGGAAAGTTCAACTAATTTTGTTTTCCTATTGAATTTGTTTTCAAGTCAGTGAGCTCCATTTGTATGTTACTTGGCGCTTTTATTATCTTTTGTTCATTCACTACTAAGTTTAAAAAAATTGTTCTTTCCCTCCAGTTTCATGTTCAGATGATTGAGACAGTATACTAAAAATGCTACAAACTAAAAATGCCAAATCAAATAGCCATTTGCTATCATATGAAAGAGCTCGTTCCTCAGATAGCTCGTTTTTCTCTTCCAGAAATTTATGAATATATAGCTTGTTTCAAGATGATAACAGGCAACTCACAAGGGATTTGTACGAAACAGAAAACCGGAGAGGTTTTCTATCTTACTTTGTTACGATCACAGGGATGCAATGCGCCATTTCAAATCATCCAATGTGCGAAATTTGGCGCATGTGCCAGAGGTTGGCCACCCACATGCTAGACTGTTCACAAGAAGTTCATTGCATCGAATCCCGAATAAAAACTGTCTGAAATCACGCATTAAGAATGCACGAAATGCTGAAGCACGTTTGTATCTACTTATTCACGAGGATCGTTTTACCTTTTTACTAAATTACAAAGCATAGATTCAGCTGTAAAGCATAGTTTCATGTTGTCAGTAACAGTTTTTCAGAATTTGTTCAAGTCTGTTTACGTCCGATCGGAAACTACCTCTGGCGAAATACTTGCTCGGAAAATTTCATAGTCTTTGATTCATTGCTGTGGAAGGATTTCTTTCATTAGATACCGATGTAAAATTTTGTTTTATTTTGACACACATCGTTAGTGTTTTAAGTCAAGCTGTTTTTGTGTACAACAAATCTTTATGATCTTGACGGTTTCCAATGCCCTCTTTAACAAACCTTAGATATTACCGAGTTTGATTACACTCTGCGTGCTTTGCAGGCCTTGGATGATTGCTGGGATATTTGCGTTTATTGGCATAATTCTTTGGGCGATTTTGATCACGTTGAACCGTGCACAGGGAAATCGAAGCAATTACCGTTCAGAAATATACAGTAAGCATCTGACAGTTTTTGAATATATGCAAAAGAGTTACTCCCTTGCAAACAAAGTGCACTTGCGATCGGCAAGATTTAGTTAAAAGCTACAACCAAGTCGAAACATGGAAAAAGTTTGAGCATAAACGTTTTATTATGTCTCATATGAAAAAAGCAGAATGTCAGAAGGGTGGGTGATACTGCATGACATAGCTCGTAATACTTTTCCTTACTTCAGTTGCATTTCTGATGCAATTCTACAAACCACTTCAGCAAACTTTAATGAAAACATATAGCGATATTACTCTACTTTAACGCATAGTGAAGACTCTTAATTGAATAGAATTAGGATTGTTACGCAAACGTGTATCTGTGGTTGCAGTACACAACGGTTGATTTAACCCATTCAATTTTGGTTACGTTTGATTTGAACGCAACTTTAAGTTTTAAGGTTTTCTTTTCCTCAACTTTTCGTCAAGAAAGAAAATAATTACAGAACCGGTTCTTCTCTTGTCTTCGCAACAAACTGTTAGTGCTCTCCTGTTCTTTTTGCTACTCATGTTGTTATTTCGTAGCGTTTGCCACCAGGTTTCAAATCAAGCAGGTAAATTACAGATAAATTGCCCTGAGGAAGCCCACTTGAATAGGTGGCGAAACGTCGGCTAATAATGAAAAATTGCCAGAAGATCTAATTTATCGGCTTGTTAGTGCTCTGTTCAACGCTAGGCACTCTTAGTGTATGTGTAACAGCTGTGTCACACAGTCACAAACGCTTTATCAATTATCTTGCATGCATTTTTCCTGATACAGTAAAGTAACTGTCGTGCATTGATTTCGATACAGGCTGGTCTACACTGCAGTAAAAGTTGATAGGGCCAATTTAATTATCTCGCTATCCATCAAATGTTGCTGTTTTATTTTTCTGTGTTCGTCGCACATACGAGGATTTTTGACATGAAATGAGTTTGAGCGTTGCAGAAAAAAACGGCTTGCAAAGAGATTTTTGAAACATTTAGCACACCAACCACGGCAATGCAGTAGAAGTATTACTTATGGATAAATGCATGTAAGCATTTGATTGCTTATTGTCTGATTAACTAATTTAAATAATACTTTTAAGCAAACCGTTTTGACATACACACATTGTTAAGATTTCTGAATCAATTTCATCAGGCATATAATCTCATCGTGTTCAAATAGATCTTATTCTATTCTTATTCTATTTCACTAAGATGTAAGGACTGACGATGCGTAGTGTTACGTGAAATCGATTTCCTATGAAAATTTTGTGATTGGTTCCTTGCTTGTTTCACCTGTAGAGTGAAATTACTTGAATACAGATATGTGCAAGTTTGAATCATGGCAAGAAAATGAAAACAGAGCCCAGTCAGCCGATTCCTCGAGAGCCTGCACAAAACCTAGAGTTTTTGTTTGTCACTGTTTATTTTTAAAGTTATATAAGGGAACTATTTTTCTCTCATGATGGTGCAGATACTTGAAATTATGGACGGTTTTTATTGTGCTTCGTTCTAGCATTCTCCTCTCCCATATTGTCATATATTAAAATCTGAACAGTATCATATTTAGTTACTGCATCTAAAAATCAACTTTCAGGTTTATCAGACTTACGCTTTTAGAGATTGAAAGTACAAAACTAATATTTTTTTAACATTTACTTTGATGTGAACTATTGACACGGCATGCCTAATGTGCTCACTTCTTACGAAAATGCAATGTGTAAGCCAACTTGTTTCTTAAAAAAAACAGGCATTTTAGAGGATGGAAATTTCTCTTTAAATGCGACTTTCTGATCCCCATAGCTTTGATTTGTGATACCATCTTCATTTTGCATAGCAAAGCAAAGAGGCAGCATATATCACGTTGTGTTGAATAAGCATCTAAGTGGGTATTGTTTTTTTAGATAATCCAGGCAAAGATGGCTGCAAAGCCTTTTTTTATAGTCATAAAAAATGTCAAAGATTCCCTGCGCTGCTTATCGCAATTATTGGCACTCATTATTAAATCCAGTAATTTTGCGGCAGTTGTGTTTTATGTTGTTTCTTTACTTTTGCCAAACATAACCAGAGAACACTGTTTAGATGGAAACTGTTTTTCTCAATACAAAATTGAAAAATATATATATTTCAACCAATGCAGGTTTCGCTTTTCTGCAAAATAACTACATCCTGCTAACCAGTCAAACAGCACAAAAGGGCAGAAACTCGCCTTTTCGCGGCGAACGTTGTAACAAAAACTTTTGTTTTCAGCTGCTCTGAGAGAAAAACAAGAACAACAAAGGAAGGAATCTATGAGAACCATAAGATCAAAGCGTGCCTCATCTTGGCGATTATCTCGCAAGGTGACTGTGACCAGTATCAAATCACGCTGCGTAGAATCGAGAAGAACTGTACTGAAAACAATAGGTCAACACACATCAACTGTTACGCCGCCGAGTACATATCAGAGAGCTTCCCAACCCGCCCCGTCACCACCACCTCCGTCTGATAAACCCAGCCTTGCGTCGTCATCCCCAGGGGAGCGTCAGTGGAAATCTTTGAACTCCCCCACAACGCCTGTTCATTCTGCCGACCAACTCGCGCCAACCAAAGATTCGCCACCAATCGCCACCGCGAGCAATGAATCAACCCACATATCTCCCCCTTCGCATCGCGACCTACCTGAAAGAGCGTCACTTCCCCAATCACCATTAGACGCCCTACGCATGCCGTCCTCCCACTTGGAGCAGCACAGCGACACTACAACGTCCACTAAAGGAAAGAATCCGATCCTGCGTCAAGGCAGAGCATCGATGCCTCTTTCGCCATTGTCTTCTACCAAAGATTCGATTGTCGCAAAAAATAACGATCCTGATTCCCCGCAGCCAAGCACGATCTCTGGCGATTTGACTCAAAATTCCGATGCAGTCACTCCCGAAACGGAAGATATTATCACCGCCAGCGTGTCAAACTCTGTGGCAAAAGTCGATGAAAAATCTAGTGAGGATAATACGGCAGCAATCAAACCAACATCCTTTGAAAATGAAGGATCAACTTCCTTTCAGCAAAATGGAAATGGTGCTGAGATATCCAATGGAGAACAAGAACCGGCTGAACTTTCAGCTCCCAATCAGCAAAATAATTAATTGTAAATTTGTGTTCGACCATGGTTTTACGTAAATTAATTAAAGACCTTTCAAACGCAAATCAAAATCGTGAGATCTACCTCCCTTGCAGCTGCGTTTGGTTGGTAAACGAGGACACTGCCGTTATTTCGTTCAGTAATGTTTGCGTAGCTTTTTCAGAAAGCAGAACTATTTGACAAATTCAGAACTGTTTGACAACAGCTTAAAAAAGGCAAACCTATGTGAGTTTCATGCGTGAACTGGATTGAAAAATGAAACAGAGCCTGTTCGTTCCTGTTGTTTCTAACACAGGAAAACGCTAATTATGCCCCGCGGACCATCAAAGTTTTTCATGAAGCCCGCCGAGAAGTCAGGTAGATGTAGCCGTGTTGCTCAAAACAGAGAGAGACGGTATAAATCAAAGTTGCTGCTTCAGGTCACAACAGATATGTTTCATCGTCGCTTCAGGTCACAACAGATATGTTTCATCTGCTAATGACAACAGTTGGCGGCGGCTGCAGATTCTTGAATCTTTGTTAATTCAGGAACACAAAGCAGAACTTAACGCAAATACCCCGTTGATCGGAAACATCCCATGATTCTATTTGAATAAGAACTGATGATGACTGCTTCGTAGGCGCAATATATACTCTGTAATGACCGAGAACGGTGCGTTCAATCTTTAGCGTTGATTCTTTGCTGGGAAAGGATTTCTTTCGATAGATAGTGTTCCATTGATCCCTTTATACATTTCAACCTGCAGCTAAACTTCATGCATCGTGTGTGACGTCACATACAGCAGAGGTGACCGGAGTCACATTTTTCGAGTCCGCCACAGTTCCAAAATTTTTAATCTGGATCTGGGTCCAACATTTTATTATAATTAGAGCATCTGTGGAGATTTGTTTGTTGTTGCCTCTCGTGATTTCTCAATCGTGTAACGCTGATTGCTGCCACGACAGCTCGGGGCAGTTGGCGTGTGTATATCACTGCGAAGCTTGAACGCACCGTTCTCGGTCATTACGGTGAAGTGTTGCTGTCGGTGTCACCGTACTTGACTGTTCAGATGATAGCTTCGATTTTTGTTGATTAAAGCCTAGCTTGTGATAATCGCCTCGTAGGTTTCGCGTGTCACAATTTAATCAACGAAATATCGATAAGCATTTACTTCGTCCTCGCAAGGTACGCATTGAGCCTGAGCAGCCTGATGCTACTGGCGTGTTTAACTTCTGGTTGTGAATAGTCGAAGATTTCATCTCTACGTTGCAAGAACTCCGAAGAGACGAAGATCCTGCCCTGAACAAAAGGCGTATGATTATTAATTGTCTCTCTCCTGCTGTTTACCCTCACGTCGAAGCAGAGACCTACGACAGAATCGTTCAAATTCTGAAAGCGCTCTATGTCAAACGGTCTGTTGCTAAGGTCGTACCGTACTTTTTCTGCGGTCTAGACACTCAACGAAACCGATCTTCGTGCCCTGCTCGCAATGCTTCCTGTCGTGTTTGTGGAAAACGGGGTCATTTTGCTCGTGTCTGCCGGTCGAAAGGTTTATCAACTGATGTGCCTTCGGTTGCTTTCCCTGCTCCTGCTCAGTCTGTCAGCCGACCTTTTCTTGCTTCAGCTCCCTTAACTTTAGCATCTGCCGTCGTAACAGGGTCGTTGAACGACTCCTCTGGACAGGTTCTCGTTGACTCTGGCGCGTCTGAAAACTTCATCGACCTCGATGTCTGCGCTCGACTGAACCTACCTGTGAATGGAACCTACCCGTCATCTAATTCCAGAGTCTTGAAGAATCTCTCTGCTGATGTCATAGTAGGTCAAACATTTCTTAAACTGCATTCTTCCGTTACATTTGTGATGAATGGACAAAAAAAAGCCTTAACGATA
>Ga0210059_1016637_pt1 | contig 10588 bp, 9 predicted proteins | sample Ectturendosymbi2_FD_188042 | JGI IMG/M metagenome (GOLD analysis project Ga0210059, IMG submission 188042) | Ecteinascidia turbinata endosymbiont from Florida, USA - Sample 2 (SPAdes) (version 2) | ecosystem: Host-associated > Tunicates > Ascidians > Unclassified | place: Key West, Florida... | reverse complement strand
TATTGTAAATATCTTGAAAAATACTGACAGCAGGAGAAACAAGATGCCAAATTCGGATTCAGCGGCCAAAAATTATCCAGAAAACATCCCAACCTCGACATAAAAGATTTTTTGTTGCGTAGTGTTGTGATTGTCAGTATGTTTAAAACTAGACTTGAACTTGTTAAAAATATGATGCACATAATGCACATTGCCTTAATTTTGATGTGCAAGTACCGGTAGCATGCTTTTCAAGTTTGTTTTTGACTTTTTTAAACATTTTGTATGTCTGGGGTTTTTATTATTTTCTGGTTTTTTTTTTCAAGGTAAATTCTGAGGTTTTTCTTCAGAAAAGAGTGGCAACATTCAAGTGAACTGCAAACTCATCACTGCACAACACCAGGTCAGTGAACCTAGTTTTTGTGCACTGTGGGTGTCATACCGGCAAACAAACTATCAATGCAAGAATTAAATCAGTTTAATCGGAATTGAGCTCCTGGCTTCAGGTCTGCTACAAATTCTTCGTTCTTAGTCTCAATTTCCAAAATGGGGGCGAATGACAGTTTTACCCTCTTAGTGCAGACGCCCATGTCCTTTCAGTCGCAATAAAAGGCCAGTGTTATTTTTGAAGGTCCAATTTCAAACATTATCTGTTACACAGCAGTGCTGTGTTAATGTAATATAACAAACCCTTTTAATGACAATATCACTGCCGTGTCAACGTCAAACAATCAATGTTCTGTATGTTTCTTACAGCAGGCTATGTTTGATCCCACGCAACCGGCGCAGCAAACACGGCCCACAACAACAAGTGTTACGCGGCCCAATAAAAAGTGCTGAACGGCCCATAATTGGGCCGAGGCCCCCCATCGTGCACATTGTTATTCGTTAAATAACTGGATATCTCATTGGTGCAAAGTTATGAGTTTTCATTGGACAACTCTGATGCAAGATACATTGGATAGGCTATTACAGGCGCGGGCAACGAATACGATTTTGTATGATTGTATACCGGTTATTCTATTCTTGTACAGTTAAAGGATACAAAACAGGTGTAAAACAGTGGTGTGACTGACGGGCATTCTATGGTGCAAACCTCTCTCCTGACAAGCCAAATGCAAAAACTGAGTCCCCATTTTGTTTAAATTTCGGTATTCAGTACTTTTTTGGTTTTCAGTAAGTTGTTTTTTTGCGTTTTTCGGAAGCTTTTGGACTGATATTTTCCGGTGATTCTAGGTTTTTAGTATTTAGAAATCCACATCCCATACACTTTCATTTCTAAAGCTTTTTCTGAATGTTGGCGAGGGGCTCCTATGGTGGCCAGTGGGCCTCTTTCAGTTACGTTTTCCGGCCTGGCCAAAAGCTCTAGCTACGCACCTGGTCTACAACTTACTTTTCCTGAGAAGTTTTTTACTAGGCTATGCTAAGAATGCTTACAATCAAGGTATATTCAGCAAACGTTACATGCACAACAGCCAGCGTACCAAGACAAAAGCTGACAACGAAGCTATTCACAATGCATTTCGCAATGGTTGGCTTTAGGAAGTTGCGGGTCGTGTGAAGACACATTTCTTTGACGCATTAGATAAATGTGAATACTGAAAGAGAAAAGATATAAATCAATTCTTGTTGAGTTCAGTTCTGGTGTCTCTATAAGCCTTAACAAAGGTACTTGGTCAAATTTAGGGGCCCCATTTTTGTCCCCCCAGCCGGGGGTACGGGAGCCCTTCCTCCGGCTCTGATCATGCATGCAGCCCCACTCCTAGCCAAATCGCGGTTGATATCCGCTTACAGTAGCAAAAAATATTTGGCCAAACTTAACGTAGTTTACAAAATGATTTACAATTTATTTTAACTGCTGGTGAGTGGAGGATGTATCCTTTCAATCTCCCCTTGGCAGCCCCTGCATGCTGTTGGGTACCCTTTCGATTGTCCAAACATCGTTTGTCTAATACCCTTTCCCAACATCAATCAACTCCCAAGCAGAACTATCCAAGCCAATCAGAGAAGATTTCAAGATATCCAAAAGAAAACGAACCAGAAGTCTTTCGGAATACATACACACATATCAATCTGCCTACAATATGATTTCTGCATACCTAATCATCAGTGGCGTAATTGAAGGGGGGAAATGGGGCGAACCGACCCCTGGCAAGCTAAATGTAAAAACTGGGCCCCCTTTAGTTGGCATTATGATATTTAGTATTCGTTAGTTTGTTGTTTTTGCGTTTTTCGGTGTGTTTTCGTTTTTTTTAGTTAGCATAGACATCCACGGCATCCAGAGATTCACTATCATTTCCTAACTTTTTTTCTGAGTATTGGCTAGTGGGCCCTCTACGGTGACCAGTAGGCCCCCTTCAGTTAAGCTTTGCCACCTCTGGCTCAAACCTGCAGTTACGCCACTGCTAATCATCTGGTGACCAAGCCCGTAACTAAGGGGAGGGCTTCGACCCTCTGGAAAAACTTTCTCCCCCCTGAAAAAACGTCTTGGACATATTGTATGCACATCCATTGTTTTCGTTGTTACATGCTATGTAACGCTTTGTTACATGCTATCAATGTAAAATTTAGGCCTCCCTCAGAAAATTATTTGTCTCCCCGGTGTTCCAAGTTGGTTACGAGTCTGCTGGTGACTGTTGCCTTGTGACTTTTGTCAGTTATGCTACTCATTTCACTCATATCCCAATCAAATTTTTCAGGCTTAAAATCAAATTAAAGTCAAAAGTTTTATTCTAGAGTTATACATGCATAACCACACGAAAATATATTTGAGATTAAACAAAAATCAAAATGAACCACGTTGAATTGACAAATAGTACCACGTTTCACCTGAAATTACACGGAAAGAATGTCCAGCAAAACTAGGTGTTACGTAGGCTCATAGGTGACGGAACCTGGAAGGGCGCATAGGTCTAAGCTCCCCCACTTTTTTTCTGGGAGGGCCTGGCCCTTCCGCTTTTACATTTCGAATTTTGCCTAAATAAGTTTAAGTAACACAATTCGTATTGGGTCCATTGTTAAAGTAAATTGTTTTTGTGTAAGACTAAGAACAACTAGTTACATTTATGTGCTCAAGGCAGTGTAGTGTATGGTAGATAGAGTGTTGTGTAGATAGGGGTCTTTGAGGGCTTATCCAATATTGAATAAAATTGCTTGAACATGCTGACAAAACTCAATGACGTCATACCCGGTATTTCAGTGCTTGTGGCGTGACAGTTGCCAGTTCACATCACAAAAACGTTCTAGTTTTTTTGACGTGCACTTGTTCCCCCCACTTTAAAAATAGTCCCGCCATCCATGCATAGGCTACCTATAAAGCAAATGTATCGCACTTGGATGAAAACATTTGCTACATTGTGGGTATAAATATCTTTTGAATTGGTTGGTCACCCTTTTCGTCACATACAAGAAAAAAGGCTAAATGTATAAGCTATCTTTAATTCCTAGTCAAGTCATTAAGCTTTGAGCTATAGGAAAATATATAACTAGGTCAATACTTCTCTAAAGTTTTGATGGAAATCCTGTTTACTAATGGTTGAAGACAGTGTTTTGCAAAACTGCCCATCCTGAAACTAAGTCTCCACAATAGTGCTGCTATTTGTTTTCGGCAAAAACGTCGCAGAGGTTTGCCTGAAAATGCAACTTTTCTAACTTGCATCTTTAAATTGTACACTGTCTGTTTCTGAACACGTGACAACGAACATTACAGTAAAGCCAATTACCCAGCGTTTTTGCACGAAACAAATCATGGCTGTATTGTGGTCTCTCACGTGTGCAGCCGTGAAACGTCACTGTTTCAACTCAAGACAGTGACCTACTTACAGTAAACCACATTAGATAAATGTCAGACAGAAGCGGTTAATAATCTTTTGCGATCTCTAGAAACTTGCAAAATGCTAAAAATCATTTTTGAAGTAAATATTTATGAAAATATCAGAATCAGTGATACCACGCCAAACTCTGTTTCAACATCAAGAAAGCTATGTGTAACATCTCACATGAAAAACTCTTCACACAAAATGTGACAGACGTCACATTTAGTTTTGAAACCTCTCCAAATACAAACCCTATGATAAAAGTGAGGAGAACATGGCATATTATGTCCCCCGTCTAAAAAAGTGGAGGGGACACGTCCCCCGTGTCCCCCACCAAATTGCGCCCATGCATATTTGGCATCACATATTAAAAAATTATCCCAATCAAAACCTTTGTTTCAAATCTTAGGGAGTCCTATTTTACTAGAGGTAATGATAAATATAATATGACACCTTAGACCCTGATCACTCATTAGGGGGTACCTGATACAAGTGCACAAAGTGAAGTCCAAATCCAATTTCAGACGAAGATAGAAAAGCCATTCTGACTGAGCCTTGTTCACATACAAAAACAGTAGTTAGAAACAGAGCTTGTGGCTTATTTGCAGCACTGGGCTATTAGGTAAACGCTGAAATTAAAAAAAATATATTTTCTTCTTTACAACTTTTTTATGCACCCCACTAATTTATGTTACAAATATGCAACAGTGTGTGCTACGGGGTTTTAACCGCCTCTGCACCGGTGTCGGACGTTTCCGATCCTGCTTGTACAAATGGGGTATGGCCTCCTCTGCGGCCTGTGAATGTGGCGCAGAAGAACAAACCGTCGACCATGTTGTCGTCCAAAGTCCAATCCATCAACCTCCCCGTGGACTGCATGGCCGGACGGTTCTGGACGATGAGACTATCGAATGGCTGCTCAACAGCTGCCCCGACCCCGAGATCTAGTGTGGCCAAGCAGTGGTTTGAACAAGTGGCTTAAAAGAAGAAGAAGATGCTTAGGAATTATTGTGAAAGATGCTGGCTAATCTAAGAAGACATTGAGATAATTAAAAAAAAATTACATGAGGTTATTCAGCGGTGCTTTCTGTAAGTGTAATGATGCTTGCTTTACACATGTAGTTTTGATCTTGCACTGTTAATTATGCAACGGGTATAGTATGTCATGTTTCAAAGCCAGATGTTATGGCCAAAAATGATTCCGTGTTTTTTTCAGATTGTTGTAAGGAAATATAGGGATTTTCATTGTCATTGTAGGGTAAAATTGTTAACATAGAGTGGCAACACTGATCGCGCACGCTCAATGCATTTCTGTCAGATAGCGGCAAGTTATTTGCTAACGTACATCTATAGCTTTTTGCACGCTGCATTATGGTTCAAACAGGGGCTTAGTTCCGTCAAGAAACTTATCCACTCACCTTTGTGTTGCAAAACTACGATCCAAACATACAGCGCGCTCCCGGACTGACTGCACTGGCAACAGTCCTGAAACAGTTTGAAACCGGTTTTTCGCTTTGAAGGCTTGTAAAATCTTGAGTCAGTTATGAAAGTTTTCCATGTTGCATTCCTATTTACATTAGTACCTTTCCTTTCGAAGCCTTCATCAGGCATTAAAGAAAGATACTTGTAACAAAAACAGGCCAATTTTGTAGAGCCCAGTGGCAACTCGAGAATTGTGTTAAGCGACTGCGTTTGTGATTACCTGCCTAACGTAAGGCTGGAGCAGGGTTGCCACACTGTTCCGAAAGAAGCCAATATGACAGATAAGTAGCCAAACACTCTGTTTGCGTTTCGATGATGACGTCACCATGTTCACTCAACCGTGGTTTGCTTTTTGCAAAGTTGGCGGCTAATGTCTAGCACTTACCTTAGTTTGAGTTTTTTTGTGTGCCGCACTGCGATCATGTTCTATGTACTCGATCAAGAAATCTTTAACGCTGTGTTCAGTCGCTCTTTAGCGTACAGTCAATTGAAGGAGAATTTTGGTTCTGTTCAACTCAGGCTGAAAGCGCATTCAAAGAGCCAAAAAACATTAACTGGCGCGCCACTAGCACTTTCACTCGCTTTTGCTGTGGAAGCAATACGCCAGACAGCAGGCGCGTAGCCAGAGTTTCGACAGGGGGGGGGGGCAAACAACAACCGAATCTGAACATTGAAATGTTTAATACCCTTTGTTTTAAAGCGTCATCCATAAAATGTGACTTTTCTGGAATTTCTTTTTATGAATAATTATGTTCAGATTTAAGCCGGTAAATACAAAGTCCATTTTCATTGAATTGACAAGTTTTAAAACTTTGTTTTTAGTAAAGTTCCAAGCTTCTAATTTGGATGAAAGCCACCATTTGCTCGTAAGACTTTCCTGCGAAAACAATTGTGAAAATCTCGATGCTATGAGTGCAAGATCTGCAGTATGCGTTTTGCAGCCAATATAGTTGCTGAGCAGGAAGTCATCGTGACCGCCATTATAATTGTATTTTTTATATTTACACGCTTCTGATGTAAGTCTACACCAACACAAGTTCAATCCAAGCCTAGAAGCGATTTTGCTCTGAGGACCCGACTTCCGAAGTAGATGTACAAAACTTGTGCGCATGTAAAACGTGGACCTTGTCCAATTCTTGAGCGACTGGTTGACGTATGCAGCTGAAAGTTAGTCCCTCAACGCGTTTGAAAATTGCTTGAATTTTATGTCATTAAACGCTATGAAGATCGACTGCGGCAGCCAGTGGCGTCACTAGAGGTTTCAACCAGGGGTGGGAAACTTAGCTGACTGGAATCCACTTGCTAGGACTCAGAAAAAATGGGAAATTAAAATGAATGCGGATGTAGATTTTTATACAAAACCCGAAATCACCGCAAAACACTCTGAAAAACTTCCTAAAATTGCAAAAAGCAACCAACTACTGAAAACCGAAAGAACGTTTAATACCAAAATATAAGCTAAGTGGAGGACCGATTTTTACATTTATAGCTTGCCAGGCAGAGCTGTTCGCACCCCTGCCCCCCCCACCCCTGCCCTTACGCCACTGGCGGTAGCATTTTTGTACGCAAGTTAGACTAAGATGGCTTCACAAAAACCATTAAGTACTTATCTAGCCATAAAACTAACAATATAATTCACACATACGATAACGACAATTTTTGAAATTGCGGCAAGTTATCCATGCTCTCTGAGGAAAAAATTATGTCACTATCTCAATCAGGGTCGCACATTGAATGACACATTAATGACGGCCGCACATTCAATGACTTATTTTGATTTTAGCACAATGAATTTACGGTACTTTGAGCTAATATACTGAAAGCGTTCGAATCCTAACTGCAATGCTAACGACCGTGTGTTATCTTTAACCACTCTGTAAGTGTGATTTTACAGGCAAGTTTGCGGTCAATGGAACAAGTGTAGAAAATAAAAACTAGTAAAACATTTTGCACCAAGGTGTTAGTGGACATATGGAAACGTCTCAAGACGCAGCACATCCGTGATAATGTGGCACAGAGGACCAAAAATGTCAAATTTAAGATTATCAAAATAAGGACAATTTGTCAGTATATAGGCAACTTTTACTACAGCGAAAACCTGAACTGGGCCGCTCAAAACCTTTGACTGAGCCGCATGCGGCCCGCGGGCTGGAAACACCTGGTCTGCCCAAAGCGTAAAAATGCTTGTATATATTTGCGAAAAAATCGATTATCACCCCGGATCTGCGCTAAAGTTAAAAAATACTTGTTTTTGAAGTTTACCACAATGGTTGGTAAGTTGACCCAGTGGAATCCAATGGTTCCCAAAGTATGGGTCGAAACCCAAACAAGGAAATGGAGAAGGGTCAAAATATTGGCAGCGCAGAGGCGATCCAAGCCTTGGTTTTGTATTTTCAGAGTTACCACTGCTTATCTGTGTTTGTCTGTAGAGTACGTGCTTTAAGCAAAGAGTAGATTTCTGACATTAAAAGCGAACTTTGCACCTCACTGCCAAGAATCATCTGTGCAATCATTATTTTTCTCATATGTTCTTTGAGCCATGGATCGCAAGGAATTCACCAAACTCAAGTTTGTGTCTCATTAAAAAAAGTTTTGGAACCGGTGCAAAGCTGTATCAGGCGCACTCCATAACCCCCAACTGGGGTGTCTACGCTGTCGCAGGGGACCAAAATTCAGTCCAGTCACCACTTAGCTCCCCATAAAAGCTTCGACTCCCCAAATTGAAATGTGAAGCACCAGAAATCAATGATGTTGGAGGGCCCTTTGAAAGACAAGTGCTGATACCTTACGGTTACTTTAGGCTTCTTTGAAAGTCGAACCTGATCAAAACACCGCGGTTCAACAATTGTCCATGATTAATCAAACGTTGTGTACCAGGGGTGGGGCAATAATATAATTTTCCAGGTGAAGCCAAAGATTTTCGTAGGGTGGGCAAAAATGGTGAAATGTCATATTTTCCACTCGAAACTAAGTAAACAACCTTTTTTGCTAAAAATATAATAGAAAAATGTCAAATTTCAAAAGCAGGGAGGGGCCAAGGACCCCTTTTAACCCTCCCCTTCCGCCGCCCATGGTTGTGTATAGTGTAACTGTTGGAGAATTCATGTCATGGCTGATATTTTCCTGACGTTTAAGCTCCGTGTGGAAGTTAGTGACAATGAAATACGTTCTTGTATCTAATTGCTTGTAATCACTAACCAAAGTAAGACAAGGAGTCACCACTTTTCCCAGCTATTTCTGATGCACCAGTTTGCTGAATCTCACCTAATAGTGATGCTAACATATTTGAAACCCATCGAAAAAATTTCTCCCTCTCTGCTAACTCTGGCGTGCTACAAATGCTATGCATCTTACTCTTGTCTCCAGCATAAACCGTAGTCTTAAATGCAAATCATATATTTTTTGTACTGTTTCAAAACTAATAGCTGTGATGTACGTCTTATATACCCCTTGAAACTCAAACTTCTGTTGAGAAGAAATCCAGTTTCAAAGACTTTTTTATTGCGCAAATAAGCCATACACCAGCGATCTCAAACTCAAATTGCTCCGAGGGCGAAACGAGCACTTTAAGAAAATCAGGGCCGCATTATGGCAACCCTAGCCCCTAGGGCCGCATTATGCAGCAAAGGCGGTACCTGAGCCTTACTAGAAACAGCTTTCACGTCTTTTTTACAGCGAATGGTAGTGTAAGTTATAGGGAAGTTGTCTCTAGCCCTTTCTACGTTCGTTTTAAATGAACTTGTTGACTCGCTGGCCTAGCACTTTTAAACACCGATGAATAAACTAAATAACCTAAATGTTAATTATCTCAAAATTCCCAAAAAGCATTGCGGGCCGCACAAAATGCTCTCGCGGACTGGGTGTTTGAGACCTCTGCCATAGACACTGTTTAGCAACAACAACATTCTTTCTAGATATTTATTTGATACGATTAAAACTGCATTGTAACGGTTTAATCACAACCATGTTGAGCGTTAGCGTTTCCATCAATGATTTCATATTAACTTTACGGTGAAAAAAAAGCTTGGGCCAAGCAATCACAATCCGACCTGTGCAGTGTTACAACTCATGTTTCAATTTGGGGGGGCTAAGCACCCAAAAGCCCCCCTTTGCGAGGGGACTGGTCAGGTATCTGAATATGACATATGTGACATCACAAGCTTACGTCATAAAGAATGATGATCCTTGGCAGTGTCAGATTAAGTGAGCAAGGGGGAGGACTGGCCTGTAACCAGCTTGGAACACCAGGGGTGTCTGAGAGGGGCTCAATTTCTTCAAAGTATGTCCAATAGTTTTCAACTATGCCCAGCAGATTTTTCTAGGGGGGAAAGGTTTGCATGGGGGACTGCACCCTCCTGATTACGGGCTTGCGCCCCCCTGATTACGGGCCTGGGCCTGTAGCATATTAACAACGCGGGGTCCTAATTAAAAATACACTTAACAGGTTAACAAATTAACTTTTAAAATCATGAAGTTTGTGGGCATCCATGTAACTACCATTAGGCATACTGAATTTCATAAGTACAAAAAACCTGGTCCTGAAAGCAACTGGTGGACATTATGAACTGCACATCTTTTTTTTGCCAAAATCGTATACACGTATCTTTTTACGAAGAAGTAGAGTACAGAGACAGAAAAGCTCACAAGTACAGTACAAAGACAGAAAATAATGCTTGCACGTTCATCAACAAATTCGATCGTTGCTATATCTAGACAGTGGAGTCTATGTATAAATGTCGAAGTCGATTGTCAAAAGCAGCAAACCTACTGCTTAAGATTGCATTTTCCAGACTTAGCCATAGCAAATTTGTTAATGATACTGATAGTGTCTCAGAACCGTCACCAGAAAGTTTTCAATAGGGGGGCTTTGCAGTTCTGCGGGGGGGGGTTGACATTATAAAATTTACCAAAATTCCACCTACTTACAGTGTTTCACGTTTCAATTTTGGGGGGCTTGGAACTTTGTTTGGGGGGGCTAAGCCCACCAAAGCCCCCCCGTGTCGACGGTACGCCTCACATAGCCAAGTTGATGTTGAAACAGGGTTTGGTGTGGTATCACTGATTCTGTTAGTTTATAAATTTTAGCTTCGATAAAATAATTTTTAGCATTTTTCAAGTTTCTAGAGACCGTGAAAGATGGTTAACTGCTGCTGTCCGAGATTTTTCCCTGTGTGGTATACTGTTAGAAAGGTTATTTTCTTGTAACAGTGAGAGTATTACAGCTGCACATGTGAGGGACCACAGTACAGCCATGATTTGTTCCGTGCAGAAATGTAACTGGTTTTGCTGTAACGTTGGTTGTCACGTATTGA
>Ga0210059_1016636_pt1 | contig 10588 bp, 7 predicted proteins | sample Ectturendosymbi2_FD_188042 | JGI IMG/M metagenome (GOLD analysis project Ga0210059, IMG submission 188042) | Ecteinascidia turbinata endosymbiont from Florida, USA - Sample 2 (SPAdes) (version 2) | ecosystem: Host-associated > Tunicates > Ascidians > Unclassified | place: Key West, Florida... | reverse complement strand
CTCACTCCTGCTTCTTTTCACAAAGTACAAATGTACGTGGCTTGTCGCTATCAGCATGTCACTGTCTCGCTGCATTATCTGCCAAGATGTGTGCGTTCAACAGTCTCATGCGACAAAACGCCTGCTACCGTGATATAAAGTGAACCTTTGCAGGTTTGTTGCCACGGTAATGTTACGCAATAAAGACCAACAGCAGAACAATCCGCTCGCGACTTTCGCAACCCGCCTCTGCAGGCAAAGGAAGGGACATGAGTGAACTGCAAGCTCATCACTGCATGACACTACAACTGTGAACCTGACTCTTGTGCAGTGTAAGTTTCATACTTGCAAAAAAGCTGTCATTGCAAGAATCAAATCAATTAATCGGAATTTAAGATGCCGGCTTCAGGTTTTTCGAGAAATATTTGGTTCTTAATCCCAATTTCTAACGGGGCAAATGCCCGATTTGACCCCCTGCGAACGCCCATGCAATCATTGACCATTTTATAACAGGTTCCACAAACAAGGCCAGCTCATCTAATGAACCGAAGAAAAAATTTTGACTACTTGTTAGCACAAGTTAATTTTTAGTATCTTTAGCGATCAAGTAATGTGCAGTACAAAAATATTTTGGCGATGATTTTCAATGAAATCAAGTGTCATGTCAACACCTCTTTAGGTCTGGTGGGGGGGATTCATCCCCTGCATCCCCCTTGTGTCCGCGCCTGTCTACACCCATGCTCTAACCATAACCCCTAATGATGCGGCATACAGAAGTGCATAACAAGGTGGCCCGCATATCCCCTTCCGAGGCTTGATCAAAAAGGTCTTATCACGGTTGGCTACGTATGATGACGTCTTCAGAGGGCCCACTATTCAGCCTTGCCTCGTCACCCCTAAGTCCACCACTGCTTGCTGCTAATCAAAGAGTACATCTCATACTTTTCCTTAATGAAAGTTGTTATTCTCCATGTACCTGAACAAGCAGACATAAAACCAATGGATACCAAATTCTGTTACTCTGCTGAATGCATCTTTATCATCAAATGTTGGTTGCACAACTGTGCAACATGGCATACTATCCATTTAAATAGTCAATTGAGTACAAAATTTGTATATTTGATTTCGGTGGCGGCAATCGGCTGCATGCCGAAGCCTGAAATTTGCTTCTTGGAACGTTACGACGGTTCACTCAGTGACGGTTGATGGAACAGCCAACCTTCAAAATGAGCGGCAGACATTTCATTACTGAGCTATTGCCGGCCACACGTTATAACCACCTTTTTCTGGCATTCTGTCGGTAGTACAACATAAAGAGACTTCCAAGTCTTCAGGAAATTTAGCAGATTTAATGATTAGCTTGCAAGGACTTTGCAAATAGTTAGGATAGGGTGAGTCCGTTCGTTCGATCGCGACAGAAAGTTTTGCCACGAACAAGAGAAAGCAATTTTCAGTATACTGGTACGTTTTTATTGTTTTCCACACAACATGCGCGTAACAAATCTACGATCCAAAAATTGACGACATTTCAAACGTTAGATCAAAGTGTCTCAGAGCAGCAGTTTGTCGCCAAACAATTGCTATATTTTTTGTTTTTATTGCCGAGAATTCACCATCCATTGGTAATATTAAGTCTGAGAGTACTTTTGCTTCGTATTGTTGGAAGTCACCCTGAGGAGACATCGCGCTTCACGATAGCAACAAGTTACTTTCCATGCAGACCAACTTCAGATGAAAAACGTCCACAGTCGCTTTCGAATTCACCGAGGAGCAAAGACCGCAATATATTTTTTTATAAGTGAACGCAAATTTCCGATACGCTTGTATGTCGTTCTAACCAAGTTACTACTAACTTATGAGATTTTTAGCAAACGCTTCTTTCTCTAATGTAAAGCAGCAAGTTTCTTATGTTTTGAGTTTGTGTTCTAAATATACATTACCCTTAAGATTAAAGCTTCGATTACTTTATTGAAATCCAGTGGCAAATATATAACCGAGGTGAAAAACAACAGTAAAATAATAAACTGAGAAGATTATAGCTTAAAAATGTCTTTGCAACTTTGGAATGATTTCTTACATACTTCGGAAAATAAAGTTAGATGTTGAAATGTTACTAAAACCACCTCTAAGTCAGTAAAGGGTTACAGCATTTTACATCACCAACAAAAATGAAATTACTGAAGTTTTGTAAGTCTTTCCACAATGTTGTTGCAGTCAATGTAGAAGAAGGTTGACTGTGACTGGCAGTGGCCAGGAACTTATCTACGCTTTATTGACTCATTGTTGTTATATTAAGATGTTTTGAAAAACCAAAACAAAGATAGTATTTTCCTTTATAGCAATTAAAGCATCTTGATTACTGCTTTAACACAAGGTTTAACATCTGGAGGGTTGCACAATGTTCAACCCTGAACTGATTGTGATAGCATCTGAGAAGTTAGCGAATCTCCATATACACGTTTTCCAGCTCACAGTCAGCATTCCACTGAGTATTGTCCTTCCTTAGATGTTGGTGTTTGCTTTGGAAAAATCCAACCTAAAAACAAATCTAGCCTACATGATCTAAGATTAAATCTGTGCCGCTTGCCATGGACTTTTCTTTGCAAAATATGTAAAGCAAGTGATACGCTGTCCAGGATCTGTTCTTAACTTTAACATAAAGTATTATACACAGTAAATGGTTGCCGTAAGGGGGTCAGAGGAAAAAGAACCACTGCATTTTGAATATTGATATTTTTACATTAACTTTTTAGTAGAAAAATATGTTTCTCTTAGTTTCGAGTTGAGAAAATAAAATTTCAACACGGTTGGCTTCATCCTGGAAAAAATCCTTTGGCCTCCACCTGGAAAATCCACTACTGCCTCTTGCTGGAAAAAGTCCTTCAACGCCCATTACAGATCACAGAAAGTTTAAAATCTAGGAATTTTAGAAACAACATTGTTGTCATTACCAGCAAAACAGCAAAGAATTTTCGTCTCATCAAAAAAACACAACCTCTACCAACAAGAACAGAAATCCAAAAAATTTTGAACATCACTGGTTGAAGTCTCTTTCGAAAATACCGACCTTACACAGTATTAAGATAATTATTGTCAATAACAGCAATCCTCCTGCTGCACCAGCGGCGTAATACCACCATATCCAAATTTGTTCTTCTAAATGTGCAGGTGCAGTGTAATATCTGGCTACTGTCGTAATCTTCAAAAATAAATAATCTTTGAATGAAATTTATTGAAAATGTGCTTAAAATACATGTCATGTTCTACGAAAAAACATGCTAGATATTGATACTATGCAATCAACATAAGCTGTCTGGATTTCCAAGCAATTCAAGAAATTTACGCTTTTCAATCGAATCAACTTGTGTGTACACAAAACAGGGTTGTCTTGGGAATGGGATGGAACTGTGGACTTGAAAATTTTCCCATGTTCCGTTGTCGTAAATAATTTTAACTTCATATAGCAGGAATTTTATGAAATTGAATAACATTATTATATACTCACAGTAGAGTAAACATTAGACGTACAGGCTCATTACTATCTCCGAAAGTAAGGTTGTTTGACCATATTTTCGATGACTACCAAAAATAGTGTTACCCAAATTTCATTGTCCCCTCTAATCGGGGGAGTTGAGGCGTCTTATCCACGATTCTGCAGAGGTTAGACATTAGATATGCACATGGAATAATGTACTTTGTATCACGAATTTCGTGAGAATCACGTTGGATAGGACTGTCAATAGTTGTCACTGGGATGTGACAGAAAAGTTTATTTCATAGACAAATCTAGGAAAAGATGAATATTCTAAAACCTTTCTCAATTTTTAGAAACTTTTAAAGTTAGGAATAAGAACTGGGTGCTCACACGTTGTATATCAAAATTCATATCGATACATGACGTCATTTCCCTCACATATAAGGTGTAGCTACGGTAAGCTGTAAAAACCTAAAGATTTGTCACAACAAAAACTTTGCTTTCGTTTGCCGGTCCACTACCTAGGTAGGTGAATTATGTTTCACATATTTTTCGATCAAAGTTTGCTGAACAAGTTTGTGAAAATTTAAAAACTCTTTTATGCAAACTTTTCTAAACGTAGAAATTTTCATTTTGAATCTTTGCTTGCAGGATGTATACAATTTACAACCATGATTCACTACTGCTTTCCAACAACCAAACTTGGTGTGCCTTGTTGATATTTTTGATAAATTTAAACAACGTTATTAATTTGGCAAAAGAGAAATTTTTTCCAGGTTAATGTGCAACAGCACCGACATCTACAAACATTTTTTGACGACGGGCAAATTGCAAACGGATTAGATGCGTTTTGTTTTTGCGCTTTCCCCCCAGCATGTCAATCCACAATAGCTAATTCAGCAAACCAGAAACTACAAAACCATTATCTTTTGCCTTTAGTTTTGAATTGTGACAACTCATTGTGTTGTGCATCGGGAATTATCGCTTTCGATTGATATGCATTACAACGCAGTTAATACTATTTGACCCGGTTTTCGGAATATGTATAAAATACTTCCCAATTGAACAGCTTACAATACTCAAAGATTTCGTTCGTTTTTTATGAGGGATTGGCGAATTCAGACGGCTAACATCCTTCACGCATGCGGATTGTTTTCATCTTGATTGTTTTTTTCGTGACTATATTCAAATAATCTCCGTTCCGAAACGAAATAACAAGGGAGCCATATCAAAATTAGTAATTACAGAACTCATTTCCGAACGTCATACTTACTGGATCCTTTAGGATCATTGGGTAACGTCCAAAATCATTGACAACCAACGGGGAACTGGCCGTGCTGTACACTGCTCCGCTGATGAATGTAACTCGGCCGTCATTCTTTAAAACAAAATTAAGATTGTTCAGGTAAGATTCGAAAATCATTCCCCAACATATATGTGGTACGTCGTGCTTCTTTCGACTGACATACTGTAAAGCATGTGATGCATTTTGCTTAACTTGTGCTTGCTTCAGTTCGTCAAAAACAAAACTTGGAAGTTAACGTTGCAAAAACAAACCTTGTTTAGATTTAAGGACTGAGTCCACAGCCTAAAAAACGCTTTCAGGACAAATTCATCCGTTGGTCCAAGATTCGTGACATTGCATGATAATGAATGGCATACCACTTCGGAGGAGCTGTTTTCGTCATAACAGTGCTGTAAAAACAAGATATTTTCCTTGTTTTGGAAGAGCGAAATGTTAATAAGCCAACAAAAATATTGTAAAGCAACACATGGTTAGAAGAACTCAACTTTTTGACTACGTTTTTTCGACCTACAGCATGGGTCTCCAAACTTTCGTGTCAGAGGGCCACATAACTTAGGTCCTGGAGAATGACACCAACAGTTCGACGGCCAGACTTCTTAATGGGATTGTTTCGGGATATGTTACATTCTACCAAATCAACAGATGTTTCGCAAAATATTGTTTTTTCATTATTGACAAATGTCTTCGCAGGCCGGATCTGGCGACCGTTTTGTGTCAGGAGACCCTAACATACAACAAAGACAAAAGTAAGAATATGAAGCCACTGGTTTAGAATATGGATCTAAACTGTTTTAAACGCAGTACCTAGTAGTTACATGCAACTATCACACAATGAATGCATAAATTAAAGTACGAGCATTACTATGCATCCAGTTACCAATAGTGCTATGCATCCAGTTTTTCTTAGTTTTTTTGCTATCATTTTGGCGTATTGAAACGGGAGCCCGAAATCATAAATGTGATCAATTTTTCACAATAATCACAAATTTCAGCGCTTGTGCATGCCGGATTACAGTTTATAGTTTTTGCAAGGTGCAACTACAACACTTTACTGTCCTTGACAAGCCCCGTTAAAGGACATTGTTGTGAAAACCACAGTCGGGATGTCGTTGTAGAGATCTGCAGAAAAAATATCTAACAATCTTTAGAAGATGAAGTACTCACAAACGTTTTTGCTGATAAGACATTTCGATTGGGTAATGCAATGTGTGGACTGTTCGTCTTGTTGACAAGGGTAGAGGCAAGTTTTAGAGTATTTACGCTTGAATGATCGCAGGAGCAGTTGGCATTGCCCTGTGGTAAAGAAAGCAATCCTGCAGAGCGATCATCATCAGCTAACCTGACTAATAGGTTAAGGTCACACTCACAAACTGCACTAAGATAGTTTTCTCAGAAAAACATTTTTCGACTACAAAACATTTTAAACATATTATAAGTGAAATCATGTGAAAGAACATTGCGTTTGAGAAAAGTGGAACCGTTAACTCAAGACAAAACGTTTTTTGTTGCTCTCAACAGCATCGCTGTTTTATCCCTCTCTGATTTGATGGAAACGAAAGGCAAAATCGGCTTTTTGAATATTTTACAAATTCAGCGGCGCTTCATTCTTTTTACTTTTTGTGTCTCAAGTGTCAGATGTTCAGTGGAAAACTTGATATAGCAATATATGCCAAAGCAGTAGGCAGCAATATACAGTATAAGCAACATATGCATAAACGCGAGGCAAGGATTTTCCATTTTGCTTTCTTAGCATTATTTCCACTTTTGTCCTTCCGATTTCACAGCGGTTGTGAAATCGAGAAAGGATGAGGATGATGTGCTGAGAAGGGTGTTGGACTTCAAAGTAAACGGATGACGAAGAAGACTAAGAAAACATGGAGAAGGTAGTTGGAAGTGGAAATCAGCAAAATTATTCTGAGTCAAGAGGACGCATTGAATCGATTAAAGTGGAAATACGAACTGAAATTAATGGAAGGTCATTATGTTAATCCGCCCATTTCCGCATCGGGAATTTTACAGGGTTTAAAATGTAAACTGCTACTATTTTTAACCATACCGTTTCAATGCAAGTGAGCTTGTACAAGTAAAGCAATCTTTGTTTGTCCATCGAAAATCTTGGGTAAGATAGAGAGATAGTAGAGTGAGGAATGAGAGAAAATCCAATGTTTTTTACCTGCATTGACAAAAGAAAAATTTCAATACTTCCAATTTCCTAGTATAAAAATATGTTTAATTTTTAAAATTTCTTTTACAAAATACATTTCAATTGCTGCTCCTTGTAACCGATATTTGTATAAAAAATACAAAAAATACCAGCAAAATTTCATATTTATTCCCAGGCAAATATTTTCTTGAGTTTTATTTCTTTTTATATAAAAGCGAAAGGCTACGCTATGTTTCGTATTAATCAGCGCACCAACAACGAAACAATGAATGCAACGACCAAGGTATCCAAAATGAAGCTCACCTAAAAGAATAAAATCTGTTCAGCCACATTCTTTTAATTTAATGTAATAAGTATTCCAGCACAAATGTGGCTAAAATTTTTCAAGCGTTTTTATGAATTTTGGATCTTTAGAAAACTTCACCTAATTTTAGCGTGAAGTGCCGATGGTGGATTGATTTCAACTGTTGCGTTTTTTCGGGGCGTTTATCAAATCGCTTTATCAAATCTAGCTGTGTTACTACACTGCTTAATCACGAGTAAAGCTGTCAAATCTTTCTTCCAGACGTGCAATTTTAAAAACTGAATAATTGTGTGGACAATTCCCGTAGCTGAAATAATTCCAAACCGTCGCATAAATTCGGCTGAATTAACCTACTTGGAAAAAAGAGGAAAATGGTTATGCTTTACTGGCTAGTCCAATACCTTTAAGGTGTTTTGAGGGAACGAAACGGTCTCTCATATTTTTCCAACGGTCTCTCAAAGTACAGTAGAACCTCACTGCATAGCCACCATCAAAATCAGGGATGCCAATTTAACGGATTTTAATCCTGTCTAGCTGGAAAATAATTGGTCTACCGGCTAGCTTGAATCTAGCTGATTTTTAGTTAGAACTGGCGGATTTTTAGCTGTTTTTATAGACGGTACTTTGAGACCAATTTGTTTCGTTTTTTTCTAATCTACCTCGCAATAATCGTTGTTTTGCCTGATTGTGTATGAATCGTTGTGTAATTTTTTCGTTTCGCATGGATAGTTGAGATTTCGTGTAATTTGCCAAGTGGGCAGCACTAACGGTCATTCAGTGAGCACCGAGCAGTTGAGCAATTAGGAGTCGGCAAGTGGGATTGATTATTGGATGAGCACCTAAGTACGATACTGTGATAGACCACGGCGTAGTGCTCCTAGCCCACACTGTACAGGATAGAAGCGCACAGAACAAGAGCTGTGGCACTGATATGTGTACAGGAACTTTGAGTTTGGTGGCAAGCAGTGGGTACATCGTTTAATTTCTTATTCCACTTTTGCCTTTTCATGTTTTCTCTGCTCCATCATCTTCATTACAGTCGACTTCAACATTTGATTCAGTCGATCAAAAATTTTCAGAAATCTTTTTTTCAAAGTTATATATTCGTAGTAAGTTTCACGTCGACTTAACTGACCTTTGTTGACTTTTGCATGATAAGGTTTAAAGGTATTTTTATTGACTGCACTGTACGCTAGGAATTTTCCCTGTAGTTGCATCTCTGTGTTTCTAGCTTTAAATTTAGCTTGTGATGAAAAAATCTAGCGAATTCCAGCGAATTTTGCAATTTTTCTAGCTTGAAAGTTCTATTTAGACTTGGCAACCCTGACCAAAATACACTAAGCCTCACTTTATGAATATCTCGGTCACTGGTGTAGGAGGCGTGGGTGCAGGGTGTGCAACCACACCTCCAAAAGTTTTGATTTGGTGACAATCCGGGCAAAATCCTCTAAAATCCGGGCAAAATCTCTGAGATCCTTCTAAAACTCACTGAAAATCTGAGCAAAAATGGCGCCCAACATGGTTTGATTTGAAAACAAGGGCGCCCGAATTGACATGAAAAGCTTTTTTTGGAGATCACATTGCGCCCGAATTAAGAACCTTTTTTTTAGGTCACATAATGTGAAGTATTTTTCGGGCAAGTTTTGGATAATCCGGGCAAAATTCCATCGCACCTCCAAAAATTTGCCTGCTCCTACACCTGTAATCACGGTCCTCAGATGAAATGCAGTAGCTGCGGTCTCTCAAAATATCTTAACGGTCACCAAGGTCAAATCTTTAAAAAAAACTGGGCTAGTCAAATGTAAACCTGGGAATTAAAAAAACTACCACATAAGCATTTTGTAATTATGCAATTGTGCTTTCTGTTCTAATAAACACAGACGTTTAATCAAGTTTATCTTTTACAACGTGGTCAAAGAGCAGCTCGTAAAGTGCAGTCGGATCCTTTCTTTCGGTCAAAAAATGATGAAAGACACGTGTGGCGTATTTGCCGTGTAATGATCGCGGTGACGGATAATTATTGGTCGTCGCATTTTTGGGTGGCTTGCTGGAATGCAGCTGAGTGCAACCCTACGTTTTCTCCGCGTGTTCACCGCAGAACGTGTTTGTCAGTCTGGTGTCGAAGGACAATTCTTGTGTTGTGCATTGTCTGTAAAAATGTTCTCGTGTCTTCGTCGCTCTGATCGCCGCGAAAGCGACGGCATGGGCCATGTATGTATCCGCTTTCCAGAGAATAATCGATGGCATCATTTCGCAAAGTGGCCTATAGCGGACTTACGCTTACCTCAACATAACCATCGGCGGAACCAGTAAAGCTGAACACGACTAAAATATGAAAAAAAGCCGCGTCGCAGTTGAGCTTGACTTTTAATGAAGCAAAATCTGTCGGGGCAGTGCCACAAATCGATATTCTCGGGTACTGGGTTTCACACGGCTTGGTCAAGCCTGACCCGGAGCGGTTACGTCCCTTGATGAAACTTCCTGTGCCGCAAAACCATCGAGAGCTGAAACGATGCTTAGGTATGTTTGCTTATTATGCTCGATGGATCGAAAACTATTCTGATAAAGTGAATTCTCTCACTATTAAAAGCGTTGCCTTTTCTTTGTCGCATGATGCCTTGGGTGCATTCGAACAACTGCGGTCAGAACTGCTCAACGCTTGTCTGGGCTGTGTAGATGAGCGGGAACCTTTCACTGTTGAATGCGGCGATGCATCTGATTTCGCCATAGCAGCCACCCTCAATCAGAACGGCAGGCCAGTTGCATTTATGTCTCGGACCTTGTCTAAAACCGAATGCAATTATCCGACTGTAGAAAAAGAAGCCACTTCTATTATTGAAGCTGTTAGGAAGTGGGCCATTTTCTGTATGGTAAACCGTTCGCACTTATAACTGATCAACGGTCATTAGCATTCATGTTTGATAAAAGCTGTCGAGGAAAATCAAGAATGCTAAAATTCAAGCATGGCGAGCCGAACTTGGCATGTATACGTACCATGTGCAATATCGCCCAGGAAGCAAACGCAGCTGCAGATGCGTTGTCTCGAGTATTTTGTGCCATTGGTTGCCCTGGTGATCTATTTGGGCTACATGAATCTTTGGGGCATCCCGGTATTACTGGATTTTGGCACTTCTTTCGCAGTAAAAACTTACCTTTCGACGGAAGAGGTTCGCCAGACATGTGCGCAGTGTACCACGTGCTCCGCTTTGAAACCGCGATTTTATCAAACGCCGTGAAATAAGTTGATAGAGCCACTCAAGCGTGGGAACGCATCAGCATCGACTTCAAAGGCCCTCCTACAACTTCCCACAGAGGGAACAAGTACCTTTTGATAGCTGTTGACAAGTACAGCCGTTTCCC
>Ga0210059_1016635_pt1 | contig 10588 bp, 9 predicted proteins | sample Ectturendosymbi2_FD_188042 | JGI IMG/M metagenome (GOLD analysis project Ga0210059, IMG submission 188042) | Ecteinascidia turbinata endosymbiont from Florida, USA - Sample 2 (SPAdes) (version 2) | ecosystem: Host-associated > Tunicates > Ascidians > Unclassified | place: Key West, Florida... | reverse complement strand
CTGACTGCAACAGCTGGGGTGTGAATGGAACGCCATACAAACTGAGGCAGATGCTCAAAAGTACTGAGTCGGCTGGGCTTTGGCAATGTTCTTGCACAGTCCAGCGTACTTTTATTTAGTTAAAGTACCAAATTTTCTGTTTGCAAATCTGGCAGCTTGGTAGAGGAAAATAATGTACCAACACCTAAAGAAAATTTGTAGGGAGAAAGTTTGTCGCATAAAAGTTTTACGAACAAACTTAGGGAAATATGGGCAAAATATCCTTTGCACCCCCAAAAAATTGCCAGCTCCACTAGAAACGTCAGCGTCTTTTGTGGCGGCAGTGAATGTGTAAATGGAGCAATATTGGGTAAAGAACTTTTCGTTTGCGCAGATAAACATCAAGGGCTACTTTTATACTAACTGGAATATGAGCAGGCCCGTAACCAGGGAAGGCGAAGCACCCCTAGAAAAATGTTCCACCCCCTGGAAAAATGTTTTGGACATATTTTAAAGCTATTGGACATAGTTTAAAAATTTTTTTCACCCTCTCGCAAAACTCTTCGCCCCCGCTTGTGTCCCAAGCTGGTTACGGGCCTGAATATGAGCCATGTTTGTACACTGCAAAAATGACAGCGAATTATGTTACGTCAGTGAAAGGTGTATTACGACAAGAATCTTCGGAAATCTCGGAATGAAATGCTTTTCTGTAGTTCGCAGCGGAATGAAGAACAATCCTTTCAGGTTAAAATTCTTGCGAAGTTGAGATACAGGAATTTTTTTTATTCCATTTTGATTACGGTGGGTTCTATTGATAGCTTACAACGCAGTTCTAATAATTGCAAACCTATGACACTTTTGATGATTCCAGATAATAAGGGTACTGTACTACCAGGCCCGTTACCAGGGGGAAGCAGCCCCCCTGAAAAATGTGTTGGACATAGTTTAAACAGATTAAAAAATTTAAGCCACTCTCAGAAAACTCTGCCTGATGTCCTAAGCTGGTTACGGGCCTGTGTAGGCTACTACATTTGTTGACATATAATACAGATGAGTTGATTAGTTTGCATTCAGTGAATCTATCTAACCTGGGTTTGCTCGCAGTAATTACTTGAGTGCAGTGCCATATTAGCTATGAGGCCCGTGAGGCACAGGCCTCAGGGCCCCTGCTGTCAAGGGGCCCCCAATGTGAAAGCTGACATTCAATACAGTTATAGCCTGTCTACGCACTATGCTTGTTGCCCAACGTTCAATACAATATACCAGGGGTGGCCAACATGACGATTGCGATCGACCGGTCGATCGCCGATTTTACACTGAATTGACAACATACCTAAAAAGAACATTTTTCAATCAATATTTTAGAAAGTACATGAAACTGAAGAAGTTGCATTTTACGATATTTCGTACTTGTGCCTTTGTTACCGACTGGTCGACCGCGAGTTATCAAGAAATTTTCTAGTCGTTCCCAGTCGAAGACAAGTTGGTCGCCCTGCAATATGCAGATTATGCGTACAACAGAAAAAAAACACATTACAGGCGCTTGTGGCATCATACAAGAACGGTATGGCATCGTATATACGACACAGAGGAGGGCATAAAGCAAGGGTCGGCAACCTTTCCCGAGTCGCGGGCCAAAAACAAACTCTGCAAGGTATGGCGGGCCGTACTAATTTTCCACCAACAATTCCGTTCCTTCCCTGTTGTCAAATCTTGGGAATTTATGGAATTTTAATCAGATTAACTTTGATTTTCACTGTTCATAGCGAAAGCCTAAAATGCAACATACAGTACATTTACCATGCAGTTTCTCACAAGTAATTCCTCGTAAGTATTCAAATAATAAGTTGCAAGGAGGGCAGATTTATAAAATATAACACTGTGCCATCAAAGACGGACCATACAGTTACTACAATTTGATGAAGGGGCTGCGGGCCGGAGGCCTTTCCTTGGCGGGCCGTAGGTTGCCCACCCCTGGGATAAAGCAGCATGAGAGTCAACTATTACGGAAACTAAATTTTGACAAGCTGATACATGAATTTGCTTGCAAAAAAAGCACGCAAAGTACTATTGCAGTTTGAGTGTCTAACATGGTGTGAAAAACTGAGAAGGTTTTCATATTCCTGAGTTATGATAGGACAAACGTTTTCACATTACATAGCCACCCTTTTCATTTGATGTTGTAGACTGCAGAGTGTGTTATTTCGCGTGATGAACACGAGTATCATGGGGACACCATGCGGCATTGGTTTATATTGAAGAGATGGAGGCCCTCGAAAAATCGTGCCTCAGGGCCCTTGAAAACCTCATCTGGCACTGCTTGAGTGCAGTTATATTCAAATGTTACTTACATCAACTCAAAGCAGAAAAGTTATTGTCTTATATTATTTGTAAGTTTTGGGAGCTATGCAGTCTCACAACAACAGTGCACAAAGCTTCATATCATTAAAAACTTCCTCAGAGACATAGCAGTGCTAACCCCAGTAGATGTCTTCTCGCAAGTCGCGACTAGCACATAGGCCTACTGCGTAACATTCGCGTTCAATCTAAACGCGCCTTCGCGCGAGAAAATGTCGCCTTCGCTTTGCGTTTGGTGTAAACCGGCCTTAAATGGAAACAAACAACTCACTGGAACAAAAGGCAAAAAGTTTACCTAAAAGAAGGATCAAGTAAACCTGCTCCATCGTTTACTCAGCATGTATGTTTTGGTGACACAAGGGACAAAACCATACAATTAGGACTATTCATTTCAAGACCCAGTTGAAATGGTACCATTTCCAAGCAAGCATCACACACAACCGATGCTCTGGCGCTGCATGGTATCACGATGGCAAACCTTAGCGAAGTTTTTGCTGCCTTTTAAACGTATCAATCATCCGAATAAGAGAATTAGCTTCTTTTGTAACAAGTAAGTTGCAATCGGAAAACCTGAGCGGCAAGTGCGCCAAGCATGGCAGTAAGCAACAATAGAGATTACCGCACGAGATCACCCTTATTTCTTGTTCGCAACACATATACATATGGTGTTTGTTCTTCGCGCATTCAACGCCACGCGGACTAAGAGGTTGCAACATAAAACGCTGAAGTTTCGCATTGACCGTTTGAATTTTTAGAAAAGCAGGGGCCTCAAACTCAAATCTCTCCGAGGGCCAAATGAGGACTTATAAAGTAACCCGAGGGCCGCATTATGATTAACCAAGGGCCGCATTACGACACTTACGCAATAATGGAGGTAACTAAACCTTACTAGAAACAGGTTCTACATCTTATTTCCTGCGAAAGGTAGCGTGGCGTATAGGCAAATCATTTTTAGCTGTCTCTATGTTCGTTTAAAAGGAACTTGTTTACTCGTAAGCCGAGCACTTTTAAGCACCGGTGAATAAACTAAATAACGTAAATGTTAATTATTTGAAAATTACCAAAAGCATCGCGGGCCGCACAAAACGCCCTCGTGGGCCTCATTCGGGCCACTTGCTTGAGACCCCTGAGATAAGGTGAGGTACACTGGCAAACGAAGTTGAAGAATTTTGTAAGTAGCATTAACAAATATTAATTCAGGGTAAACATCAAATCTTTGCTTCAGTCGATGGTCCTGGAAAAAGTCCCGAAAGTTCGAACTTTCATCTTTAAGGTGTATGGAAGCCCATAAAATAATATACGTAAGTTGGTTATAGCACTCGCTTTTCCAGCAGGAAAGAGCCTCCCATCATTATTATTCATAATTCGAACAAACGGTTGCATTAAGATAAGCATTAAGAAAAACTTTTATGTTCGCTTGAATAAAACTCTCACGATTTTGCAAACAACTTCAAAGCTATGAATCATCATTGCCATGAACTCATCATATGTACACTTCGGTACTTTTACGGTCCCTTCCAGACTGTTTATACCGCTGTTTAACTTTTGTTTTTGATGTATGTTCGATAAATCCGTTAATGAAACAACATTGCCAATTCCGATGATATTTGCTTTTGAAACAGTTTCTTTTGTGCCCTTACAAGTTGGAAACGTTTACCCTTAGCGTTTTGGGTAAGGTACTTTGCTGAAGAAGGTGTTGATTTAACAACTAAACAAGATAAAGTTTTTTTCAACCGCAAGCACTGCACGCGGTTGCCAAAATGTTCTAGTGAAAATAAAACAAACTATTGATTACGACGGTCTGTCATTTTCAATTGCAAAAAAACATCATGAGTTTAAATTAGAATAAACGAAAACAGAATTGCAAATAAATGCATTCAAAATCTGTAGGTTTGCTGTCGACAAAAGAATTAATTTAGCTGATGCGAGACCCAGCAGGGTCGCCGGTATGGGGGTGCATCACGAGGGCACTTCTCCCATGCCTTTTGAAAGGGGTGGCAACGGGTGCACAGGTGCCCTTACATAACAGTATCATAAGTAATTCCATGATTTATCATTATCAAGATCCAATTGAAACAAATTTTCTGTGGTTTCTTTTATAATATTTGGGGTCAACATTGTTGTTTGACAAAAGCAAGCATAATTGGTAAGAATTTTTTTGTGTTTTTGTAAGTTTCAATTGCCCTCAACTCATTTACTGCCCTCTTGCCGTACCGCTGTTCCGGCATCCTTGGGCCCCAGGCTAATCCACTTGTGAGGCTCCTTTTACCACTGTTACGACTTACGAGTTGGAGGAAATGGTAAAAGGCCAATAAATTTACCAGTGATGGAGTCTCGAGACTCGGTCTCGAGACACGTCTCGAGACCCGTTTTTGGAGTCTCGGTTTCGAAGGTCTCGTCTCGGTCTCGAAGGCTTTCGGTCTCGAGCTCTTCGTCTCGAGACTTTGCATAGGTTATTTTGTATGAAGTTTTGCAAGGAGTTCCTTAAAAAACGGTTTTAAAAAATGATTGTTCAAAATTTAGCCGTTCAAAGAGGTCAGTGGCTAAGCTTTCTTTGTTTTTATGTTGTTTGCGAGATGGAGAAAACAATTTCCCCTCTACCCCGTTTAAAATTTATACTGAATTCAATAAAAAATGTACATGCACCAATGAAACCGCAGCACGTAATCTCTGCAACGAGAGGTTATGGGAGTACTTTGCTAATCACTCTCTTCGAACTGTTTTTCCAAGAGTTTTGTTATGAAACCCATAGGCTTATTCAAAAGAGGTGGGAGTGTGCCAAAAAGTTTCTTTTTTGAAAAGGCAAATGAAACCATGCCTTTTTTTCGAAGTGCTTTTCAAAGCACTCTGTTAAAACACGTTGGTGAAGTTTTTTTTGTTCTGGGTAATGCAGACTTTTTAAGTTCAAAAATGCCTGGGAACTCTCTTGAGGAAAAGTTTTGCTCATAAGAGTTTTATACAGAGAGCAAATAATGCGTCATGTCTGATCAGTTACTTTGACGTAGCCTACTGCTATTATAGACTTTACGACCGTTCTGTGTTTTCTAATCAACATGCGGTGTTGCGAAAATTCTTAAGTGTGTCAGCAAAAACGGAATTTTGGAACAGTTGTGAATATCAGTTTAACGTAAAAATATGGAAATTATGAAAAACTTGAAAATATAAAACCTTGACAATAAAAAATAGCAAATCTGGGAATCATACATAGAGCCATAAAATCAGCGGGATGGCGCTACACCATTTCACTGCTAGTCAACTACACGGGTAATCCCGAACTTCGTTCATTCTACTGCAGCATGCTGCATCCCAACAATGCCTGTCGAAAGCATCTAATACTTTCTTTTTATCAGAGAAAGAAAGAATCTTCAATACGAAGGCAATTTTTACCTGCAAAAGATCTGCCGCACTTGTAAAAAAACTGACAAACTATACGAGCACCTTGTTCTAAGTAAGACAAAAAAGCAAGCCCAAGTTGCTTCATGGCTTCATTAGCCCTGCGCACTTTGTTGTTGCCATGGAAAACACATCGAATCCACCGTGCCAACTGATTCACAGGTAACGACAAAAAATAAAACTTTCCCGCTGAACCACAGCCTAGCATGTGCCAGCTATGCTATTTATTTAGCCATACATACATGCAAATGTAAAGAAGGCAAAAAATAGGAAAAGTAATAACGAGAAGGGTGGCTAACAAGTAGAGAAAGCAAGATCCATAATCGAGAATTAAAAACAAGACCCCTTTCAGTTTCTGAGTATTTGATTGTGATGTTCAAGACACTTTATTATTCCTTATTGTTATAATCAGCATGATACATGATTTTCTCTCATTTTATATTGTTGTAAGCAAATGTGAGAAGTGGAAAAAGGAAGCATTTTTATGGTCGGCCCCGGGCGATATTAACATCGGTACGCCACTGCAGCAGAGCATTCGGTGGGATATTACCTCGCTGGTTCAAAGTGTAAACCTGATTTGTGCCAAAAAAGTCTATTGCTCTAATAGGCTTAAATATTTTTTTCTTTGCGTCAACAGCAGAATCACGAGCAACATTTTAAAAACTTATTTTGGACAGAGTGAGCAAGTTTGGATAGATAAAAGATTAGTTACAATTTTGCGTTTTGAAATTCACAGTAGTGCTTTCGTTTTTTTTAATCTCTAAATTTATCACCTCTTAATTCTAAATCTTTGGAGAATTCTTACTCATTTACTTGTCGTGTGAGGAGAAAACTAATTAGGAAAGGTGTAGGTAACGTTGCAAAAAATGGAAAAGCTTTGTTAGCCAAAATACACGAAATATGTGGCGAATAGATTTGAGTGTCAGTGCAGATGCCCAGTGTTAAAATAAAAAGAATGTAGTGAAACAGGTAAGTGGTAGACAGTAAAAACTTTCCGAAAATTTTCCGAAAAAACTTTCCGAGAAAAAACTTTCTGAAAACGACCCCCTTCCGAAAATTTCCAGTCAGACATATGAAATGCAGTTGTGTTTGCACAGTAGAAAATCACAATGACTATAAAATAACCTACGATATCACTGTGTGGAACCAAGACTCGTTTGTTAAATTCATGCATATGGCAGCGTCAGTGAGAGAGACCCGTGCCGTACACAAATCACCCCACAGCACAACTCATTGAATACTAGAATAAAAACTCCCTTAGCTGCCGCAATCAGATATCTAATTTACAAACACATCACATTCTTACGTCACAAAGTTATCCGTGCGCTGCCAAACGCAACAGTATTCTGTACTGTGATGGTCATGATCACACTTAAAACAATTTTGAATGAAAAAGTAGGCTATCATTTTTGCCAGGTGATCCTATTATATTATTTTGTCTACGACAAAAAGTAGTTCCATAAGAAATATAAAATAGAGAAGTAAATATGAATATTTTTGTCAAAAGCTCTCACGACCCCTAGTAAAAAGGCAAACGACCCCCAGGTTGAAAACCGCTGCTCTAAACGCTGCCAACATTTTCAATGTCCATGCATTTCTTCATGGAATTTGTAAATAAGGCCACAGGTTAGTGGTTGTAAATTCCAAAGAGGAAAGTGAAAATGAACCTTTGCAGTATTTGGCCGTTTGAACAATTTTGCGATGATTTTTTTATCTTGATATTTGGCAATGTGCCAGTTATTTTGTTGATGCATTATTCAAGGAGGTAGCTTTAATTACCATCATAGAAATGTGAGGTCTCGAGTCTCGGTCTCGAACTTCCAGGTCTCGGTCTCGGCGTTTATGACAAAGTTTTGGTCTCGTCTCGAAATTTGAGCCAGGTCTCGGTCTCGGAGGTTACGGTCTCGACGACATCACTGAAATTTACCCAAAGCCGAAAATGACGATCTAGACTTAGAGTATAAACGCTCTCCAGGTGCGCTCAATAAAAATTTGTAAACCCTTACTACAGTACAGCGGCCCACGATCACTGCCTTCATTGCTGCCTGCGACGCAAAAGGGTTTAATGACACGGCATGTATATAGGCCTATGCAACTCTTAAGATTCCAGACGTTTGCACTACAATTTTCCTTGAGAACATGTCACAACCTCAACCCACGAACTGCAGAACTTTGAACAAAAAATATTGTATCGTGTTTCGTGTTGTAACACACGCTCGTTACATAAAAAAGTGGGTCGTAGGTGCCGACTTTCCCCTGATAAGACATACGAACTTCATTTTTTTCTCAATTAGAAAAAGTATATACGATGCTTTTCCCACCTTTCCAGTTGCTTTGTAGTTTCTTCCACCATGAATACAAGAGAACTTAACTTCACTGCATAGAACTTATGCAGAGGATTAATACTTCGTCTAGTAGTGGTTTTCAACCTGGAGTTGCGGCGCTCTGAGGATCGTGAACCATTTTTAGGAGGGGTTGCAAGCAGATATTCTATGTACACGACTGCATTACATTTGCTTTACTGGAGTTTTAGATGCGGTTCGTTGGGTTGTAGCGGATTGCTATAATGGGTCGCGGTACAAAAAAAGTTGAAAACCACTAATCGAGTGCATCTGCCACCTACTTTTCTGTTCAAATAAACTTTTCGTTTTCGAAAGACTGTTGTGACATGCAAAATTAGTGCAAATTTAGCGATTGCAATAGTCAAGCCTATGTTTTCTCACTACTCCCTGTAAAAGCAAGGTGTACATCTTACCTCACACATACCCCAACAACACTTACTTGCATAACTTACATAGGAACATACATTTTGCACAACGTCATGAGCTTGACCTCGTGTATCAGCATTTTTGTTTTGAAAACAAAGTTCTTCTAATGCCCTCACTATTCCATCAATGCCTAAATGTAGCGCTTTCACAAGTTAGTAATGTACACTCCATCGTGTGTCGATAACTCTCTTAACCACAATAGGTACATATCCTCAAGTAGGACGTTCCATCTGTGAGTAGAGACCCAAAAAAAAGGAGTATACCCATTCCACAACTGAGTAGAAACCTGGCTGAAGTGCAATAGTTGTGTGCTTAAGTCGACGCGTTCAACAGAATTGCGAAGAAAAACAATTTGAATTTAGGAACAAAGATTAAAAAACGCGAAAAACTTTGTACCCAGAATATTTTTGCAAGTGCAGAATAGTTTTTGCAATGTACTGTTTTAGGCCAATTTTGCCGACCCCTCTGATTCTGCCGCCCCTGGACAAATCCAGAATGTCCAAATGGCTGCTACGCCACTGATGTCAATGCTTCAGAGCAACGTCGCTATTCGGCTTCGGTTGAACGTGCCGTGTTGGTGTACATCAGAAGCGTGTAAATACAGTATAAGCGCAATCGTAATGGCGGAAGGCCGCGACGCCTTCTTCCTCAAGTGCATTGCAACATTGAGCATCGAGAGGTTTACCAGCGCTTTTGCAAGAAAGGTTTATGAGCAAATGATGGCATTGATCCAAAGCAGAAGCTTGGAACTTCACTGTCAAAACTTTTAAAACTTGTCAATTCAATGAAAGCCAACTTTTTGGTTGTCGGCTTAAATCTGAATACAATCGTTCAGGAGAACACGCCAGAAACATGCACGTGTCATGGATGATGCTTTAAAAACAAGGAGCATTAAAATTATTTAAATGTTGAAACTCGGTTGTTGTTTTCCCCAGCCCTCATAAAATTTATGGCTACGCGCCTGGTTGCACTGCTGGTATTTACCAAAAGATCTGATGGTTTGTTTTTGATCTATGTGGTGATTATTAGTAGCAGTACATTTTATTTATCGAAACTGACCAAATTTGAATTGATTATCACAATTTTTGAGCATAATTGTGTCTATTTAAGCTCTCAGAATTAATGTATTTTCATATTAAATTCAGTGCTAAGTGCTGAATATCCAGATATAGCACCATTGTATACTTGAAAACACTATTTGCTATACCACCACGATGGGCATAGCCAGGTATCAATTCCATAATGTACCCCCAATTTGGTCCATTTTACAAGGTCGTACTACGGTTGAGTGAACATGGTGACGTCATCGCAACTTAAACGATAAGGTTTGTCCTCCCCAAACTTTTTTAGCAAACTCGGTCCCTGGCCCACCCTATCAAAAATTCTGGCTACGCGCCTGATATGGAGAGTGTTTTTATGCGAAAATTCTATATTGCTCAAATTTCACTGGTTACAACCGGTTCCTTAGAACTTCGGGGCCACGGGAAGGTTTTTACTAAAAGGTTTGGCATCCCAACTGAGAATCCGAAGTGAAATTTTTCAGTCGCCTAAGCTCAGACCACATTCCACAAACTACCTGCCCAAAATTTCATTTCTTTACGAATTTTGAAAAAGCTAACTACACTCTATAGAATTTTCAAACTGGTGGGTTACTCAGAGGTGGAAAATAGCCTTCATCACAAACACCTTTTCGCAAAGCATAAATGTTGTAAGCGCAATTCTTTTCAATCGTTAGTCTAGCTTAATCCGCGGTTACATTTGAAAAGATAACGGCACAGATCGTAAGTCCGAAATGTATGGCCCAATCATAAAACAAGCGTAACACCGCAATGATTTCGGTGGTCAAATCAAAACACCGGTAAAGATCTTAACTGAAATGGTCTCAATTCAACTGTACACCGGTGAAAACTGCCCACGCTAACGTATTTCCACAAGCCCACAGAACTGCGCTTTGCCCGCTCCCGGTATGATCAATGCAGACCAGGTCGAGGTAGACAAAGAATCACACACGATATGGGGACAGACACGGCTTTACCTGATTTCAAGCAATCGATGACGCCGCAGAATTAGCCCCGTCGCCACGGGGGGGG
>Ga0210059_1016634_pt1 | contig 10588 bp, 8 predicted proteins | sample Ectturendosymbi2_FD_188042 | JGI IMG/M metagenome (GOLD analysis project Ga0210059, IMG submission 188042) | Ecteinascidia turbinata endosymbiont from Florida, USA - Sample 2 (SPAdes) (version 2) | ecosystem: Host-associated > Tunicates > Ascidians > Unclassified | place: Key West, Florida... | reverse complement strand
CCGGAGTGACGTCATCGCTAAAAAAATTGCTAGCGGACTGTTTCAAAACCGTAGCGGACGGCCCGAAGACTGGACTGTTAGCGGTCCGTGCCATCTCCACCGCGTAACGTCAGCCGTCACATCCAGCCCGCATTTTTAATGGTATTTCGCCGGATCCGTTTTGTTTGCTGCCGGCTAGACGACTGCGGACTCACGTAACTTTGGTCTTTACTTTTGTGCGGGGGTCTTTCGATTATAAAAATTAAAAAAAAAACAATTTAAGCAGATAGTTTCATATTTCAGTTTGTGGGGGGTGGAGTTTCTTTGGGGACTAAGTCCGAAAAAGCTATCTCATGTTGACGGTACTGGTTGAGGGTTTTATTTTTTGGTTTAGGGGTTAAGCAACGGCGGCGGAAGGTAAAAATGATTGGTATGACCAGCGGCTAAGAATTACTAGAAAAATATGAATGATCTATGTTTGACAAAACATCAAATTTCAACCATAATTTTTTTACTGAACAGAAGCAGAGAAGCAGAGTCGTGTAATCAGAAGACAAAAAAACAATCAGACACACGTCACACTTCCAAAAACACTTAGGCGTTTCTGGTTTCTTGAAACAAATTCTGAAGCTATCTTTTGCACATTCAAACTTTCTGTACAATATCTATGAACTGACAAATGCATTAGGTGATTCAGTCTTTGCGTACTCATGGTAGATGGTTGTTGGGAAGTACGTTTTCAAACGATGAAGAGATGAAAAAGACCGCTCTTCCGAAGCAGTTGTAAGTGGTAGCACGTACATAAGTTGCAGAAGTTCCCAAGTTCAGAAAAAATATTGCAATTCTGAGGGTTTGAACAGCTCTCTGGCTCATTCGGCTGATGACTTATATCTATGGTGGTGCAACGTTCCACAAGAAAAGTGGCATATGTGGGACTTAAAACAGAAAACAGTTAAACAAGTTGACGTTTCATTAAGCAAGGTTGTCAAGCAACATGCATATATATTACTGTAGTACTTGGAACTTGGTGGAGTCGGACATCAATGTTTCCATGAATGATTTTACAAGAGGAGCAAACCTATTTTAATTCAGAGGCGGAGTTTAAAAAATGAAATACCCTCCACATCTGCTAGCCATCAGCAAATTTGCCAGGTTAGTGTTTTTAATATCAAATTTGAGAAATTTGGCTTTTTGAACAATGATTTGGCATGAGAAATTGCTGTTTAGCATGTATGTCACATTTGGCATGTTTTTGGCCATTTTTAGTGGTGTTGGCAGAAAAAAACATTGTTTGGTGATTTAAAAAAACTTGTTTAGGTTGAGCTTAAACTTTGACATTTTTTCAGCTTATTTGGCATTTTGCAATGGTAGTATGGCCTATTGGTTCATGTGAACCGCACTTGGAACGCCTAATACTAGTCTCCTGTGGGTTTTCTGTGAAATCATTTTGTCATGTATGTAATGTTTTGTTGAATTGTTGTGATGTATCTAACAAATCAGATGCTTGTGTACCAGATTCAAAGAAATTTAAAATTGTGGCATGGTGAATCTTTATATTTTCATGATCTGTATTTTATTGTTTCAAAAACTAGGTTCTTTTTGTTTAAGCATTTTTATAAGAACAGCTGTTACTTTTTGGAGATTAACATAATTCTAAGCTTGATTCCATGACAACATTGTATTTTTGCCATTACTTCACCAGGTGGTTCAAAACTTACAGCCACTGGCCTGTTTTGGTTTGTTAGGAATTTTTTGAGACTATTTGGTATATGATATTTTGATGTGCAGATTGGCATTTTTGGTTCACTTGGACCTGGCAACCCTGCTAGCCACTAGGTTTTGCCTAACAAACCAAACTACAGTAATTGTCAGCAGGTTTTTGTTGTGTTAGGCAATTGTACTAGAATTCTGTTGTATTTGCCTTTATTGATGCAATTTTAAAATTTTTATTTTGCAAATTTTGTTGAATTATTCCAGAATGATTTTTATAAATAGCTGAATTAAAACCCTTAAATTCAGTTTAATCTTTAATGGAACAATATTTACTGAAAGTAAAGTGTAACCCACAATGGAAAATGATAGCCCTGCTGCTGTCAGCGACATTGGTACTTGTCAAAGTACCATGAAAGACAAACAAGAAGTTGAAAACACTGAGTCAGAGGTTTCAGAAAAATCACATTCTGTGTTTATAAAAAGTCTTGCAGATATTTCTAAATTCTGTTATGCTGGGTTGTGTTCAGTGACGTTAAAGACTTTGTTTGATTCCAATGAAAATGTGTAAGTTTTCATGTTGATAGTGTAGTTTGATCCTATTATGTTTTTGATAGTGTATCACAAGTTTTATATTTGTTTCATGTTACTGACAATATACTTTGATATAAGTAGGCACATACTCAATATATGATACATAGTATATAGTATTATACTCTGTTGGAATTTGGTGTTTTTGCATATCTAGTGTTTTCCATATCATATTCCTGCATGTAACAATTTTGTATCTGCATTTTTATTTTCTTTAGCACTGAACTTCAAAAGTGGCATGTAGATGTATATATCTTTTTGATTTTTCATGTTGAATTTTCGACTCCCATTTGTGAGTATTTTTTTAAAAAAGGCTTTTAATTCCAGTGTGGTGTGGTGTCACATTGTCAAGTGCGCATGGGTGTCGGAAGCATTTTTCCAGGGGGGGCCAGTAGGGGATTTTCTCAAAATTTTTTTCAGGGGGGTCAGAAGCGGTGAAATTTGAGTTTTACCTCTCGAAATTGAAAAAACAAACTTTTTTGCTGATAATTTCAAAATCTAGGGGGCAAGGACCCCCCTGCCCCCTCCTTCCAATGCCCATCCAAGTGTGTGTATCCATACCCTGATTTTGTTCCTTAATTAATTTCAAAGATAAAGTACTCAAATTCTAAACTTTTTTTTGTTGATTTTGTTATTTGTCCGTCAAAAGTAAAGCACTCATGCAATAACCAGTTGTCTAGATTTTTTGTTTTTTTCAATGATGTTTGTTTATGAAACGTTTTTTTTAAATTGCTATTTCAATAATCTTTTTATGCGGTAATCAGGTGAGGTGTGAAAATAAGAAATAGATGTGTACTGTAAAACTTAAAGCAGATAAAGATATTTTGTTTTTATTATGTTATTTGAGTAAATTGATCACTCTGAAAACATTGGCAGTTGTCAATGACTTGCCTGCACCATGCAATCATTTTCAGACATTCAGTGCTTCCCAAACTTGTTCAAGCCGTTGCCCAAATCAAGGTAGCGATTGTGTCTTGTGATGTGACCCTCAATATTTCGCAGTGATCGCTCATAACACAAAACAACAGTGTGGTTTTGGTTCTGTGTTACCCCCTGAAGAATTACATATTGATATTACCCTCAGGAGGTAGTTTACCCCCATTTTGGGAACCCACTGATACAGATAATAAGGTAACCATAAGTTTGAAACCAAGCACAACTGCTTTTGAGGGCAAGAGTGTTAGTGGGCAGAATGCGGACTTACCAAAGTTTGGTGGCAGATTTTTAAAAAGGTGCGGAATTCCAACATCAGAAATTGCATGAAGCTGTGGAAGTTAAGACAAAGGAATGTCTGAACATCCTGTCATAAAGTGTTGCGAATATTTTTAGCCATTGCAACAACCTAGATAAAGAGCTTTTGGGACATGACACATATTTTGAAAAAATTGTGGATGTTTTTGTCATGGATGTCACGTAATCCAGTCTGGTAAACTATGGCACACAGTGTGGAGTTAATAACAGTGGAGCAAAATTGTTGCTGTTGTGATGAAAGGAGAATATATAAATAAAACATGTGTGTTGTTCATTTACCTGTGCATGAATGCCCAATGAATAAAATGAGCCCAAGACAAAAACATCATTGCAGGATTCTATGAAGTTTTTTTCTTAATCATTTGATTAACTACAAATTTAGCATTCCAAATGCCTACATTTTTTCTCATGATTTTTCTTTTTATAGTTTTTATATAAATTTCCTTTTAATTAATAAACATATTTATACACTGCATGTTACCAGCCTTTTTCATACAATTAACTAGCTGCTGATTACTTTTTAGCTATATTTCAGCTTGTAATTTAAGGGACTATCTGCAAAAGAAGCTTAAGTTTGTTAAGTGGTTGTTTTTTTACAAATTTGTTCCATTTGCATGGTCTTTTCTATTGAGTTCAATAACAGAATATAAAAACATAAATAGGCTTTGTCATTATACAGCATCGAAAGGTTAGTTGGTAGGTGCAGACCATGTTATAAAAATAACACAAAAATCCACCCAGCAATTACTGCATTTGCTCACCTTTAATGCAGAAGCATGAGATACTGGCAAGAAATAAAAATTTGTATAAGTACTGGAGTATAACTTTAGGGTGAGCAGATGAAAAGACTAAATAGTGAAGCACATGTCAGTGAACACATGCATGCAAATTGGTTTTAACAAAGGCACCACATGTTCCTTTGAAGTAATTATAAAAGTATGATTTAGTTACAATAAATATCTACAAGACTGCGATTTTTGATTTGGAAAATATAAAACTACTCATCTATGTGATGTTACTAAATTGTCAGGCGGACACTTATTTCTACTATGTGTATCATGCGATGTAGGTGTGGGTAAGCAGCAATAGGCTTCAATAACTTCATACTAAAACCATGAAAAGTAAAGTGTTGTTGATCTGTTTCCTTAATACCATAGATTAAAAACAAGGAATGAAATGGAAATAATCAGCTTACATCAGTTTGTTTTTTTATTTACAAAAAAACAAAATTTTATATAGATAATATAATTGTTTCATGAAGTACAGTGGGTTTAAGTTGTGTTCTTAATTTAGAAATAGTAAAAGTGTAAAAATGAACAACCTTTATCTCAATACTCAAGCAAAATAATATTTGAGTATTACCTAGTCCTGTTGATTTGGTTCTGTCTCTGTGAAAGAGTTTCATCCAATGGTTCAAATATGTTTATTAAGTAAGACACCCCATCCATGGGCATTGGAAGAATTCTATCCAAGAGGGGCAATATTGGATTTTTCCAGGGGTAGCCAAATAAACTTTTTCATGGGGGGGGGCAAGAGTGGTGAAAATTCATTATACCCAGTCAAAACTAAGAAAACAAGCTTCTTTTGCAAGAAATTTCGAAGGAAAACGTCACATTTTAAAATCTAGGGGGCAAGGCCCTTGTCCCTCCTGACACCCATGACCCCATCTCTTCTCAACAGTCATGTATACCAGTTTTTTTAACCATTTTTCTGGAGTGTAACCTTCTGCAAATGTTCGTGTTGCTCATGGAATTCTGTGCAATGATCCAAGTGTCTGTGTTGCTACAAACCACATAACTGTGGTTGTGAATTTTGTCCAGGCAATTTCGGTCTGTTTCAGTGGAACCCCTGGCATCCACTCTCAGAGCCCTTAGGTTCTGCGGAACCCTGGTTGAAAAACACTGATGTACACTAGATATGTTGAGTTATCAAGACAATAATATTGAAAGGATTAACACGGACTATATAAACATGGTGGTGGTATAACAGGCACAGTATGTATATAATTAAGTTTTTATCAGTCTTGGTTTTTCTTCAAGTTTTGATGTTGCCTGCTGAAGGTGCATGGTTTGATAGATTTTATGAAATTAAGCAAGTGAGTTCGATTAACAGTTGTTGGACACTTGTGTTTGTTGCAAAGCAACAGGAAGTCTTAGACAACATATTAGTTCGACAAAGTTTTACCTTTCATTAATGTTGATAATATCGCTGTAAAAACCGATTCTGTTGTTTAAGATGCTTGTTTACTTTTGCATTTGCTTTTTATTTATATATTTGCAGAGAGTACCGACACAACTTCGCAACGTCTATTGTTGCTCACCTATGCTTACCCAACAATGTTGCTAATACAATGTTGGGGATCAGTGATGGTCATGGTGTAGATGATTCCACAGTCTTTGTGGATGCACTGATGCAAGATAATGAAACAAAAGTAAAGACTAAAAGGCCTTGTACATTGATTCTGTCTTTTGCAAAAATATCTACAAGTGTTTTAGGATACATTTTGTAACCACTGTGTATGACCGCTAGCATTGCAATTGGACTTTGTTTGCCATTTTAATAAATGTTTTTAGGATTGCGAAAAGGATTATTGCCGTTGCAAACGCCTTGTTTCAAAACGTGTGGGCGCCAGATAATCAAGAGTCCATGTACAAAACAGTAACTCTGATACTCTTTTGTTTCCACTTCTGCAATCCAATTTCGCTTTGTGGCTTGTATGATAGTACGTTCTGGTCTTGGTTAATTGACAAAATTTTCAATTATACTTCATTTAAAAATATTGAAATTGTTAGTGAATCAAAATCTTAGACGGGGTTTAGAGTTTTAACAAAGAATATATAAATACGGTTTGTTTGAGATTCCATCAAATTAGTTTGGTTGGTTTACAAGTCAACTAGCTCAATCACTGTGTCAGTATCTCCGAAATTAGTTGCTGGACATCTTCACTGGAAAAAAATGATTCTTTGTGAAGCAATTGTACTGTCATTAGGAAAGAGGTCCGTTCGAAGTTATAAATAAGCGTTTTTTTTTTTCAGTGCATTGGTCATATTTCTTTTTTCTTGCTTTTGAATTTCACACAAACATGCCAAAGTTTTTTTTTTTTTGAATTCGAATCTGCTTCCCATTCGTTCTTGCGAACATGAGTTTGACGAAAGACATTTTGTGCCGGAAAGGTTCTGTGTGGAAGCAGCTACTGATTTTTTTCTCGATCTCATCGTTTCTTTTTTTGCCACGCCAGGACAAACAGCTTCTGATCGCCAGCGACTTGATCACGTGGGCAGTGACGTCATCGGGCGGACGTTACGACGCCCGGACACGCGTCGTCATCCGGCACGTCACCAAGCAGCTGCGAGTGAAGTTCGAAGATGTTGAGGACGCGGAAGAGGTCCTGATTGAAATGCTAAACAAGAGTTCGGAGAAGGAGAAAGCGTGAGCGAGTCTGACTGGCGACGTCAGTTGAACGGGTCTTCACCGCGTTGCATAGGCGTAGAAAAGAGGGGCAGTGGGCCATGACATCCCAAATTTTTAGCATATCTAATCATTTTGTGCTTTGAGAAGCGGCGTCCCAGACAAAAATACTGTTGCTCGCCTAAAATCAAACATTTAGCCCCCCCAAAGATTGTTTGACCTCCAAAAATTTTGGACTGGCTACGCCATTGCCACGTTATTGCCATTTACGCGAGTGGAAATTGTTCATGCTGCGATAACAGCACGGAAACTGACAACGCGCCTGGGAGATGCACGTGGCGATCAGCGAAAATCACGTCACAGTGACATCGGTGGTGGTAAACAGGTGTTGCTTGACAACGCAGTTGACGCCGTTATTTAAACTGTCTGAGAATATCATCTAAGGCAGTGGTTCTTAAACGGGGGGGGCGCGCCTCCGAAGGGGGGTAAACAAATTTCCAGGGGTGTAGCAAGCCCATACGCGCTCTACAACATGGAAAGTTTGATCATTGAATTTACCACTAAATGCATTTGTTTTACAGCTTATTTAAAGTCAGGGTCTTGAAACACAGAACAATGACTTCAGGGCGGCGTGGTAGAAAAAAGGTTAAGAACCACTGGTCTAAGGTTTAGCGGCAACAGCTTGGCCAATGGTTTAGAAAACTGCCTTCGTGGGTTGGTATTTGTCATTTTTTTGTTTCGGAAGTGCGGACGCAATAAAATCAATGAAGATTGCGTTTTCATTCAATTATAACCTCATCCTTAACCAGGCTATCTATTTTTTTGGCAAAGCAAACTACCAGATTGTGCATTACTGCATTTTAATGTGCGTTACTGCACTATAATGTGCGTTACCGCATCATAATGTGGATTACCACATCATCATATGCATTACCGCATCATAATATGCATTACTGCATCACAACTCGGTTTCTCTGAAGCACATATTTCAACTTCGGATTACCTATGCCAGGGTGGGGAACATATTTACTATCACGGGCCTCATGAATTGTGCATTATTGCTGCTGGGGAGCCGCAAAATCAATTAATTGTATCCTAAAAGTCTGCCTTTACTTGACTATGACGAAGAGTGACTTCTCTTGACTTAATATTCAAGTACTTGCTTATCCTGGAACTTCGGTTTGACACGATGTTGTACTCTAACTTGCGAACGAAGATTCCGACGCGGGCCATATCAAATGTTCACGCGGGTCGCATTTGGCCGCAGGTGTCCCGCCCCTGACCTATGCCATTAACGTTGCAGGTATTTTTACACTGATGTGGTTTGATTTTTTGTAATTTTTTTGGTCAATTTCAAAGACTTTGCTTGACCCAACATTTGCTCCGTTTTATTGTTGTTGTTGTTATTTGGTCTAGTGAGCAAGAAGATGTGAGGAAGAAAAAAGCGCGGAATCAAAAGCTGAAACGCTTTGCTTTGATTGGCTTGGCCACTGCTGGTGGTGGGGCTCTGATTGGTCTTACAGGGGGCTTGGCCGCTCCTCTCGTTGCCGCGGGAGCAGGTGGGAAATAAGTTATTTTGTTGATATGACAATTGCAAATGCACTGATAATGGTGGCAGCAGTTACCAAAACGTCTGCAAAATGTCGTTCATATCGTTTTCTTTGGCTGTTATTTTCATTATAAGGCTATTCAGCACTTCCGCTTCTCGTGTACCAAAGTTGATGAGTTTTTGTTAAATAAGTTATTTTTTAAATAAAATAAGATTTGAGTTTTTGGAAATTGGCCATTTCTTTTGGAAAGAAGTTCTTATATAAGCGAAGTTTTTGTTGCGCCGTTTCAGCACAAAAAGAAACAGTAACGAAATCACAGTAACTTTAATTCTGTACCGAAGTTGATGAGATGATTTTTTTCGAACTAAGTTATTTTTTAAATAAAATAAGATTTAAAGGAAACAGTAACGAAATCACAATAACTTTAATTCTGTACCGAAGTTGATGAGATGATTTTTTTGCGAACTAAGTTATTTTTTAAATAAAATAAGATTTAAATAACACAGTAACGAAGCCAGGAAAACTTTTATTCTGCAGGAGCAATACTGGGGGGTGCCTCAGCCGCGGCCTTGGGATCCGTCGCAGGACTCGCCGTCATCACGTCGCTGTTTGGCGCCGCAGGGGCCGGTTTGACCGGCTACAAAATGAAGCAGCGTGTCGGGGGGATCGACGAATTCCTTTTCCGGCCGCTGTCCGTGTCCAAGCAACTCGCAGTGACGGTCGCGATATCCGGCTGGCTGTCGAAAGATACCGACTGTAAGTTTCGGGTGTGGGTTCATTCTGAGTTCAAACGCGCCCCAGCGAACTACGTTTTACCTTTGTTTGCAAATAAAGTTCTGCTTGTTCGCTAGAAGGTAGCGCAATCGGCTCAAAATTACGCCTTCTTGTTATTCTGAACACTAAAAAGAGTTTTTCATTCAGCTTGGCTATTTGTTTGTTTGTACTTACGCTTTGACTTACTGAAAAAACAGAATTACTTGATAGATTTCGCGCACACGGCTGAGCCTTTCTAGCTTTGCGAAGGACATTTTATATTTCAAGACCCGGATGGAAGATTTAAATTGAAAAATTGGTAATAACACAAGCTCGTATGTTGCTGTAGACGTATAAGCTGTAAAAACGCGATTTCAAGCCAGATGTTAGGTGTGTTCCAAACAATTCACTTGGAATTTGGATGATGGCACTTTGTTTTGATGCCCTTGATCGGTTTTCAACCTGGGGGTCGAGCCCCCTCAGAGGGAACATTGGTCGTCAATTTTTGGAGGGGCCACAAGTAGATAATTTTGTGTACACAGCTGTTTTGCATTGGCTTTATTCGAGCTTTAGATTGGGGTCGTTGGCTAAAAGTGGGTCGCTATAATGGGTCACGGTACCAAAAAAGGTTGAAAACCGCTGAACTTGAAATTCCACACCGACCCTTCACGTCACCGATAGAATGCAATCTTGTGTTTATCCTTCGCAGCCGGATTTGTGATGCCATGGCTGAACATGCAAAACTCTCGCGAGCAGTACTGTCTCGTTTACGAATCGAAGCACTTGATGAGGTTGGGCAACGCCTTCGAGTACATCATCGACAGCATTATGAGCGTCGCGGCCACCGAAGCCTTGAAACTTACCGTCTTTGCAGGTATGGTTGAGCCAGTAACGTTTGTGAGGTAACAATCGCAAGCATCAGTGAGGTAATACAGTAGTTGCAGTCATTGCTTTAGCTTTTATTCTATCAGGTACTTCAAAGCTTGCTTGTAAGAATTGTCAAAGTTTCCCTGTTTTTTATTAAATTTGGTCATAATCAGGAAAATTCGCTCAACGACAGTTTCCTATTTCGAACGATGAGGTATTACTGCGTCTCGGCGTAACAGTGTTAAGATGTTTAAACTGCAATTGACGTGTGAGCATTCTACGGTAAAAGCTTTTTCAAAATACAGTAGAACTCCGATTATCCGAACTAATTAAAACCAGGGGTGGTTCGGACAAGTGAATTGTTCGGATAATCGAACAACATGCAATATTATGAAATTAGATCATATACAGAACATTACAAAGGAATTCATCCAGGCATTTTTTTGGGATTTGTAAGTTGTAGGGAAACAAACCGCATT
>Ga0210059_1016633_pt1 | contig 10588 bp, 4 predicted proteins | sample Ectturendosymbi2_FD_188042 | JGI IMG/M metagenome (GOLD analysis project Ga0210059, IMG submission 188042) | Ecteinascidia turbinata endosymbiont from Florida, USA - Sample 2 (SPAdes) (version 2) | ecosystem: Host-associated > Tunicates > Ascidians > Unclassified | place: Key West, Florida... | reverse complement strand
GTAACTTCACTCCACAGGTGAAATAAGCAAGGAATCAATCACAGATTTTTATTCCTTGCTCATTTCACCTGGGGAGTGAAGTTACGCGAATCGTGAACCTAACAGTTACAACCATTTGGGTGCGTTTCACGTGAGGTGTTTTGCTCGTGTATGTCAGATTTTTACAGCTGTGGTAAGCGAGTGGCAACGTGGTCCTCACGTTGTGCTTAGTCTTTATGCCGCCACACAAACTATATAGGTGCAGTGTGTTTGTTGTTTTTTTCAACACAGATAAGAAAACACAGATGTGCTTCTTATACAAAATGTAGACCATGTGTTGTGTCAAATATTTCAATTGTGGCGATTTCGGTTGGTTTGCCTGTGGCCGTTAATAATCCTGTTCCCGCCAGCCAAGTACAATTTCAACAATTCCGTGTTATTGAACGCTTTTGCGTCGAAGGCAGTAACAAACGCAGTGAGCGTGGGCACTTCAGCAATGATTGAGAACTTTTTAATGACCGTACTTTCAGAGCGTCATTTTCGGAGTTTTGCGAATTGATTGACGCTTTCCGTTTTGTTCCTCGCAACAGTGTGTGAGGCGTCCTCAAAAGTGGATTAGCCAAGGGCCTCGCATCAGTTAAATCCGGTCCTGCGTGTAGTACTAATTTGTATGACATCAATCGCAAACCTTTCACAAAAGCCCCCTTTAAAACAATCTAGGGCCCTGCAAACGATGTAAAGTATTTGTATCAGGTTTGCTATTTTAGTGTATGTAGATTGCAAATACAGTATTAGCAAGTAGGCTATAGTATCAGGTGTTAAATTTAGACAACTCAAGTTACTCAAGTTGCATTGCCTGAACCACATTCGGAGATAGGCTATACGCTAAGTACGGAAACTTGCACTAACGCTTTTTGGTTGATTTTGAAACGGTGGTTTTAAGAATGTACCGTACGTATTTTGCATTTTTAAAATGTACAACACAGGGTGGGCCAAATGTAGACGCGCTCTTGATTGCTTTTTTACATTTATGGCTGAAATTTTGGGAGGGTATTGACAAATACTGGAATCGTTTCGATAAGAAAATTATTCTACTTTCACCACTGCTTACAATAACAATATATATTGTAGGGTCACTACGAATGGTCGGGCCCCCCCGACCGGGGGGTACGGGGCTGCCTTGCCACGGCACTGAATAAATAAGATGAACTTCAGAATTGGTTTGCTGGTGTTTCAAACAATTGCTTTGTTTTTGTTTGGAGTATGGAACTAAAGAAATAACCTTAATGGAATGACTAAAGAATATATATGCATACTTAAATTGATTGCAATATGAAGTTGCTGCATGGACGTCAGGTAAATAATGTAAAAGTAATCGACCTTTGCATCAAAAGTGATGTTTATGGTGGTATTTGTGGTGATGTTCCAATCGGATAAAATATCGTGAAATATCTTTCACCTCGTTTGCCTCAACACAGTTTTACCACGTACATTCTCCACACATAGTTTAAACGTAGTTAAGAACAATTTATGTAGGACTACACAATTCTTCCATTCCATAAGTATGAGACTTTGCTTTGAAGAACAAATGATAAACAAGCGTTATAACTAGGGCAAGTTTTTGTTGCAGTAACAAAGCGAGAAAGTTGCATTTATTTTCAGCGAAAGTTGCATTTATGCGCTGTAAGTTGCATTTATGCGCACATTTGACTGTGAAAGACTTGAAACAACCTATTTTGCACGCAAAAATCGAAAAAGTTGCGAAAAGTAACATGCAAAAATCGAAAAAGTTGCAATATAAAATTCCTGGAAATAGCTCAAAACATTGAATTATATATATCTTGAGTATTTAGGAAGCTGTTGGAAGCTGTAAGAAAAAGTTGCAAAAGTTGCAAAAATTTGCCCTAGTTATAACGCATCGCGTTTTTGATCTATTGGTGAAGGTTTTGAAATATCAACACTTTTCAGGTTTGGGTAACCCATGCTTTCAGAGAAGAAGGGCAGAACCTTGGTGGCACTGTGGTTCCACCAGCAACAACTTCAAACCACTTAGTAGGACACGCCATAGACATGAATTTGGATACGCCAAACGGATGGTGCAACGGGGACTGCTTGTACGGTACGTATGAGTTAGCATTGCAAACAATACACAAAATGAAATAATGCATTCAAGCAGTAACACGCAAAAAATGTTGGAGTGCAGAAAGAAAATGAACTGCGTTGTTTTGTCACTAATAGGACAATACGAAGTAGTGCATCACCATTGAACAATAATGAGATACAGGTAGTCAAACATTTCTCTGATATAGATCCATGGTTGTAGTAACGGTGTACATGCCAAGGGCAAAACATTGCTTTCTCTCTCCACATTTTTGAGTTGTTCCTTCCGTCGCTGGTGACGACACTTACTTTTGTTTGCAGCTGGGTACAACTCCTACGCTGAGTGCTTCGTGCAGAAAGTCATGAACGGGGGACTTAGATGGGGAGGAGTATGGTCACCATCCGACCCCGTGCATATTGATGATGGTTTGAATGTGTACGACTACTCCAAATGGGAAAATCTTTACTACAAACACCAGGCAGACTGTGGTTAACAAATCATATCGTGAAAGGCGTAAAAGCAACAACGATATTAATAAATTAATTTAATAGATCGCAACGTTGCATGAAGTCAAACTAGTCTCTCAGCTCAGAGATTTTCTGCATTTATCGACTACTACTGCAAACAACATTATCTTCACGCTGTTTCACGCCGTTTTTTCAAACCCGCGTATTCATAACAAGCAGTGCACCCCCACGTTTCAGATCAATTCAATTTATTAGAAATGTTGGGATCAGTTAAAAATCAACTGGCATTTTGTCTAACTTTTTTCGTTGGTAAAACCGTCATAGAAGCTTAATCGTTTTTGCTCTTAACACATTCTCTTCCGACCCAAATTTAGTTATTTTCCAAACACTTATTCTACTTTCACTGCTGTGACCCAAACTGCGCGTGATCTTCTTTAGGCAAAGCGTCACAACGAACTCAAATCATTTAACGATCCGATGGAGACGCAAAAAAACAGTTTCCTTACAATTTAAACTTTACATTTGAAAGTAATTTGAGATCAAAGATAAACGTTACCGTTGCACTGATTAACACCAAGAGCGTGATCCAGGAGGTGTAAAAAATAGGCGACAGTGATAACATCTGATTCAAAATTAAGTTGAAAAAATGCGTCACAGTCGACGCCTTTCATTTGACGTAGCCGTGTTGGTCGGTTGAGACTCGCAAACAATGTCAGCAGATCACCCCTGAAGGGTGATGGCGACAGTTATCAGTACGGCGAAAAACGAAAGGTATTCTGTTGGTTAAGCTGTTGACGTAATCGTCCGGCACGTTGACTACATCGCATGTGTACACTTACTGTTGCTTCCGGCAACATACTGCAAGAGTCTACCTTATGTTATTACGCAAACGTTGATTGCCGCTAAATTTTGGAGGAAACGTTTTACAGAACTAGATTCAATTCACAGGCTTACAAATTTGCAGTAACGTTGAAATGACCATAACAACGACGTATAAAATTAATCTGTTGTGCTGTAGCTGCTCGACAGTGACACGATGCGCAAAAGTTGGGCGATGACAATAGGGCATTTTCTAATATTATGTCACGACTTCACAATACTTTTCATGTTCTTACCTTATTCTTTTCGATCCTTTGCTTTATTCTGTTTGTCGCCAACGTGCACAAACATGTGAGCCAACCTAATCAGTTCTGATCGGTTTCTCTTTGAATAAAGTATTCTTCTAAACTTCCTGAAAGAAGTTAAAACTTATGTTCATATGTTTAATGTCTGCGAATCCGCACTAAACGAAGCAAAACTTACCTACACGTGACGCTAACAAGGAACACACGCGTAGATGACACTCACACAGTTACGTAGAATCTTAGTAAATTTTCCCACCACTGTATGCTGCTGTAATAAGGTCCAAGTAGACTGCTTCATAACATTCTATGTGGAAGGCTGCGAAGGACTGAGAGTCCTTTGGCTGCTTTCTTACTTTTCCTAAGAGCAAACAGTTTAGCTAACGTTCAGTTTCTTCGCAAGATGATATTTTTGTTTGATTTTGGGTGACGGTAAGTGGTGGCAAGACGAAGTCTGAAATTTGCTTCTTGCCGGGGTGGTTGAAATAAACGCTTTTGCCCAAGAAGCGCCAAGGCGATTCACTCAGTGGCCGTATGTCGAAGACCCAACCTTCCAATCAAGATTCGGACACCCTCCCACTGGCCTATCGCCGCCCAAAAATATATTTGGCGCGACGTGTTGCGTTCAACCCTTTACGGGCCGCAAAACCACTATTGTGCCAGTGACTTTGTCTAGTCATAACTTTCCGACCGATTGAGCTAGAGAGCTGATCAAACCCTCTAAATCCACGGAAAATCTTGTAGTTTAGCTTTTTTTTAATTGGAAAGTTTTGGATTTGTTTTTTGTGAGTGACATCATAATAGGGGTAAGTTTACATATTTTTGGCCGAGGTCACCGGGCCCTGGGTGCCAACGCCAAGAGCCAACGTTTTTGACTCAAGGTTTTATTGGAAACTAAGCTATAACACGAGTCTTTGGAGCCTTTTATTGGCTTTCTAGCGTTTCTGAAAAATATGACAAAAATACAAAATTTTGGTAAAAAATTAAGTCCCGCAAATGGTAACCTGGGCCATTTCGGCTGAAGGCCATAACTCGCCAACCGATTGAGGTAGAGAGTTGTTCAAACTCTCAAAAAATGCGGGATGTCTTGCACTTTCGATAAAAAGGAATTTGGGAAGTTTTGGATTTGAGATGTTTTGTGGGTGACGTACTATTAGGGGTAGGTTCAGGCTTTGCATGTTTACGTCATCGGGCCCTGGGCTCCAACCGCGAGCAGCAATTTTTCTTTTTTTAAAAACTAGACAAAAATCCGCATCTTTAGAGTCCTTGATTGGCCTTCCAGCGTTTGTGATTCTAATGTTATGGCCTAAAAACAACAAATTATATAACTAATCCCCTAGGGCAGTGGCTCCCAACCGGGGTGCCTCGGCACTCTAGGGGGCCATTTACAATACTCAGGGGTGCCGCGAGTTAAGACGTTATTTAATACATAATTAAAAATACATTTTGAAAATGTCATCAAACCTTAAAGCAAATTGCTGTGGGTTCGCCAATGGGTGCCGCAAATTTTATTTTTTACTGTAAGGTGCAGCAACCGTGAAAAGATAAAAGATTGGAAACCACTTGCCTAGGGGATTAATTAATCATTACTTAATTGATTTGTGATTTCTATGTCATAACCTGCTAACCACAAACGCTAGAAGGCCAATCAAGGGCTCGGAGATGCGTATTTTCGCCTATTTTTTATTGAAAAAAAGAAACAAAAAATTTCCCTTGGGGTTTGGGCCCAGGGATCGATGACGTGGGCCAAAAAAGCAAAACCTGCACCCATAATGTCGTCACCCACAAAAAAGCTCGAATCCTAAATCTCCCAATGTTTCTAATCGAAACTAGAAGTCTTTTTGCATCTTTAGAGGGTTTGAACAGCTCTCCAGCCCTATCAGTCGATAAGTTATGATTGGAGAAAATCACTGGCACATTAGTGGCTTTGCGGTCCTCCAAGGGTCAAAGAGAACAAACGGTTGTTTTTCTTCAGGATGTAACCAGCGACGGATTTACGCATAGGCCATGGCCTAGGGCCCCGCGCAACTTTTTTCCATGATGACTTACTATTAACTAAAAATTTGCGAAACTGCGTCGAGGCATAACTTCACAATTTACCTTGAAACGGGCGGAAATGCAAATGTCTTCTCTAGACTCTTATCAGTACAGCAACAACACGACGATATTGTGAATTTGGTCGTGAGAGAGATGCAGGCCGTCTGTGTGAAAGTGGTCACAAAAAAGGAATGAAAAAGAAAGGTTCTTAATTGATGTTCAATTTTCCACTGACAAAAAGATCACAACAACGCAAGACCGCCAGACACTGCAAAACTCCGATGAAAAGCAATATTGTCAGTATTGGATCTTACGTTGGTTGTTTTTACTAGATTTCGTGCAAACAGAGATTGCTTGTTGAAGCTCTAGATTAGTTAAATCAGCTAGAACAATTTCTCGTGAGCTTTTCAGTGCAAAACGTGTCTACATTGGCCTTACTTCATATGGTTAGCTGAGGGTGTTGCTACATTACTTTGATGCTGTGTAAAACTTGTCTTCGTGCTGTTAACCATCGGCCTATGTCACAGAGCAGGGCTTCTCAAAATATGGGTCGCGGCCCCAAATGTGGTCACGAAATGTAATTTTGGGGTTGCAAAATCAATTGGCTAGACAAATCAGAAATAACAATTTTTGTATAGTTTACAAGAAAATTGAAAGTAGGCCTGGAGTGAATCTATTTCGAATGCATTTTTATTTTAGGGGCAACATCGTATCTTATGCTGTCAGTTGTTTACCATGATGCCTGCCTGAACTATCAAATGATAATAAAAACCAGGCACAAGTTATGCGTTGTTACACCATGAGTATTTTAAAGTACTGACCGATACTGACCTTAATTCATTCATTCCGACACGAAGGCATGCTTCTCTTTCGAACTCTAGGTCTACTCTTGGGACTAGGCTAACTGCTTTGAGAGCACACAGAGTAGTTTCAAACTAAAGTTAAAAGCTTCATACACAGTTTCAGAAGCACTTTGGACTTTGATTCAAGAGAAGTTGGATCCAGGAACCATACACAATTGAAACTTTAGGAGGGCATACACCTGCCACGCCCAGGATGAGTTTGCGGAGTTATTTAAACGACAAATATTTGCAACTGGAATTTTCAAAACAGAGTTTAGCCTATGTCATCTTTGGATAAGAACATCAAGAAATGAATGCTCGGTCATTTCTGATCTAGAAATTCATAAACTCTTAGACTTTTGCACAAGATATTTGTGTGAAGCGATATTCCCAAAATTGATAATAATCATCAAGTCCAAAAACCGATCCTTGTTGAAAAATGTTAAGAATGTCCTTCGTCCTGCGTTGTGTAACAGTGAAATCACATGTTATTTGGAATAGTTCCGCGAGAGCACTGGTTAATTTATGATCGGAACGTACTCAAGGCACGCCTGAATTTACAATGAAGAAAGTCAGACCAACCCTTTGTCATTCGACATTACGCTCAATTTTAACATCAGACAAATTTGTATTCACTCATGGTTTTATTAATGTAGCTTTAAGCACTGCGCAATTACTCTCACATCTGTCAGAAACTATTCCGAAACAACAGGGGTTAATGCGAGTAACATGGGTTAAAGCACGTGACAAACGTTACTGCAAGCAACAGGGGTTTAACACGAGTTCAATTCTTTCATGGAGGAAGAGAGTAAACCATACTGCCATAAATTCAATAGGTCTCAGTCTAACAGACTATCTGTAGACTGTACAACAAGTTTCCGCAGGGGAAGCTTCTTCTCAGTCAGTGGGCTAAGGTGAGGGTAAGGCAGTATTTTAAAGTCCTGCAGTGGCGAGACTTGTAACTACTCAGGCAGTGGCCCAAGGAAGAACTGACTGAAGTTGTGAATCATGCCTCCTTTTAAGCCCTTCATGATAATCGAAACTTCCAGCTCGTCTCGAATCTCATTGCTCGAAAAATGGAACGTCGCGTTACGCGGTACGATACGAAGCATCGTTGCGGTTCGTCGGCGTCCGTAATTAAGTTGTGCGCGACCTCGGTGCTCGCGTCTAGTTGTTCTCCGGGATTCGAGGACGTTTTTCCCGCGGCTAGCAATGACTTATTATTGCCCGTGGGAATGTGGTATACTAGTTTTATCCATTCAAATCGGAAATGTTGCTTATAATTTTATTTCAAATGTTAGTGTAAATGGTTTCTACAATATTTTGGGTTACTCTCTTCCTAATTGTGACTTGCGATTACATGCAGAGTATAAATACACAATAGTGTAAATACATACACAACACAATGTCTTTGTAGACTGAATGTTTTTAGCCATCACTCTGTCCCAGTGTCTTTTCCTTGGAATTCGGTTCGTTTCCCGGAGTAGCTTTTGTGTTCCAATACTTCTTCTTTGTCATTGCTATTCAATGAGACTATCGATAAGCTCCTAAGTTGTTTACTGAACTTGCTTCTAAAGTGGTTGAAATCTTCAACGGGTGGTTTTTCCGACTCAAAAGACGTTTCATGTTGAGGATGCGACGCGAACTCAACATTCCTTCCCACTCTGTTAAATTGAAGATGTCGGATGTCTTGAGAACTTGATGGATATCGTCTTTGAGAAAATTCTTAACTGGAGTTAGATTGTCCGTTTCAACGGAGATGTCTGTGAGTGACAATCACTCTAGAATGCAGATGTCTTATGTAAAGATGATGGTTCTTGTCTACGTGGGAATCGCGACCAATATAGGAAATCGGGGGGTTGTTGTCTTTCGGGATACAGAAGATGAGATCATCAGTTGATGATGTGAAGTTTGGTGCCGAGTACTCCTGGACTTCGTTCTTTGGGAAATGTCGTCCTCCGGGAAATCCTAGTAGAACACTCATATACGTGTGAAATATAAGTAACCTGTGAAACCTGATGAATTGCGAGATAGTTTTAAGAGAACTTTCTTTTAAGATTCTAAGGTCTTTTACTGAAGGATGTTGCCTCGTATACAAGAACAAATTATGTAACGTTGGTATTTTTTTTCTGCCAGAGTAAAGATCTTTTATAAAATTTCAAAACACCAAACTAGATGCAACGGCATCTGTAGGTTTTTCTTTTAGATGCAACATTTATCATGTAAAACGATATGCTTGTTGCCAGAAACTGCAGTCAACATCACTTGACTAATTATGTAATGTGTTTCAGAATGTTCATAATACATTGATGATAAACACATGGCTGTCATCGATTTTTGTGATCTACCCATTTAAGGAAATTGAACAGAACTGGTGAAAAGAAATTTCGGTTCAACTTTGTTTAGTTAATCCGTTTTCCCCATCCAGCGTAAACTCCAGATTGAGCATGGATGAGGGTCCATTCTTCCGATTTAAAAACATGGTGGGTATAACCACCAAAATGACAAGGCATCTCACCTTTCAAGTTTTTAGCAAATTCCAGTGAAACAATTTATTACAAAACTGTGTAAGAATTTTAGTTTTTCATACCGGGTACAACCTTCTTCTCGGCAAGTTTCACTTTTATTGAAAAATTCTTGGTTACCCTGAGTATGATCACTGTCGAACTAAACTATTTCAAAATGCGTTTGAAACCTATGAAGTAAGATGTTATCTTCAAAGATAACATCACCAAGCCTTTAAACTAAAGTTTTTAAAGCGAAGTCTTTGGAAACGAAAACATCCATTCTACACCTTCTCACTGGTACCTTAAATTATCAAGAGGGGCTACTGCCCTCTAGTTCTTGGCGACTTCGTCTGATGAATACGGAATTTTGAATTTAGGGTATCCATCAATAACATCAACACTTTATAGTTTTATTATTAGAGCAATTTGTCTACAATACACTTGTCAAGCTTTTCAATTCAAGTACATGGTACTTAACAGGTGTCAATCAAATGTTTATATCGCATTATTAACCTGGAGCTGGTGCCAAGTGCATGGATGAAAATAATGCTCTCAATTCCTTTCTCACTATTATGTTACAGAAATACCAATGTCAACACGCTACACTAGTGACTTTATGTTTAAAGGTCCAGTTGCGAGTCGTAAAAATTAATGAGATCAAACTTTTTCAATCCTATCTAAACCTCAAGTTTTAGATGTCAAAAGAGGGACGATGTATGAAACCGAGTCTATACTTATGTCAAAGGTTACGATTTCAATAGAAAATAAACTCTTCATCCTGGCAATTCAAAATAGCTTTAGGGAATTTAGACGCGCATTCATATTGGTTAACACTTGTTGAATATCTACTATAAAACATATAAAATTTAGTTCAAACTTGAAATTTATTTAACTTCGCTTCTGTTATGGAATTCCCATGCCGTTTTGTCAGAATTAAAAGTTTCTAAAGCTGTCAACGCCATGTTTTTAGGCATTTGTGGTTTCATCATTTTTATGAATTTTTGGACAATGGTTGCAGTCCTGAAATTCATCAAAAGTTATATTACATAATTTAAACGTTTCAATTAAGCTATTCTTCTATATCACAGCAACATTTATGTTTTTCTATCAAATTTTTGTCCTTGTTAGGGCCCCTGTAAAATTTTGAAATTTTTTGTCCTTGTTAGGGCCCCTGTCCTTGTTGGGGCCCCTCATCCAGTTCACCAAAGTTCACCAAAGGTTTGTAGGCTTGTTATAGATATTGAAACTGTGTGCTCTGATGCTGTTAAGAAGCAAGATGGCAACACCTGCTACAAAGAATGATGTAAAGAACATTTCGGATAAGTTTGACAAGATATCTGAGTCTCTTGTTGATAACAGCACCTCGCTGCTTCAGTTAACTGAAGAAATCAAAGAGCTTAGAAGGAATCAACAATTCTTGTCTGAACAATATGAGGACATGAAGCAGAGGCTACATTCCAAAGATGAAGAAGTCAAGGTTTTGCAGGCTGAAAACCAGGACCTCAAACTGCATGTCCGCAAACTTGAGGCTGTG
>Ga0210059_1016632_pt1 | contig 10588 bp, 8 predicted proteins | sample Ectturendosymbi2_FD_188042 | JGI IMG/M metagenome (GOLD analysis project Ga0210059, IMG submission 188042) | Ecteinascidia turbinata endosymbiont from Florida, USA - Sample 2 (SPAdes) (version 2) | ecosystem: Host-associated > Tunicates > Ascidians > Unclassified | place: Key West, Florida... | reverse complement strand
CTCAACCATCCTCCCAAGGGCAGGTTCAAAGTGCTCCCGGATGTTCTTACAGCGATCAAAGCACTGCTATTCGAACACGGCAAAAAAACATGCCCAATAGACAAATTGGGGGTCTGGCTCTTGAACATGAACCTGGCCAACGGTGAGCAAAACATATTTAAATATATCGTATTTGAGTGCATTTTTGTTTAAATGATGGATTTTTCCGGACAAAAATGAAATATGAAGGAATTTCAAGCTTCTGTAGTTAGGAAATTTAAGTGAAAATGTATTGGTTGCTGACGAGGTAAGGCGTATTTTGTAGCTGCAACGTAACGTGTTTTCTGCAATGCATGCAGTACCACAATGAAGTTATGTCTACTTCCATGTCCATCGTTAGGACCATTTATTGGAAATTTTCAAACATTTGTTGATGATTTTATGTAACATGAGGATTGCAAGTGGCTGATAGATTTTCAAACGTTACTACGAATTGTGAAGTTAAAGCCTAGGAATTTTGCAACAAAGGGTAGGTGCATTGCAGCATTCACAAATAGGTTGTCCTGCGTTAGAAACCGAAGCTCCGAAATTACTACTTATTGTTTACACCCATGGAGTTACAATTAAAGTATTCCTTTATCAATCACTTTGCGTTTGGAAGATAAAACTTTGTTGGTTCCACTGGTTTTTAACATGGTTGAAAATTCATTTTAAATTCAAGATCATGAATGGTTTTGTTGCCATGGTGAATAGTTTTTTATGAAGCTCAAATTGGGGGTTTATACATGGTTTCAGACTAATCCAAGTGTGAAACAGTTTCAAATTCAAATAATTTCATCTCTGCAGATCACGAGTCGAAGTCTTCTCATCAAATCCTCTGCCGTCCCGTATAATTACACCTAAACAACCCATGTCATCACTGGACGAAGAGTTCCTATTCGAAAAGCATGTAAAAACTGATGGAAATTATCAAAGGGCTTCCATTGGCCCATTACATCACTCATATTTTCAGACGACAAGCTTCATCGAAGGTAAAAACCAATGATTACGTAATGGACAATTCCATGACTTTGCAAAATTATGATTTTGCGATATTTGATATTGATGTTAGAAAGTCCTCTGCCTAAATGAGACAAACATGGTGCTAATTTTTGTTTTACCTTTGGCGTACTCAAAGGTGTAGAAGCAAGTTATTTGTTGGAGGTGTAAAGGATACTTTGCCCAATTTTCTCAAATTTTCTCGAAAGCACTTTATGCAACAAATCGTCTCTCTGAAAACATTATGTAGCTGTTGGTGCATTATATTTTCCAACACCATATTGCCATACACTTAAACAGAAAATTTGGTACTCGAAATTTGGTTCTTAGCAACTCACAATTGCAAAAAAGTACGCCAGGCTGTGGATGAACATTGTCAGAAGTTAGCTGGCTCAGTATTCTTGAGCATCTTCCTCAGCGGCCACTCCGGCACTCGGCCTCCAATTTAACCCGAATCTTTAATTGCGATTTAATGTTGGAGGACGCGACTTTGTTTGATTTGTATCTTTGTGCCACCACCCACTTCACTAATTAGGGTTGTTAACTCCGGCTCTTCTCATTGGCCCTTGTCGTCACGGTTAATGTATTTTCGTTCCATGTCTGGTTTTTATCGTTCGTTTTGCAGGTGACCTGAATAAAACAATCGGTCGTATCAGGCGTTCTCTCGGCTTTGTTCGCGCTTTACTCCGACTCATCCGTCACAGCCTGAGCTGCCTTCGGAATTAAGAATTTTTTTAATATAATTCATATCAGATGGAACGTTTTTTTGAAACAGTAGAATACTGTATTTGAATTTCAATCCAGTGGATATTTCCATTTCGAAAATATTTTCAATTAATGATATACTGTCCAGTAAATAGAACTACTAGGTTAGAGCACGGACTGTTTTATGCAATTAGCTGTTTTTTTTAACAAAATACATATCAGACTGCTTTTTTGAAGAAACGAGTTTGTGAAAAACATTGGGATTTCAATTCCAATCCATTGGACAGTTCCAATTCGAGAATAATTACAAACGAACCAATAAATTGTTCAGAACTGGGTCGAGCATGAATACAGAGCACCTGGCTTTATCATAACTATGGGACGTATGCTGCGCAACAATGGCGGAGTTCTAATGAGAACGTCTCATCCACTGATAGGTAATCAACGTCACAGAGCAACGATAGTGCCAGACAGAATGAAAGCATTTGGAATTTTCAGTGACGCAACCTTGAGCGATTGCATTCAGTGTCATTCAGTATAGATCGCGTGATGAACCCGAGTGATGCTGACGCTGTTGACATGCAGTCGCCCCTGATCTGCCTCACAGTTCTGAGGTTTTCCATTCACATTCCAGCTGTTGCTGTCAGCAAGTAACCTCAAAACTAGCTTCGGCAGACCTAAAGCAGCTTCTTTCTCTGAAGACACATATGTCATATATGTGGCATGTATCACAATATTTATACTATAACTATTTCGGGAGCCTCAAAACGTTTTCTGTTCAACTGCAAACATAAGCGACATGCTGGAAACCGTAGGGAAAATAATGATAATCCAAACACTCTAGTCACAATTAAAAACAAAAAGCTTTCTTGTAGTTTCTTAGCCGTGGTCTGTAGCCTACTATAATGTGCGCCCTGCAGTATGATAGATTCCCTCAATGTACAATTAATAAAGCACGTAAATACATTTTTTGCTGAAGGTTTCATCGGGCCAGTTACCCATATATTCACACAAAGTAAAACCCTCAGTTACTAGGAGTTGAAAACAAACTTCAAATTTGTACACTCAGTAACAAGAAAGTTTCATTTGATTGCTATTGTTAATGAAATATCGCAAATTCTTTGCGCAAATTTGTTGAGATTTTGCCGAAATTGTTTTTCATCAAAACTTTTGGGAGTGGTCTTGCCCCACCACTTCCTCCCGCGCAGAGTGCATCGAAATTGCAGTGGTGCTATCCTGATTTTGTGAAAAACATGGTGCTTTGTTCAAAAAATTTGCTCATGCTATCCTGAAAAACAGTTGCAAATGGCACGCAAGCACTGAATGATTTGATTGCTCATCCTCTTTGAATGCTTAAGTTAAACCGTTTTTCAACAAGTGTTAATACTATAGCTGTGATGCCCAAGAAATGTTTTTGGAGGTTTCACAAAATTTAAAAGAAAACAAGGTGATTCAGCATTCAAATTCCATTGGGGAAATATTCACGTGACGACGCCTGTTAAAAATGTTTTGCTATATAACAACCCAGTCACAAAGTAGTTATTGCGATGTAATTTTTAATCGAACAAAATGCGCACAGAACTTTGTACGAGTGAAATCAATGAACAATTGCTTGGTTCAGTTTACATTTGTGTGTATAGACAATTAAATTACCGCCTCACATAAGGCATTGAAAATATGCGTGTGATTTCGCAAATATTTACCGAAAAGAAAAAAATAGAAATTGTTTGCTTGTTGGTATGTCAACCAGGTTAAATTATTTATGGATTATTATGGAATAGTTTTTATGATCATATCACGATTGGCAGTTCTATGTTATTTGTTTAATCAACATGCCACAAATGTGCTTAGAGGAGTTAAAAGTTAGCGAAAAGCTCAGGTTTTCCCTGGTTTTCATATGCATTGGATGACCTGCGCGGCAAAGGTTCTCCATCACACCAAATATTTAAATTATTCCGTGATGCAGATAACGTTGTCTCTTCTCAGACAATATTTCTCACGGTTTTTGAAAATCTTGATCAGCGGTAAAGAACATCAGTTTTTATACTCAGCGATATTTTGGAGAACACTTGAGTATGCTCGGGAAGATTCAATAACTAAACGTGGAATGTTTGACGGTGAAACATGCGATTAATGGCACAAACAAAGCATGCAATCAGTGCACCTTGCTAAAGTAGCGGCAGGAATCACTAGCCAATGCGAAAATTTAATCAAATTAGGTCATAATTTTGTCGTTGATAGTAATAGTTGCATATTTTTAAACGAGAGTTCTGGATATTTATTAAGAAAATCTTAAATTCAAGTGCATTGCTTTACACAAACAAGCAACTACATTGTTTTCAGGTGAGAAATGGTTAATGGAAAATGATTTTTTGGAAATGTGCCGGTCGTGGGCAAACTTTTTGGCAAGATTGTTAGGAAACAGCGGACATCAACAACAAGCTTTAAGCAAAGGTACGTAGTGAACCCTGTTTCTTCGAGCTTTATCAGTCCAATCAAACAATGTTTTTTAAACGATTTTAAAATTTGAGCGTTGGAAACTTCTTATGAATGAAAGGCTGGCACTGAGTGATGTTTTGCCAGATGCATTGTTAAAATTATCCAAGGTGCTGTAGCCTTTATCACCAGGTTTGAATTAACATGTGGTTCAATAGCTGTCACCTGATATTCCTTGGGACGATTTTTAATGTGTTGTTTCAAGACTGAATGTGTTAAGCCAAAACACATGATTCAGAGTTGCACATGGTGCCACATATTCAGGCCAGTTGGCATAAATAAATGTACTTTTGACTGACATAATGAATGATGCAATAAATATATTAATAACACGTTAACTGTCGCCAAATTGTGCGGTTTGAGCGAAATGCCTGTTTGGCTTATAAGAAAAGTAGTTAATTTCCAAAAAGTAGAAAATGCTTTATTGTCACAAAACAAATTCCGTTGATATGGATGCCCGAATTGGTCAATGTGCCCCTTTTGCCCACAAGTCAATAGTGTTCTGTGATAAGGTCCCAAATCCACATTAACAGGTTTCGGGCGTAACTCCCAGGCCGATAGTTCTAGAGAGCTCATCCAAGCATTACAAGATGCAGAGAGCCTTGTACTTTCGATTTTCAAAACAATGTTGGTTTTCGGGATTGTAGTGTGACATCACGAGGTGCTGGCAAAGACGTTTTGCAGCCCTGTGAAATGCGCATGGGTCACTTCACCCGTTTTTAAGAATAACGGAACAAAATCCGCCAGAGCCCTTACAGTAGGTGACTCTGCAAAATTGACGCGGAGTTATCACCAAAATTCGGTCCAAAAAACACGTAAGGCATTCTAGTGGCGTTGGTGGTTTCGGCAGATGAACATCATGAGAAGTAAAATCGTGTCGTCATACAGCAATATAAAAACCTGAAACCATTAGAAACGTTAGTGATACAAATCGAAAACGAAACTAAAAAGCTTTATTCATGACAAAATGCTCTTGACTTAACCTGCTTACGACCTGCCACCTTAACAGTAAACTTGGCCTCAAATCAGAATATGAATCATTTACATTTAATTCAAAATAATAATCAATGAAACACACCCAGCCTTGCCAATTACCTGCCTGAAATATTTAAGCAACACATCTTGGACAAAAATTTTTCTTAGTGAAGAATAGAACCCTGGAATGCTATAGTGGGTCTGCCAGACCCGGGTCAAATGAGGTCATTCGAGTGAAACTACGGAAGCGGAAGTCGGCGCGCTTTGAACTCTTAAGCAGCTTCAGGTTTTTGTGTGACTGGTAATAGGTGCGATTGCGGTCATCCACACTTTTCAAGTATTTGCACAGGGAAGCGGATTGGGGTCTGGCAGACCCGACGATAGTATTATGACTGACTCCACGTTATGGTTAGTGGAAGTTTTGCCTGTAAAAAGCTGAAACTCACTCAGTGCATACTTCTACGGTATTGTTAGCAGTATACAAAAGAAGTTCTTCACGCCCGCAATTTTTTATGAGTAATTCAGTTCAGGACTACAGGACACCTTCGCTAAATCACGCATATATGACACTTTCGACACCCTACATACTTTTCATCAAAAATCGTATGATATTAGAGTATAGGAACTTTGTTAGTGCTCAAATTGCTCAGTGAGACTTATATTTTCAGTGTAGTTTTTGTGATAAACTGCAGTTGAAGGAAAAGGTATTTTTTTTATTTTTGAAAACGTACGTGAGCGCTCTGCGCAAATATTCAAACTACGTTCTAGGAAGTACTTGGGCGACGAAACTGTTAAATCAGTTAAATTAAATCGGAATCAGTTAACCAGCTTTATGAAACAAATTTAGCTCCTTGTAATGCTATTGCAATTGCAGTGGTTTGTCCAAATGTGAATTGAATTTTGTCTGAAAAAAGGTTCACGTACCTTTTACAGGGCATCATGACTTCATATGTAGCAGACTCTTTGATTTTATAACACTAATGTTATTACCCAAGCGTTCTTTTAGCAAACAGCGATTTCTCACCGAAAGCTTACGTTAAGCGCATTTCATTTACCCTTTAGAGCTGCACCTAGCCAAAAGTACGGTTAGGGTTAGATACCTATTTTGAATCAAGACATCAGTCAACAATAAAGTTCGACAATGTCCCACTAAGGCGAAAAACTGTTAGCCGTGTTTCTTTACTTTGTGATTGATTAAATCAAGCGATTCAGATCAAAATTTTCAAACTTGTTTCTAACGATTGGTTGTGAGAATATTGTTAACGTGGTGCACTTCAACGTTGTTCTTTTTTCAAGAAATCCTGGGAAAGATCAAGAAAATTTTGACGGAAATGGATTTCATTCATTTTCATTCGTTTTCTAGAATACTTTTACTTATTTGGAAATACCCATCAGGAGAAAATTTTCCTTATGATCAAGCCCTGCCATTCTTGGAGACGTTGAATCATTTAGAGGTTCAAAATATCGCAAATGCTAAAGAAAGCTTTGATCGATGCCTGAAAATTGCCTTTAATCAACACATAAGTCAGAATCACAGAGAAACATTGCAGTGCTTGATAATCCCTTGCTGTTTTTTGCTTGGAATCTCTGACTCAAGAGACAGTTCACTGCAAAAAAGCATTGACACCAGACTTGAGCGCATTCTTTCAAACACAAGACTAAACTTCGACACCTCTCCTTGTGCCGCTTTCATATACTTGACCAGCAAATTTTTGGAAAAGCTATTGAAAATATGCGGAAATCCTGTCAAAGAAGTTAAAAATTGCGATCGTAATCTGGATTACGTGAAGTCGACCAAGTACATCTCTGAACGAGGAAAAATCTTTTTTGAATTATATATGGCGGAATATTTGGTGGATTGCTCCACGTATTACCATGTTCATGATTACGCCAGATTTTACAAATCACAACATGAATGTTTAGTTAAGCGCGTACATGAAAAGCTTAGAGAACACGCTGGGGAGCAAGAAAATCCAAGTGCTTCATCTGCTGAAAAGAATTAGTTGTAATGTTTTATTTATTTGTGTGTGCGTGTGTGTGTGTGTGTGCGTAAAATTTCAAAGCGTATTTTCATTAGCTGTGGTTGTCAGCAGATTTTTTTAACGTTTTTACGGATGTGGATGGGAATTTTTCGGTAGAAAATGTGATTATTTTTAAATGAAAGCTAATCACGTCCCAGATTTAGCGACTGAACAAACAACAACCATGTAGCGATTTGACATAGTTTCAAGGTGAGATTAAAAAATACAAAACTGAAATGCCAGTGTCCAAATATTTGTATAAGGAAAAGTCGTGACAGTTCGTATTCGTCGTCTTTGCTGTGGTTTTAAAAATCAGTGATATTTTTTGTGTATTCCAAGTCCAATCTTTATTTCAGTCATCCTACGCTTTAATTTTTCCAAGTTTTGGCGACAACCAGTCTTGCTGGATGGTGTTGCAATTACTGTTGAAATGTTGCATGTTATGAAATACGAAATTTGAGATGCAAATGAACAAATATTGTCAACCTGGTTATATGCAGCAACAAGGAGCATGGTGTACGATATATGGAATAAAAATTGAAGATTGGAAGGAAGTGATCCTACAAGTATATTCTCGTTAGAAGGCCAGAGATCTCAAATTTAGGCAATTATGCAAACTCTTTCAAAAAAGGAGGACAGGATGTAATGAATGCAGTTCCTTGAAGGTTTTCTGTTTTTAATTGGTCGCCCCTTGTCTAGCTTTCTCTTGATTTATCCGTAAACACGTTGCACGTCTAGCATATGCAACTCATCTCCGCGTTTTGGCTGAAGAAATGCTCTTGTTCTATTTTAATACTCAGTAGGCCATATGTGTTGCTTCACGTCAATGTGAGGGGGTAAACTCAAATCTTTAACCAAATTACCCCAACGAAGATATCGTAAGCCAAAATTAGTGTTGAACAAGATCTCTTAATAAATCAGCGAAGTATATTTGCCGAAATTGCAGACTATTAGTGCAGGCCACTGCAGAAATTCTTTTTAACTAGAATCTTTGGATAAATTCAATATGCCATACGGTTTCTAGTATGTTGCACATATGTACAGTTCAACAGACAAGGTTGTGAGACCAACGACACTCATAAATATTATGATACATGCCGCATGCACTTTGTGGAGAAGTTTACTAGCATTAAGGACAAAAATAAAACTTATTGTATATCACATATGGGTCTTCAGAGAAGGAATCAGCTAAATGCCTACATCAGTGAGGTAAAAAGTTCCTCGCTAACGGCAGCAGCTGTGATGTGAATGGAAAACTTGACAAATGTGAGGCAGGCAATGCTCAAGTATGCTGAACAAGCGGGCTTCCGACAATGTCCTTACACAACACAGCGTATTTTTGGCAACTGGGGTTATTAGGAACGAAATTGAATGTAAAAAGTTTTCTATTTTTAAGTCTATGGCAACATGGCAGTGGAAAATAAAATGTAACAACAGCAAGAGAATATTTGCTGAGAGAAAATTTGTGATATACAATTCTTTCGGCAAATTTCGGGAAATTGGGGTAAAGTATCCTTCCCACCTCCAAACATTTCTTACTACTACACCTATGTGTACACCAAAGGTAAAACAAATATCAAAACCATATTTATCTCATTTAAGCAAAGAAGTTTCTAATATCAAAATCAAAGTTCGAAAAATCACACTTTTGCAAATCATGCATTTATCAATTGCGTCTTCAGCTGCCTTCACCTTCGGCCGAATAAGTCGTCCCAAAATGGGGTGATATAATGGGCCAATGGAAGCGCTTTCACAATTTCTTTCAGTTTTCACATAATCTTGGAAAAGCAATTCTTCGTCCTGTGACATGATTTGTTTCGGTGTAAATATACGGTACGGCGGATGATTTTCGGAAGAAGCTTTTTCCACTCATTATATAAAAAGATTTGATTTTTTGAATTTGCAACTGTTTTATACTTGGATTAGTTCCAAGCCAAGGATAAAGCCTTAATTTGTGCGCAATTAAAAGACTATTGACCATGGCAACAATATGGCACCGATGTTGAGTTTATTCTCAGCTCTGTAACAAACCAGTGGAATACACAAAACTTATCGTCTGCCAAACGCAAATTGATTGATGAAGGAATATTTTAATGAAACATCAGAAGTGATTGTGTGGGTGAAAAAATTAAGTGGTAGTTTCGCAGCTTCAGTTTCTAACGCAAAAAAAACATTTGTGAATGCTGCAAAGTAATGCCTGATTAACAATAATAGCGAATGTAGCAATTGCTACGGCCCCCGCGCTTTCGGAGGCCCGGCGGTATTGATGCAATAAATCTTATTCATTACATAATGCATAAGATGTTTTTCAGTCCAAGAAGTCAGTATTTTGCTAGTTTTGCCATATGTAGCAAGCTAAAGTTTTCAATTGAACGCTGTCTGCGTCAAAAAATTATTGTTTGATTCTTTTTGTACAGTTACGTAACAAAAGGCGTAAGATTGTGGTCAATGATGCCATTTCAGCTGATTTGCTGCTAAATCTAGCAGGATTTTCTCACTGTTAGCTGTAAAATTTTCAATCTAGCTATTACCTGATTTTCTAGCAGGAGGCTTCGAACCGTTTGGCAGGTAAGCAGGTGACAAATTCCTGACCAAAAGCCTGTTTCAAAACTTTTTCAAGATGAAAACTTTTACACTTTCTTCATCAAACGATATAGTGTGCTTCTCTTTCTTATAACTGGGCAGCACCGGGACAAAGCACAACCAGCTGCATGCAATTATCTGAAATTTTCATCATGATGCAAACAAGCTGCTTCAAGCAAACAATTTTATTACAGTAACAAGCAATTAGATGGCTTGGTGCAGCCTAAATGATTTGCTTGTGTGCTTAGTGAGCGCTTTAGGTTGAACGACAACATTGATAGAATGTTTTTATCCCACGGCACGATATTTCCAAGTGGTTAAGTTACACTAGTAAGTACTGCAGTAATGTCTGGTAAAAATCTGCCTGGTAAACCAAAGCCGCCGTAAGTTTCGACATAAATGGTCACAAGGTTCAATACTAAACACTTGGCTCAGTGCCTACTGCCTATCCTGCTGAATCAAGAAAAGCCTTTTATCGAATTTTGCAACAATGCAATCATAGCAAAATGTTGTGAGCAAAAGCACTCAGATAAGACTAAAGAACTTTTTGCATGCTTGCTAATGTAATAGAAACTTTTGTGTTACAAAGACCAGACTTAGAAAGTTGTAGAGCTGAAGCTATGCTCAGATTGCTTATCGCTGAGCATTGTTCTACTGTATAAAACAGTGGTTCCCAACCGGGGAGGAATTCCTCCCTTGGGAGGAATTTCATGAGTTCAGGGGAGGAATTTCCACATTTTAGTGAAGTTACCATCATTGTAAGTGTTGCACTCTTTTCAAATTGACTTTCC
>Ga0210059_1016631_pt1 | contig 10588 bp, 5 predicted proteins | sample Ectturendosymbi2_FD_188042 | JGI IMG/M metagenome (GOLD analysis project Ga0210059, IMG submission 188042) | Ecteinascidia turbinata endosymbiont from Florida, USA - Sample 2 (SPAdes) (version 2) | ecosystem: Host-associated > Tunicates > Ascidians > Unclassified | place: Key West, Florida... | reverse complement strand
TCCCCCCAAACAAAGGACCAAGCCCCCCAAATCGAAATATGAAACACTATACTGTAAATCATTGGAGATTTTATCAAATTTTAAATATCAAGCCTCCCCGGCACATACGTAAAGCCCCCCCACATGAACGTAAAGCCCCTCTAGTGAAGACTTCCTGTCGACGGTTCTGAACCAATTTAAAACCACGAATCTCCACCAACACCACAGTCGCCAGTAAAAAAGTTAAAATTTACAGCATTGGTGATTTCTAAAAAAATCTTTCAACGTTATGGAACATCTCGAGGCCGAATGCCTTTCACAAAAAAATATTGTAATTTTTTAATTTTTCTTTCTTTAATAGTTTTTTAGTTCCATTTGTGGACACAATTTTGGCAGAACCATCGCCAGAAAGTCTTTCATTGGGAGCTGCATGTTTTTGCAGGGGCTAGGCATTCTGAAAATATATCTTTAATTCACAACACATAATTTGCAATTTGTGCGAATTAATTATAAGATTATCAAATATTTTCCTGCAAATAAAAATAATAAGCTTGCTAGGGCGCAACCAGCTCTTCATTTCAGGGAGGGCAATTTTCATGAAAATTCATTCGATGCCGTCTTCGTTCCTATTCAACCATGATACAATTTTTTCGCAAATGGTCACAGATAAAGTTCTCTTCGCAACATTTCCGAAAATGAAAACTATTCAGTTTTAATCAATGTGCAGACCGAACGATCAGGACAGAGTAAAAATTACTAGCCTAATACAACACCTGGTTCCGTGCTCAACTAGTGCAGTTATAGCTTTAGTGTGGCAGATGTATAGGCTACCAGTAAACCTGCCTAACTTTTCGTCTTGTTTTAACAAATTCATCAAATCCATTATCTAGATTTTTGAAACTTCAGTTGAAATCATTTGCTGTGAGATCATTTCTGCAGACGATACTGCGAGTGGCGAAGTTGTCATACAAGGGACTGGTATGAACGTCAGGATATATTTAATCACTGATGCTACTGTTTCAATCGTAGATTCGAGACTTCGTCTGCTAAGTGAAACAGTCTGAAAGGAATGCAACTTGCACTTTATTACGAATGGTTGGGCCAGCCTCGCCACTTTTGTCAGGACTACCAAAATAACACGGAATAACTTTGAGGACCTTGTGAAATTCGAATTTCCCTTGCAACGTTAGAGCTTGGCTGTGAAACCCCAGCAACGGTTAAGCACTGAACATAAAATGCAAAAATCTTAAATATTAGCCTACAGTAACCCCAGGGAAACGTAAAGGCAACACAATGTGAACAGTATGCTGTTTCTGTCGCCAGGCGTAGTCTACTCTAGCCTACTGCAAACTTTGCTCCACTGGTGTGATAACAATGCAGTATATTTGTTGACATTTCGTGAGTGCATGCAAACTCTCTTCCTCAGAAAATAGGCAAGAAACAAAATCAAAGCGTAGGCCTACACACACACTGCATTTCTGAATTTTTTCAGAGTGGTACACGAACAAAAAGATAAAAAATGCCTTAGAAATACTAGCATTTTAAACGATATCCCAAGTTTTCACAATTCCAGCATATTTGTGGTTGAATACCAATCATTTACGAAATTTTCGATCAGATGGCCTGTCTCAAGATAAATCTTGCAAGGAGATAATTAACCAGTAGGGCAAAGAAAAATTCAAATAAGACTTCTTTGATTAGAATACAAAATTTTATTTTTATTCTTTGAAAGTTTCTGAAAATGTCAAAATTGCTATGCAATGTTTTGAAATTTTCAGGGGGGTAAATGCCCCAAATGGTTGTGCGCCTGGTTGTCTGTATACCCGACTGAAAACTTCATATGACTGTTGCGTCACGGAATTGACGTCAGGATCTTTGAAATCATTAAACTATCATAGAGTTAAGAATCTAATCGTTTCGCATGAAGCTACTGCACTTTGAAATTTCGGTCACGATTGAACATTCAAATTGTTATATTAAATTGCGATATGCCAAATTGCAGTAATACATTTCCAATTATAGCAACTAGCAGGTGTGCAGAGTCGGAGGCAAAATATCTCACTTCCGAATTTCCGACTCCTTAACATAAAGGGAATTAAATTTGGCTGTTAAATCAATGGAAATCGTGGTACATAGGAAGAAATCTCTGTTTCAACAAAAGTTTCAAGAGAAATTGCACCATTTCAACAGGAATTCCCAATTTAGGAGTGTGATGTAAAAAATGATCCAACTGGGTATCCGGAGTCGGCGTCGAACAAAAAAATCGACTCCATCAAAAAACTCCGACTCTTTACGACTCCGCAACCCTGGCAACTAGTCATAAAAATGCAAAAGCAGGCAAAAAGTTCGTCGATCATCTGCATGAATCAGCTTCATTCATTCTAACACCACAAGACTATCAGCTTCTAACAACCTGTTTTTACCTAGAGTTAACTGATCTGCAGGGAAATGTTCTCTTATATTCATTGGTCCAAAAGTGTGGTCTTAATACCAGATTCCGTTAAGTCTTCTGCTACCTTTGCATTCAAAATTCATTTTAAGAAACACACATTACATGATAAATATTCAGGAGTGTATGTATCATCTTTAGAGAAAAATATTGCTGCCTCTACTGGTTTTTAGTAGTTTGGGAAACCTAAGTTGTTGCTTCTATGTACTTTTGTATGTTATTCTTTCTTGTGCGCATCCCATTTTACGGATAGAATTACACTCCATAGTTATGAGATGAATTTTTTCTTAGTTCTTACTGTGTTTAAATGTTTTTAACACAACGAATTTCCTCAACAAGACTAGGTTATTTGCTCCTTAGGCATGCTCTTTCATCTATATTTCCTCACCGGGTTCTGTTTGTTAGTCTACTGGTTATGTAACTGCTCATGGACGTCGGAAGGATTTTTTCCATGGGGTGAGCATTAGGGGAATTTTCCAAAAGTTTCTAGGGGGGACCAAAAATGGTGGATTTTCCCACTCGAAACTAAGGAAACAACCTTTTTTGCTAAGATTTTCAAAATCCAGGCCCACCTTTCCGACGGCCATGTAACTGCTTATTTTATTTTTCCACGGTTGCTTTTTACTACTTGTCCATAAGTTTTAAACGGAGTTGGTTGACTATATGCTTTCATGGTCTTTCTCTAATCCTATGTGACACAGTGACGTCTTTGTTTGCATGGATCAATTATTCCTTTGTCATTGTGTTTTTATTTATGCTAATTTACATTGCAAATTGGTTACTTTTTAGCATAATGTTTTTTTCCATTGGTACCGCTTATTAGCTGAGTCATATGAAACTAAATCTCTCTACGCGTCAAACTATCTTGCAGACCCAGATTCGATAAAATTTTTTTGACTGCCAAAATATTCTACCATGGTCAACACTCAACACCAGGACGTCGATATTTACGAGCACAGCTTGAAGCAACGCACATGAAACAATTGCCCCAGCAATGCTTGATGCTTACTTATCAATGAACAAGACACAAATGATTCATAGTGCCCTGAAAATTTAACTACGCTAAATGCATTTTGATGAATGATCACTTGTCCAGAGTACGTTTGGCATTAAGACAGGGGAGAGTGTTAAAATGCAGTCTATACTTTCAAGGCAGCTCTGTTTCATCAATAACTTTCAACAAAACAAAAACAAACGAGATGCAAACGCAAAAAAGCAAGCTTCCAGTAAAATGGCACAATCCGATTCCATTATTCAAACAACAGAAGTAACCTAGTATTAACAAATTATGACAAATGAATAGAAGGATGTTGGTTTTGTTTTAATTTCTCGCAATACATCAATTGAAACGAGTGTTAAAAATGGAGAGAAGATCGGATGAGCTTAAAAGTGGTCAAAAAAACAACTTCGGCAACATTGTACCGTTAAACAACATGCGCGAAAGGTGGGCGCGTTCGTTACGATTTAGAATTGTTCATGTGCAAGTTAATTACACACATGCCTCTACTGAGTCGTTTGATGTATAATATTGTGTTATTATGTATAATAAGCATGTTCTTTGGATCAAGTGATGTGGGGCGTCAGCTTGAAACAACTACAATCAAAGCAATTAACTAATCAAAGCCCTGAAACAACTACAATCAAAGCAATTAACTAATCAAAGCCCTGAAACAACTACAATAAAAAAATTAACTAATCAAAGCACGCTATGCAGAGTAAGCAACATAACAAGATTGCCAGGACCGCATGTATGGGTAATGAAAAAGAGGTACAAGGGAACTGGGAAAACGAATTCCCACAGGCGGTAAGACATAAGGTTGTAGGTAAGACAAAGGATCTGTGGCGGCCTGGAGATGGCGCCACATGTAAATAAATGGTCACCGGTAGATGGCACCCATAAGTAACAAGTCAGTGTGATAGTTACCACAAGCGAATGATCTTAATTCAGTTATCCTTACATAATAATAGTGCAACCTAGTATCAGTAGACTGAACTCAGCAAGGGATCTCTATTGATGCTGGTTGCCTTCCCGTTAGTTCGATGCCCCGAATTACCATCTTTCTCTTGACTTGCCTCAGTAATTCAAGGAAATGCAGATACCTGCATTAGATTCATTTAGTCCGGTTATTCACAACGTGGGGCGCACCGACACCAGTGGGGCAATGTCATGTTTAAGGAGGGCAAAAACGAGCTTCAGCAGCGAATTGTTAGTGATGTTGCGATCGGAAATCCCGAGCGGCATATGCGCAAAGCTTCGCACCGTGGCAGCAAGCAACAATAGAGATCACTCTATTATTGCTTGCTCGCGCCACACATATATTTTTGTTCTTCGCGCACATCCCGTTCGTGATGAATCACACAATCAACCCATTGCCACCGGAGAGGTTGCAACAGTGACAGGTAAAAATGTCTGCAGGAAAGAATCGATCGCAATTTCGGGAAAGAAAACAATTACATGAGCAGTCCTTAGTAACACCACAACTTTGGAGATGAATATGTGAAATATGGCCAAAAGCAAGTCGAGAAAGACAGATTTAGATTATCGTTTTGAAGCGTTGAAAATCCATACACCATCGATCTACAATAAATTTACGTTCGCCACCAAGTCGTAACTCATTCGCAACGATAATTCAAACTGTTTAATAGGTTTTGAACAGGAGTACACAGTCGTGGAAAATACGCAACTTACAGCTGTCCACCAAACGCCGATGGAAGTTGCTAAATAACTAGGTATGCGTGCAATCCTGATCCCGACTTTGGAAACGAAAACGTGAACAAGATAGCATTTCACAGCATTTGCTTCGATTGCTCGAGATGCTTTGCCCTCAGCTGCTATTAAAGTTAAAACAGAAAACATCCAGACATGTGTTTGCAGCAACGACATTAGCTGTCAGGATCAAAGTGTTGCACAGACGCACCGCCATGATTTCGTTATTAGGAATAGGGTAAATGGAAAAACAGAAGAGCCACAATCACAAACGCTGTCTAATTCGTGGCAGTGAAATAAAACTCGTGGAATGAAGAAGGGACACAGTGGTTGCACAAACTCCTACGAAGTTTTCACCGAACGACTAGAAAAACGGTCTTTATGATTTTCGATTACACCAAATTACGCCGAAATTGATAAAAATTCACCGAAACTGCAATTGAAACACAAAACATTATATGGGGGCACCAATTCACCAGCCTCACTGGCGACAACCCCGTCAAAATACGAAATGTTGCGCGAATCGTACCGTGCAACCTATTTCTTCAGGAACAAATATATAACTTACATTTCATTAAATGCAAACATGATTATGCAAACTTCCATCACATAATCCATCTTAATGGGAGAAACAACAAAAAGGAACGATATGAAAATTCGCTAAGGTGTGGAATTCATAGTGACAAAACAGGGTTTGACGCATTTGCAAGCAAACATTTAAATACACGATTACGACAAAGAAATGCTAATAGGCTTTGAAAAAAATGTTCTAACAACATCATCTACGAACTAAACAGAAGTGTTGCAGCAGCAAAAACAAATTTTTGTTGCTATTGAACAAGTTGCTTCAAGTCAAAGCTCATCTTTGGTCGGCATCGCAAGCTTTATCAGCGGAGCAAGCATGACGTTTGATGATTTTTTGCAATTCGAGGTAGAAAGTTCGCGAAGGTTGCTCTCCACCATCTGCGAGAAACGTACACGAAACGTGCGTCAGTCATGAAGATGAAAGCGACAACTAAAACAGAGGGACCAAAACACAAGAATGAAACATTTGTGGATCTAAATCTAAGAAAGCAGAAATTCAGTAAAAACTTGAATTTCGCCGCTAAAAAGTTGTAACATCAGTGTAGCTAATGCCAAGATGCGCGAGGCCAAGTCCGCCAGACAAACTGACGTCACAACTGCGAGATCTGCAAAATGTCCGGATCTGAAATCTTTGAACCCAATACCACAACCAGAAATTTCCTAAGTTTGAAACCAAGCCTTCCAATGATGAAAAAACTGCTAAAATTAGTCCAAACTATCGGCATTGATGGCATATTACGTGTAACTGTAAATAACAAAAGGTGAAACTTTCCCAAAGAAACACGAAATTTAGGTTCCACATTATTTCAGTCCATTGAAGAACTTTTCATCCCCACTATTCACGATCAATCTGGAAACACGGGTCGAACCCTTGATATTTGCCATGTCGGTACGAACGATCGAGCATCGAAAGTCTGCAGACAAGGCCAGAGACCATCCGAAAGAGACACTGAAAACTCCACCTTTTAACTTACATACAATACCTAATGGAACGAAAGTTGGTCGAGGAAATGTGAATATCACTCGGTCGAATACAGGGCATCACGTCGTTTCTAGCTGTTGTTTTGGGCATTACCCAAGGCTTTCACTTGCAGTATTTCCGAGTGCTATGTGAAGCATGTTATTCCATGCCAACCTACATTACGATGATTTGCGTGGTAGCATTGAGGCTACAGTAACTGCTTGCTGTAAGGCCAGGGTTGCGGAGTCGGATGTTTTTGGGTGGAGTTGGATTCCTAACAACACTAGGAGTCGGAGTCGGATTTTTTTGTCCAACTCCGATTGCGGATATCCAGTTGGATCATTTTTTACATTAGACTGGGAATTTCTGTTGCATTGGTACAATTTCTTTTGAAACTTTTGTTGAAACAGATTTCTTGCTGTGCACGACGATTTCCATTGATTTTAACAGCCTTCATTCCCTTCATGTTAAGGAGTCGGAGTCGGAAATTTTGGAAAGGTCGGAGTTGGAGTCGGATATTTTACCTCCGGCTCCGCAACCCTGTGTAAGGCCAATGCCTATAAGTTAGATATTGCCACATCGAGCAATCATTGCTCTTGTAAGAATTTGAAACACCAACAGATGGATAATTTTTTTCGAACACCAAATAAGCGAACACTCATAGACAAACTTTAATCTGGGGTATTCTTTGCTGCACTAAGTTACGAAATCAGCCAAGAGAATTTTAATATTTGCAGTCAGTAGACGATCGATAACCTTGTGGCAGGCGAACTTCTGACAAACATTTGCACGATTGTTAATCTCTTTGCAGTGGGCCTTTAAAATGAACTTATGAGCTTACTGCATATGAGCTTACTGCGTTTGGATCAAACATGGCTGGCTTTACACAATGCACAGTTTGCTCTCATGAGCATCTAAGGTTCTCTGGTTGGAATTGTTTTTGCGAAACCAATCACAGTAATTCACTTCAGAATATCGATAGAATAGGTTTGGGTATGAGCTAGCGATTATGCTGCTAGCATAAAATAGAGACTAGAATGTTTCTCAGAGCATCCGCATTCAACTTCAATGCAAGCAAACGACCGCTTGTGCGCAACAGTTTTAGTCACACAGTGCATTTCATTTACATTTTCATCATGAACCATGTTGACGAACGCGTTGATAGTGAAGCATGTTAAACAAAACGCGCAGTCAGTTATCCTCAAGGGCAATACTTCCCACTGGTCCATAATTATTGCATTTGCACAAGAAAAAAATTGCCATCCAGAAGAAAATTGTTTTTATAATACGCCCATTTAAACTCGTTATCCTGCAATAAATTTTCATGATTTTTTTCTTCCACGGTGCTAAAAACATGAATGGAACTTGCGCAAGTTTAATGATGACAAACAAAATTTAATGGAATGCTATTTCGAATAAATTTTTTGAAACACAACAAAAACGGGCGTGTCTCGCAAACATGGCCGACGATTTGGGGGCCTCTTGATACCTTCTTCCCCAAGTTCTTTCAAATGTTTACCCCTCTACTAAACAAGACCACGCGTTGATTAACTTCCTATTATAGCGTCACGGGCAGGTGCAAGCAGGGGCAGAAATTGTTGGAAACGCATTTCTGTCAGCCTTAATCTTTCACTGCCCATGAAAACACCAGCGCCATAAAAAGCAGTGATTATCACGAACGTACAGAAGTACGCATGTTTAACGCCAGGTTTCCAACAAACATGTTTGGAGTTTGAAATTGTTCGCGATCATACCTGCAACAGCTTGGCAAAGTTGCCTCCGAATTCAAGCTCTTCTACAGCTCGATAAAACGCCCGGAACACCGGCCACTTGGTCTCTTCCTGGAACGCTCTGCGACAGCCATGCAGCACCTGTGCACCGTCCTGGTTGGCGGTTTTGCACACAGGCATGTACATGCAATGGTCTGGTCGATAGTTCCACTTGCAAGGAAAAGTCATCAGCATTTCTGCAACGAAGTTTCTCGAAAAAGTTAAACAAAGCAGCCTGTTACTGTTTTTTCAACGTTTTGCTTTAGTGACAAATAAGGCTTAGTGTAGAAAACGAAGAAGCTAAGAATATGTTCGATTTGGCAGTAATCTTTGCCTGATGTAATATTTCTAAGATAAACAAACCTATGTACATTTCAAAAATCCTCTCTATCTGCAGTACCGATGATATTTAAACTTAAAAGAAGTGTTGAAATACAAAAACAACTTTTTCACACAGTGTTCAAGCAAAGTCTCCTGTCAAGTTGATCCGCATTGATTTGTGCATCAGTAGACTTCTAATAACTTTTCAGCGGCAAAATCCACACAAGAGAAGATTGTGGCTTTTCAACATTCCCAAGCAAATTTTGGGGTCACTGAGCTACCTTGTCATCAGCTCACCAAACTTCAGATACTATCTGTAATAGAAATATCGACAACTAAATTTCCTATCATGCCTCACAAGTACTACCTTTTTGGTAGCCTATCTGATACTTAATTGCATGCATAAATGTAATATCTAGATTCTGTTTCCTCAATGCATACCCATTGCTAGAAGAATTTTGTTTATAAACATATGTCTAGGGCCCGCAGAACAAAAGAAATTGAAGACTAACACATTAAAAGCAAAAGTACTCTTTGAAATATTTTTTATTTAATTTTTCGAAACGTGCTTTCATGTCAACACTAGTTTTTACGTTATTTCAAATGACTGTATTTATCATATTCCTGAATACTAGAATTTGGTAGGAGGCCGTACAATAGACTGGCTATAGTTGTGCAAAGCTGCGAACTTCCGAACTATAGCCCTATCAACGGTTGTTGCTATTTAGCGTTATGCGCAAGAGAAAAATGGATCAAGCAAGTTTCATCGCAGAAAAAAACAACTTTGTTTAGAACAAATACATTCACTGGCGCTGGACGAACGTTGGATAGCGCGTAAACCGAGCTTTAAATTCCACTGAATTTCCTTGCTTGAAGCCGACCTACTTTCGAACGGTCGAAAGAGTCGACGCCGACCACAATAAAACTGCTTGTGCGCCGCCAAAGCATCTACGCAGCGAAGATTCTAAAGATTTTTTTAAGATGGGTTCATGTCCATTCACAGCGTTCAAAATGGCTCAGATGTAGTCCAGGTATGCTTGGTCGCACAGCGAGACCTTCCAGGAGACGTCGGCTATTGACATCAGTGATTCGAAACCGCGGCTCTGCGGGCAGCACGCAGCCTTCAACCATTATTTCTAGATATAAATAATAAGAGTTGAAAATGATGGATGTAAAGTTTTTATCAATGAGAGTTTGACGAAAGAAAATAAAGAAGTTTTCAAGGCTGCATTATCCTTCAAAAAGAGATTCCACTATAAATATATTTGGACAAACCATGGCCTTACATATTTAAAAAAGGATGAAGACCATCAAGCCACTATTATTAGAAGATTTGAGGACCTCTTATCAGATGGAAAAGGACTTAAGTAGAACAAGATTGTCTAAATCTTGTATGTAACTTTTTACTCTTTATCAACTGCAATGTCTCTGTACTTAAGTGAGAAGTGTAAAGATTATAATTCCTGTCACTCTGATGCTGTTCAGGGCAGTTTGTGTAACTGTTGGTCTGATAGTCGTTGTCATCATTCAGATGTTAAAAATGATATTGTAATGCGAAATGACTTGTCCTATGTTTGCCTTAATTGTCTAAGAAAAAAAGGCAATGATTTCACTAATTCCTTGTTTTCTGTGCATGATCAAGGGGAAATAAGTGATGATACCAGAGACAATTTCGAGACTGCACTAGATTTGTGTGCTTCATGTAGTTATTATAGTTTATTAGATATAACTGCTACTTTTGAACAGCATTGCAAAGATAGTCTTTCTATTATTCATGTGAACATTGTAAGTCTGTCTAAAAATTTATATAAGCTAGA
>Ga0210059_1016630_pt1 | contig 10588 bp, 5 predicted proteins | sample Ectturendosymbi2_FD_188042 | JGI IMG/M metagenome (GOLD analysis project Ga0210059, IMG submission 188042) | Ecteinascidia turbinata endosymbiont from Florida, USA - Sample 2 (SPAdes) (version 2) | ecosystem: Host-associated > Tunicates > Ascidians > Unclassified | place: Key West, Florida... | reverse complement strand
GGTTTTAGGTTTAGGTTTTGGGTTTAGGTTTTGGGTTTAGGTTTTGGGTTTAGGTTTTGGGTTTAGGTTTTGGGTTTAGGTTTTGGGTTTAGGTATTGGGTTTAGGTTTTGGGTTTAGGTTTTGGGTTTAGGTTTTGGGTTTAGGTTTTGGGTTTAGGTTTTGGGTTTAGGTTTTGGGTTTAGGTTTTGGGTTTAGGTATTGGGTTTAGGTTTTGGGTTTAGGTTTTGGGTTTAGGTTTTGGGTTTAGGTTTTGGGTTTAGGTTTTGGGTTTAGGTTTTGAGTTTAGGTTTAGGGTTTAGGTTTTGGGTTTAGGTTTCAGGTTTGGGTTTTGGGTTTAGATTTCAGGTTTAGATTTTGGGTTTAGGTTTTGGGTTTGGGTCAAGTTCTAGGGTTAGGCTTTTAGGTCACACGACAAAGACCATATGCTAATCCAAGTGTATTTTTTTGTCACTTGATCCATTCAACCAATCAGTTTACCTAATGGCAAAATAACTCTGATGGCAAAACAGACACTGCCTTGTTAAATTTTAGAAATGCCAAAGGTTCTGTCTTCTTTGTCTTATGAGGCATAATAAATATACACGGTTTTACAAGGGCAATTCAGGATTGGATTGGACAAAAATTTTCAAAAATTTTGCTGGTCAGGATTGGATCAGAATCAATTTTTTCGGTACAGGATGGGACTCGGACTGAAAAGTTTCACAGTCCACTTATCTCTGATGGCCACCAGAGATTAACATGGATTTGGATTTGAATTCGGCGGATTTTCAGCTTTGTTATGCAGTTGGATTTTATCAATTCTGCTTAGCTGGCGTCAAGCGAAATTTCTGACCTCTACGAAATTTTTGACTTGTTGTTGTTTTTCAGTTATTGTACTTCTCGGCATAAAAAAACTAACGTCTGGGAATTACTTATTTGATGTGTGTTAGGCAAATTAAAACATTTTGGTTAGATGTCAGGTACCCACAACAAGCTATAGCACGGGAATAACTTTAACCAATGAAAATTTTTGGACTTAGTCGTTGACCTCAATTATTTTTCTATTTCTCGGCCTAACCTGACACACTTACCTAAACACGAATTCCTAAGCCCTAATAATCAGTTTTATCAGCGTATTTCATTATTTGGTATGTAGAATATTACTCTGTGCATGCGTACATGGTGTGAAACAGTCCCGTCGCCACTGGGGGGCTTTGGTGGGGTTAACCCCCCCAAACAAAGCTCCAAGTCCCCTCAAATTGAAACGTGAAACACTATAAATGAGTGGAGTTTTGGTTAATTTTATAATGTCAAGCCCCCCCGCATAAACGAAAAGCCTCCCCACAGAACTGCAATTCCGCCCTATTGAAAACTTTCTGGCGACGGATCTGGTGTGAAGTCAGAAATTACGCAAGTCAGAAATTTCGTTTGACACCGGATTAGGATTTGATAACCTTGTTTTGAACTACTTCGCAATTTTCAGTTTAGTGTCGGAGCTGTAGATTGCTGCATTTAATCTGTAAGTTTGTTTGTTTCAGTGGAATTTCTCACATCCGTTTAAACGGTATATCTTGTTTTTGTTCGGATCATATACTGTAACAGTACGGTCAGTGGTGCCACTCCTAGTGTTTTTCCACTAGATCTAGTGGTTTTTCATTTCATCTAGTGTTCTCGTGTTTTTTATGACTATCTAGTGTTTTGTTTGTGAGTGAGCTGAATGTAATTAATTTGCACCATTTTGTGTAATTGTAACTATAATTGAGACTGTGGCGGTCGGTAAATGACGCCACATGTAAATAAATGGTCACCGCTAGATGGTGCCCACGAGTAACAAGTCACTGTGATAGTCACCACAAGCGAATTATTGTAGTTCACCTATCCCTATATAATGATAGTGCAACCTAGTAATAGTAGAGTAAACTCAGTGAGGGAGCTCTATTGCTGCTGGTTGCTTTCCTGTTAGTAAATGCCCCGATATGCCATCTTTCTCTTGTGCTTGCCTCAGTAGTTCAAGGCGATGCAGTCATCTGCAACAAGACCTTTGGATTTAGTGCAATTGAATTGTAATTTGCTAAAAATTCTACCTAACACAAGACCATGTAATATGTTTTGAGTTGAACCGCTGTGAAAGTTAATTGGTGATTCTGATAAAAGTTTCAGTGACCTGTACAGCACAAAGAAACACTAGCGACAAGCGTTGCTGACATCTCCCATTGTCTTTGTCTCTGGTTTAAATTGAGTTGCACAATCATGTCTATGGTTGGTATTGCAACACATTTTCTGTGCATTTTCACTGTGTGTGAGATTGCGTTTGTAATCTAGTGTTTTTTATCATGAAATCTGGTACTTTTCCGTAACAAGAGAGTGGCAACACTGAGTCCAGTTATGCAAGGTTAGGAAGAAGCCTCCTCCCTTATGCATCACGTCATCAGAGTTAAGGAATTTTTGTGTGGCTTTCAAGTTACATTGATTCTGTCCCTTTTCTTGACCCATAGTCATTATAGTGTTTTGTGTATGTGTAGCGTAGTGTTAATGGTTCGCTTGTGCTGTATTCTGGGTGCCTTGTAACTTTAAGTTGCAACTAAGTAAAAGGCGGAGCTCTGTAAATAGCGGAGCTTGGTAGGTTGCAGATGTTTGATGACGTACCGGAGTCACTAAAACCGATATTGTGCATTGAGCAATTACAACTAAACGGTAGTAAAAATAATTGTACTGCAAAAGGTGATGTAACACTACGGTGAAAAGAGTGTATTTTGAAGTTTGATTGTCTTTGGTGAGCTGCAGTGTTCCCTCTAACATTTTTGTAAGTCGGCCGGTGTCCAAAAAGTGCCATCAATATCAAAAGAAACTTAGGCGCCCTTTGTAGATTTTCCTAAAATGCGTCCATTTTCAACGAAAATACTTTTCATCAATGATTGTTGGTGAATGACTAAAAAAATGTAAAATGGTCTTCACTTTTTCCAACACGTGCACACACAAGATTTTCTGATAAACGAACAAAGAGTCATCACAGATCCAATAAATGAAATTAGCTGCATGCAAACTTCCTAGCCAAATGTGAACCTTTTCTCTCAGGGGTTACCCTGCATGCGGTCCTGAATGACTGTTCTTGTCTTTGTTGTGCATTGCTTACTGTCGCAATAAACCAGTGGTTTTCAAACTTTTTTGTACCGTGACCATTACAGCAACCCATTCTAGCCCAACAACCCCCACCTTAAAACTCAAATAAAGCAAATGCAATACAGCTGCGTACACAAAATGTGTACTGATGACCTCTTTAAAAATATCATTTGACAGATTTCCCGGAAAAGAGCATAAAAGCGATTTTCAAACAAAAAAGGAATTTTACTTCGTCTCTTTTCCCCAGATTGATTTCAGGCTAGCAGCTAAATCCTGCGTCCGAAATCTGAAAATGGTTTGTAGCTTACTGTCTGAAGTATGACTGAGTTAACAGTGTGTTGGTTAGCACTATATCTGAAATAGCCTTTAAGCAACAAACATTCCTATCCCACTAGCTATGCCACGAGAATAGAAACAACTACTACGTAACTAACGGCTAACGCCCAGTCGCCTACACATGTACTTAAAATATTTTTTTACATCTGCATGCAAAGTTGTAAAAAATTCCAAAAATTAATTGAGTGTTTGTCAGATTTAGACAGTGACCCAACAATCAACAAACTTTTGACAGTTTTGTTGTTTCGTTGCTTAACGTAAAAATCTTCAGGTGGCTTAGATTTTTAGTGCTCATGCGGGACATAGATTTTAAAAGTTAGAAAAAAAGCTTCTTTTACAAATACTTTAATTCTAGGTTGTATCAAAATTGTTATAAGATTCTACGAAAACAACTAGCCTCTACGTGCGATTTCTCTTGATAAATGTTGTGAAGTTCAACGTGTTTTTGAACACTGCGCATACGCAATCCACCATGTGCAGGGATTGTTTTTCTTTTGACCAAAACGTTACACTACAATTCAGCCACATCGCTGTTCCTGTATAATCTTAAGTAATGCAGCAGAGGTAATGGTCAAACATTAGATATCCAGTAACTTTTTTGTAGTAGCGTTGATCAAAGCTAATTAAATCGATATTCAAACAGACCTTCTATAAAGACTTCTAAAATAGTTGTTTTGCTGCATGCATAACCTAGATCAGGGGTGGCAATTACTTTAACTCGGGGGCCACTTTGAGAAGGCCGCGTTCAGCGGAGGGCCATACCTTCTAATGGAAATAGAAGCAAGTCTCGGTCCAAGTTAGCCTCAGCACTGATATTCATTTTAAGTGGGAGGAATTTTCTGATTAAAATTTTTTCCCTAATTGCTTCCACGGGCCATTGAAAGCACTATGGCGGGCCACATGTGACCCGCAAGCTACTAGTTGCCCACTGCTGACCTAGATCATTCAATGCTACATAAAATTGTTAGAACTGCTAAGAAATCAATTTTGGATCCCCCTGCATGTTGCAGACACAAACTTATCTATTTTTGTAGGCCTATCATAAACTCTTGTGTGTAACTGTACAAAGGGTGGTGTAACCACATTACAACATCATAGCAGTGAAAATAAGAATGTGCCCAGCCACAGAACTGTTACTGAATATATCATTTTGACAAATCACGTAGCCTGCATGTACTCTCTTATAGCCTGCCTTTTATAAGTCCAAATGTACAAAAGGCAGAGGTCGCCAAAAGCGAAAAGTGTGCAAATGGCATACCATAGACTATTACAGTCATACTGCAGACCATTACAGTCATGAATTTATAAAAATGAACCCAAGCAGAATTTCATTAGCCTTTTGTTATAGGCAGAGATCATTGATGAGTGCCCAAATACCTCAAAAAACATTTCAGTCAGAATAAAAACTTATAATGCGCCAAACATAAGTCCTGCAGCATCCAACAATGCGCAAAGATCGGCGAAATATCTTCAAAACATTTTTGAAAACCAGAACAATCAAGAAATAAGGCCCTCTCGTCAAACATCTGAAAGTAACGACAACAGTTAACAGGTTTTGCCATTTTGTGATAAACAAAAATCACAAAATCTGTCCAAAACGTTTTTTTAACTATGACAAGGTTAACTTCAGGTGTCGACTGTCGGGCAAGCTACAATTTGTTTTTCTTGTGGTGTAGGGGCATCAACGATTAGTAAATATCTTGTTTACACTCTCTCCAACAACCGTCGCCCACATCAAAGCACTGGCAAATCATCCACGTTGGATGAGTTAAGTTATTATGCATAGTCCACTCAGGGGCGCATCTGGGGGGTCTGTTTGGCTGTCATGACAGACCCCTTTGCACCGCAGGTACTCAGCATTAAAGCCGGTAAAACATCAAACGTGGTCACTGCAGGTCTCTAATGCAGGTGTTTTGGAACAGGCAACAGCTTACATATCTCGTCTAAAGTTGCATAGTACTATTACGAAACAACAACGTTATTGTCTTGTCTAAATAGCGCCTGCGCAGTGACATGAAACAATCCACGTTTCTGAACACTTGAAATTGATATTGCGTCAAACGCACGTGTTTCGGAATTTCCACCTCTGGCAGTGCCAGCTTTAATGCTGTCAGAATCTCATACACTGCCATGCACACGCAGGAGCTGTTTTGTAATATTTCGCTTCATGGCGAGAGGACAGTCTCCAATCACGATAGTTTCGTTTTGCAGTTTCGGGTTAATTTTATGGGCTGATTACATCTGCTAGATTATGACAAAATTAAGTAAGTTTAGGCTTTCCTATTGTGGCCGCATTGTCTGAACAACATATCAGTCAAGCGTCGTATTTCCAAAATAGCCTTTTAAGAATTAAGCAGTTGACGATGTTGTTTGCTGCGCAAGACGTCCTATATTGATTTCGAGTTTTTCACTTTTACATTACAATGCAAAGCAGTCAGAGCAATTGCAATTCAATCATTCTTCTCCGCAGTGACATTGCAAGTATATTTATAACACCGCCATCTTGATAGACAGCGCGCTCCACAGACGCAGTTGTGCAGCTGGTTGTCAGCATCGATTTTATAAGACTTTAACTACACTTAAAGTATATGTACGTTTGACTAAACATCTCTCATTGCTGTACGACTGACATTTGCTGAATGTTCGACAAGCTAAGTATCTTTTCAGCGTCATGTTCGTCGGAAGAAACAGCAATTATGATGTAATAAATGCGCTGTGCTCGAAAGCAATGATAACTTGGAAATATTTTCTGATGTGTTTTCACAATCAGATCAATACCACTATCTATTCCAAATACAGTAAGACCTCATTTGTCCGAACTGTGATTAACCGGAATCCCTGCATTTCACCCCTTTAATCCGGAAACCTTGCTCTCCGACACCGACTCGGAAATTTAGGAATGGTATGCCATATCAATAAAAAAAAACGCTAAACCGGATTACACCAAGTGTTACATAGTTGTTTATTAAATTTTCAATGCACGATGAATGTAACAGTGGCACACCCTGCAGGACGCAGTTATAGGTCTCCTGCACAGTTTTTTCGCGTTTAATCTCATTCTGAATGCATACTAGCTTATGTATATGGATCTGCTAATACACAAAAACAACTATGAGAGTTTCATTTAGTCATGTTTCACATGCAGTCTACATATTTGCTTAAGTTGACAGTTCGTTTGAGACTACCCTACACTTTGTTTCTGTTTCCCCATTGAGCGTTCGCTTGGGCCAGTCCCGTCGCCAGGTCTAAAGGTTTGGGGGGAGCAAAACATTTTTTGGCGGTCAAGACTTCTGTTTTTATTATATAGGCAATTTTTATAAGAAAATTTTCTGGGCGCAATAAAATTTGGAGGGGCACAAAAAATTTAGGGGGATTGCCCTCGAATGCCCCCCGTGGCTACAGGTCTGATTCCGATTTTCGGATACCTCGCTAAACCGACATTATTTGACGAAACAAAGTAGTTCTGATAAACAAGGTCTGACTGTAGTTAGTTGCCCTGATTTGTTTGCAGGCCTTCATCTGCTTACCACGCAAGCAAAACATGTGAGCGAATGTTACGTCGTAGAGCGGTTTATGGGACAATTACGGAGTGGTATGCTTATTGCGCACCACTTGATCTAGCCAGAGTGCTGCGCATCCTAAGGAAGAGTACAGAGAATTTGCGTTAATGAATCAGAGACGAAGTAGCAACTTGGGTTTCCGAACTTTGGCAAAATTGAAAAATTCATCGGTCGATTTCTAGTCTTAAGAGAAAATGTACTTTTACGCTGAAAAGTGATATCAAAAGCTGCCTTTCGGTGACAGACCCCTTTTTTCAAGCTAGATGCGCTCCTGAGTCCACTGCCTGAAAGGTTTATTTGAGAAAGCAATAGCACCCCCACAGACGGAAAACAATATCCAGATATAGAAACGCACTCTGCACAACCAGGGTTGCCAGATGAAAATTTCAATACAAAGCCAAACAATGCAAAAAAGAGGCCAAAAAAGGTCAAGCCGACTGTTTAAAGGCCAGAAAAAAAGCCAAACTTTATTTGCAGTATAGCCATTCCTCTGACACAAAAAACAACCAAATAACAAGAACATCAAAAGTTTCTCCTCGAAATTAAGATTAAATCTTGCTTGGCGTTATACTGGGGCACTGATCTTCCCTGACTTTTCATGGTTCGTGAAATTGCACACTTTTGGTAAAATGGTGCCACAGTTTGCATACTTATCCATCGGCAGCTCTCTGTACGAAAGTCTCTCCTGTTCACTCCTGTTCTTACAATCAGAATCATAACAAGCACTTCTGCTTTGACTTGATTATCGCATTTCTGTCGCGAAGATGCAGACCTGTTTGCCAGCACTGAGAGTGTTTAGTGCTTACAACACAATTGGCACTGCACGGTGCAGTGAGTGCACACATTTCCAGTGATTACGCAAAAACTTAATTTTGAATTTAGCATTCATCAAATATTACTAATATCAGAATGCGGCGTCTGATATAGAACTTATCACAAACATTTTGCAAATGTCTGGCCAAAAAAATGGAATAGCAATATCTTCCATCATAAGAATCTATTCCAGCGTAAAAAAGAGCCAAAAGGCCAAACACATTTTTTAAGGCCAGCCGACTTATGATGAGGCCGAAAAAGGCCAACTAAATGTTTTTAGGACAACCAACTTGAAACGAGGTCAAATTTTTGAAATTTGGCCTAAACAAGGGTAATTCAGTCACTGACCGTCGGATTCAGTCACTGACCTCGAGCTCAACGGACGTGTTTTTAGACAGCTGTTATTCAGGAAACTTTGGAAACGGTTTCTTCAGAATTCTATCGGCTTCTATCTTTGAGGTTTTGTTGAATTTTATTGGATTTGCCCCTGATACTCACAGAGTTGTATTTTGAGTCTTGTGCATCCGAATATTGACTGCCAGTGATTTAAATAGATTAAAAGTAAAACAAGTATGGAAAAGAACAGTGCTATTACTCTAAGAAAACACAAGACTGGTCAGGCGCCCGAGGGAAACGACGCTCTGCAATTATCGGACCTGTACAAGCTACTGCAATCAGTAGAAAAGAGACTTTCTGAACGCCTGTTAGCAATCGAAAAATCTCTTATGGAACGCTTGCAGCTGGCTGAAACAAGTTTAGAGCATGCATACAACACAATCTCAGATTTGACATCTGATCTCAGAGGTGTTGAGAAAGAGTTGACAGAAATACGCGAGAATACAAGGAAGTCTGAAATAGTCTCTGAATTGCGATCAAAAGAATATAACCTTCTCTTTCATGGTCTACCTTTGGAATCTTCCGAGGAGAGCAAACCTCAGAGCAAACCGAACATGTGATATGCTCATTTCTTACCAATTCCTTGCGATGTTCTGAATCTGACCTTGCAAAAATATCGTTTGCCAATATTCACCTACTTCCAAAACACAAATCGACATTACAACCCTCTAGCTCACCTTCTTCACAGGCTCCAGCTATAGTAGTGAAGTTCGTCAAAATGAAAGACAAAAATATGATTTTAAAACTGGCACCAAGAGCAAGACAGTTTAAAAAGAATATTAAATGACATCTGCCACGGTCCATGCAGGAACAGCGCAAAGCCCTTCTAAAGAAAGCTTCCAAACTATTGACTTCGGGGAAAAGGATAAGATCGAAAATTGAAGGTGCGGATTATTGCCTTTATGCCGACGGTGAGAGGGTATTGCCAGATTAGTTTTAATTATGAGTAATGACGTTAAATTCAACTATTTTCTCAGTTTTTCATGTTAACACGAGAAGCATACTTGCACATAACAACACTACGAAGTTAGATGAAATCGAACTCCTAGCCGCAGAATACAACTTTGCTGTGGTCTGCTTAACTGAAACGTGGTTAGATAATTCGATCGATAACGTTACTGTTCAACTTAATAATGGTTATGCTGATCCTTTTCGTCTGGATCGAATCGACATGGCGGTGGCGTCTTAGCCTATGTTAAAAACGATATTTTTTGTGTTCGCCGTTTCGATTATGAATCAGATGATGTTGCAATACTGTGGCTTGAACTTAAAATTTCAAATTTTCGTTGTCTTCATATTGCAGCGTGCTACCTTCCACCAAATTCTAACTCTCTTCTCAAGCAAAAGTTTACCGATTCCCTATCTACTGTATTAGCGTCGCTTCTAGTTGACCCTGATTGCTGTGTTCTGATTATTGGTGACTTCAATAATCATTCTGTATTCAAACCGATTCAGCTTCAGTCAAACCTTTTTCGTACTTTGTCAGCATTTGGCTTTCATCAATTTATCGACACTGCTACACGAGATCGTGTGATTCTTGACTGGGCTTTAACAAATGTACCATCGGCAGTCCGATCTCATGGAGTCCTAGACCCTATCAACAATTTAGATCACAATCCGATTTTTTTTAACTGAATTTTTCACTTAAACATCACGTTGTTTCTAAACCATTTTTGTGTGGGACTATAATAATGGGGACTTTTTAGGTTTGAACAATGCACTGCATGTTACTCCTTGGGAATTCACTATCATGAATTCTCCCAATGTTAATTCAGCTCTTTCAAATATTACAAACGTCATAAACCAAACGCTTCAAGCTTTTATTCCCACAAAAATAGTTTATCCGTCTAATAAAAGCAAGCCTTGGTTTACCCAAGAGCTCTGACTTCTAATTCGAAAAAGATCTCGCTATTACAAACGCTGGCTTAAAACCAAAAACATAAACCACAAACGTCTATATAATAAAACCAGAAACCCAGTTCAACGCAAAATAAAACTGGCGAAACAAAAATATAACGAGCGGTTCATGAGCAAATTAAATGTTGTCAAAGCCTCTGATCTCAATTGTTGGAAGCTTTTAAATAAAAAATGGAAGCCGAGTAGAAAACATAGTTACCCATTAAATGTGAATGGAAGACCTATACATGATAATCGTATTAAATGCAATCTTTTCAATGAATACTTCACTTCCATTTCAAATTCTCCAAGAAACGATTACCAAAATTTACCACCTTTGGAATATCTTACAGATCAACTACTACTATCTCCTGTTATTGAACCTTTCGAAGTTTTTCAGGTTTTAAATAGACTGAATCCTAATAAATGCAAGGGATTTGATAACCTGCCTAATCGGATTCTTAAAATTTGTAGTCAGTCACTCGCT
>Ga0210059_1016628_pt1 | contig 10589 bp, 7 predicted proteins | sample Ectturendosymbi2_FD_188042 | JGI IMG/M metagenome (GOLD analysis project Ga0210059, IMG submission 188042) | Ecteinascidia turbinata endosymbiont from Florida, USA - Sample 2 (SPAdes) (version 2) | ecosystem: Host-associated > Tunicates > Ascidians > Unclassified | place: Key West, Florida... | reverse complement strand
TCATGGAATGTCATGGAATTTGGTTTTGAAAATTGTGTGGGAACCCTGCTTATACTTCATCTCTCTTTTACAGTAGCAAAGCCGGTATGAGACTTGACGAGCAAATATTACTAAAATCCCCCCCCCTAGGTTTACTGCCTGGATCCGACCCTGCCTTACGAGCTCGCGTAAACACATTGATAAACTAAACAATAGTTAAATACGAGGTAACAACTCTCTGTCAAATTTAGATATTGCAATTTATTTAGAAGTTCCACGAGTCGCAGTTCGCCCGCCATTGGTATAAACCTACGTGGCTTGCCGCTATTAGCAGTCGCTCCTTCGCTGTCTCGCTGCATTACCTGTCAAGATGTCTGCATTCAACAGTTATATGCGGCAAAACGGCGACTATAACGTGGCACCGTAACTTGAAGTGAACCTTTTAAAGATATGTTGCCATGTCATTGTGACACAACAAATCCTAATAGCAGAATAAATATTGCTCCGAAGATTCGCAACCTGCATTTGCAGCCAAAGGAATTTCATGACTGCATTACTGTATTCCAGAACATAACAGTAAACTGGCTCTTGTGCAGTGTTGAGTGTCATATTGGCAAACAAACTGTCATGGCAAGAATTAACCTAATTAACCGGGATTAAACTGCTGATTTTACGTTTTCTACAAATTTTTGCTTCTTAGCCCCAATTTCCTGGGGGGCAAATGCCCGTTTTGCCCCCCCCCCCTGCAGACGCCCATGATTACCAGTGTACTTACGTAGCAACCTTTGAGATCTGGATCTTTCAACCACCCTACCTTATAATTGCTGTGTGTACCACTTTATCTTTTTCTTTGGACTTGCTTCATCTCTGTCACTTGAACTCATTGCATCAACTCATTGCAATATTAGCTATAGCCAGTGACGGATTTACGCAGAGGCTATGGCCTAGGGCCCCGCACTTTTGGGTGCCCCGCGCAACGATCTTTCCCATGACGACTCAATGTTAACTAACTAAAAATTTGCAAAACTGCCCAGAGGCATAACTTCACAATTTAACTTGAAACGGGCGGAAATGCCAATGTCTACTCTAAACTCTTATCAGTACAGTAACAATAAGACAATATTGTGCATCTGGGTGTGAAAGCGATGCAGGCCGTCTTTATGAAAGCGGTTACAAAAAAAGAATGAAAAAGAAAAAATGGTACTTAAATAATGTTCAATTTTCCACTGACAAAAAGCTCGCAACAGCGCACGACCGCCAGACACTGCAAAACTCCGATGAAAAGCAAGATTGTCAGTATTGGATCCTACGTTTGGTTGTTTTTACAAGATTTCCCGCAAACAGAGATTGCTTGTTGAAACTCCATATGTTAGTTAACAGCTACAACAGTCTCTCGTGAGCCATACTGGGAACAACGTGCCTACACTGGGCTTACTTCATATGGTTTACTGAGAGTGTTGCGACAATATGTTGCTTCTGTGCAAAACTTGTCTTCATGCTGTTTACTATCGGCCTATGGTTCAGTTCACTTTATTTCTGCATCCTGACCAAGCACAGAATACTTCATCAGAAATGCAGGGACAGGAAGCGACGGCAGTAGCTGTCATTAAGTCATTGCCCCCACAATTGCATAATAGAGGATGAAAACAATATATTTTGTAGTGCTTGGAAAATGACAACTTCAAAACGGCATATATAAGCCTTGTGTCCACTCAACGGATTGTGCTTGTTTGGTTCATAAAATATGTGGTTACTAATACCATAAAAAAGGAGTTTATGTACAGGTAATCAGATCGACAGTTAGATCATGTTTTCGAGGGCGGCAACACAGTCCCTCATGAAAATGTATATATCCGAAAAACAAACTTGCTAAAAGCGCTAGAAATCGCGGAAATTTAACAAAAAGAACTTCTGAACTACACGAAAGTGCTATAATTTCCAAGAAGAGATCGCAATGCCATTTGTTCTTTAAAAGAATCTAGGAAAGGCTTCAATTTCTGTTGAATATCTAAGGCAAATGTGGAACCAAAGTCGGTACAACAAAAGATAGATTTTTGAGCGGGCACTACACACAGTAAGAGGGACATACTTTCACGCTTTTAAGACAAACGGCCAGGTCACACTTGCGTGGGGCCCCAAAACCCAAGATGGCCTAGGGTCCCGCGCTCTCTAAGTCCGTCCCTGGCTATAGCTAACATTTACAGCTTAAACGGTGTTAGTTGCTTGTTCATCAGAAAGTCAAGTAATGTCTTGTTTCAGTTTAAGTCTTTTGTGTGGAGATTTGGAGTTCCATACTTGGAAATCTTTTCTTTCCAATCAATGTCCAAATTACTATGGTTGATAGTTGTTTGACTTCAGAAATATTTCTGGATCTTTTTCTTGATGACTCGATCTTGTCTTGAGTGCCAAATACCGGAGCCTAGAAATTATTGATGTTGGAAATAAAATGGGACCCAGCATTTCTTTGGAGGTATCCAATAGATTTTATCTTACACTGGACTACACTGAGAGTCTACACTGCCAAAGACTACTAGTCACTAGACTACGATACAAAAGAGTCTCCGGTGCTATGACACCATAGAAGGGGTGGTGTTACAACATACCAACGCACACGAAATTCTGCATTCTGCAAAGTTGAAAATATAGTAGAGCATCGTAACCAAAAATACGACAATGTCACCCCCCAACAATTGTCAAATTATCCCTTTGGGGGTAGTTAACCACAGGTCAAGAACCACTGCACCAGACCTTGTACTGAAAAAAGCGAACCCAACAACAGATGCAAGTTTTGACATGAACTATTAAAAACGTTCGGTGCAGTTTTTTTGCGTGTAATGAAAGGAGTTGTCAGCATCGCTGTTGTTTGTACAGAGCCTAGTGCTTTGTAACAAGCGTGTGTATTGAATATAGATTATTAAACAGAGCTACAACTTTCGTACATGATTTTACTGAGCGTTAACGTAAGACCTGACGCTTCAAATGACGAATACAATCACATAAAATGTATTTACGCCATAATGTTATGAACGGGAGGGGCACACAGTCACTGCAGAAAACCGTTCAAACACACCAAACTACGACATCAATTTGCACACATTTCCAAATAGGTACAAAGTTCGCTTCGCACCTCACAGTGGTGAGAAGCGTCCGTCTTCAAGACAGGAAATTGGTCTATTTATTTATTACTCTCCTGCGGCTTTTTCGTTTTATTTTGCAATGGATTATGGACAAAACACGAGGTTCGTAAACCTATGTGCTACGATATTTTATTCGCGTAAACATTAACTGCAATTTCTTCTTGTTTACGCGCTTGTAAAAGCTTCCGCTCGAACGTACCAGTTATTGCCATTCTTTTTTATTACGTGATAATTATCTAGACCAGGGCTTTTGAACCTTTTAGCTACAGCGAACTTTCGCAAATGTTTGCGTTGTTCGTGGAACCCTGGCAGTGGCAGCCACAGCAGGGTTCTGCGGAAACCCGGTTGAAGAACACTGGCCTATAACGGAAGCAATAGGTCAAAGCAATTGATAAACAGAGCTTTCAATAAGTTTCATAGTGGTTAGGATACTGTAAAACAGTGGCATTGCTACAACTGCATAGCACTGTGGTTGCGAGTGTGGTCCCAGGCAATTTCGGCCTGGCAGCCACTGGCCGAATCCTCAGGTTCCGCGGAATCCCGGTGAAAAAACACTGCTCTAGACAAGAGTCCATCTTTGACAATACAAGGACAGTCTGAGCGTGGGACGCAAAACCAGTGGATTCTGAGGTAGATCGGTCTTGAAGTGGAGGAAAGGAGTCGTGTGCACTGAAGATATATCCTTTTAATACTTTCAAAAATCACTTTAGCAAATTACGAACGTGCATCTGTTTGCAAATTATGATCATTTGGTGATACGCGTCGGGTCCCCAAGAGTTCTTTTATATATCCATTTCTTAAAGGATGCCTGCATTTTCAGATTCTGCTGGTAGATGCATCAGTCCTTAAATTTGGTTTTAAGCCACTTTTGCAAGGCCCTCTGCATGAATTGAATTTGAGGAAAACTTTTGTTAGCAATATGTTCAGGGAAAAAGTTTGTTAATGGAAGCCAAATGATGCTTTACCAATTTGAGGTTAGAAAAGACTTTTACAACATCTGCAACCAAGGACATAATCTTGCCTCTTGACAGCAACGAGCCATAAGAAAAAAGATGACAATTTTGCGAAAGACGCTTTTCGCTTTCTTGTTTGTGGTGCTTGCAAGCCTGTTTGTCGACCTCCTGCTCTTTCCCTACATCAGGTATGATGCAAACTACAGTAGTTCAAACGTTCATGCAAAGCATGCAGTTCCGATATGTTTAAAACGCTGTTCTTTTGCTGCTCATGTTGTTATTTCGTTGCGTTTGCCACCAGGTTTCAAATCAAGCAGATAAATTAGTTCTTCTGACGATTTTTTATTATTAGCCGCCGTTTCGCCCACCAATTTAAGTGGCCTTCCTCAGGGCAATGTTTTTTAACCACGTATAACGTGCAAATTACCTATAAGAAGAAACAATGAGCAGTGTGACGTGCATTGGAGAAACAAAACGAAGCCTGAATACTCGACTGAAAGAACACCACAGGGACACCTTACCTAAAAATATTCTTAAAAAGCCAGAAAAAAACAGCGTTAACAAAACCTGCAACCCAAAGTGGCCATGGTTTCAATTGGGAATACGCCCATGTTCTGTATCACGTAAATAGTTTTCATAAATGTATTTTTTAGAATCGTTGTATATTAATTTAAAAACTAACACTGTGAATGGTAAAAGCGTAAACTTCCCAGCTATCTATTACAATGTTTTAAAACATGAGCGAAGCTTATCAGTTATACCGTACTTCCTTGAGTTTGTATTCTTATTGAACGCCTTTTTTGCCTGTAAATTTGCCAACTCTCACCACGCAAGTTTTACACTTTATTTTTACGCCATACTTTCACCCTATATAACCGTTTTTTGTGCATTTCTATGTAGGTTTCACTCTATTCATTGTGTTGTTGTGCTTAATCATCTCCCAGCGGTTTTCGTTATACACCTGTAGGTTTTTTGTGACATGCTGTCAACTATTTCCCTAACGTGATGGTCGGTTCTGCGTTTTTGTCATCACGTAAATAGTTATCATATACGTATCTTTTAGAATCTTTGTATTTCAATTTAATTTAAAAACTAACACTGTGAACGATAAAAACGCGAACTTCCTGACCATCTATTACAAGGTTTTGAAACATGAACAAAGCTTATCCGTTACCGAACCTCCTTGAGTTTGCCTTCCTTTTTGACCGCCTTTGTACAGTACCTGTAAATTTACCAACTCTCACCACGCAAGTTTCACACTTTATCTGTTCTCTATTTTATCCCATATCTTCACGCTATTTAACCATCTTTGCGCATTCTTATGCAGATTTTACGCTATTTATTGTGTTGTTATACTTCATCATCTCCCATCGGTTTTCATTTTACACTTCTACGATTTTTCTGTGGCATGTTGTCACCCATTTCCTATAACATGATGGTCAGTTTTGCGTTTTTTGTCTTTGTACGTCATACTGCTTATTGTTTCTTGGTATTAGTAAGTTGCATGTCATACGTGGTTAAAAAACATTGCCCTGATGAAGCCCACTTGAATAGGTGGGCGAAACGTCAGCTAATAATAAGAAATAGCTAGAAGAAATAATTTATCTGCATGTTTAAAACATTTTGCACGATGCCACCCTGGAATGCAGCAAATCGCTGCTGTTATTCATTGCGCCCCGCCTTTGTGGAATTGTTTAGTTTCACAAAGATTCTTGAGTATTCCGAATCTCACAGCATTGCATTTCTGAAAGTGAAGAAAGAGAATGTTTACTTTGAACAGTCTGTGGGAACAATCAAATAAACACATGTTCTCCCAGTTTATGGTGATAATGTGAAAACACAACAACTTCCAAATCTACACGAAAATTTTGAGAAATGTAAAAAGATCACTAGAAATATAACTTCTCTTCTTGTTTTTCATGTGGGTTTTTTCATTGCAAAGTTGTCAATCTACATCAAGCCTTCAAAGGCTGATGCAACCGGCCAGTTGCATGTTGGGTCTTCAGAACAAACACTTTAATGTTCACCCCCTTGGTTGAGCATTACATGACACAACATATGTTGTCGACAAAATGCTGTTTCAAGAATAAACGATTTGCGGCAAATGACGTATGATCTGATCACGTGTTGAGGGAGTGTATGGCGGGAATAGCACAAGTTTTTGCGCTGCACGCTGCATGCATGACCTAAATTCAGGCCACATTTCATGATTATTGACTCCTGCATTCAAAAAATCTTAGGTTTGCTGCAAGCTTTTGAAAGACCAGCCGGCTGGACTTTGCATTATTCGCTTTGCAATGATTCAAGCTTGGACATATCTGTAATTAAGTAACTAATCTCGCCCAAAGCGACTGACTTGTATCTAGTCGCTGTTGCTATTTTGAGAAATCGATTTAATGTAACCCTATTATGGCCAGGTCTTGGATGAGACTGGGAGCATCTAGTCTAAGGGTCACCAATGGGGTTGCATTATCCGGATAACCGTTAATCGGATAACCGAGAGTTTTCTTGCTATCCGATATCCGGATAAATTTTTATCGGTTAACCGGATAAAAAAGTAACATTACTAATGAGTTTTATACTTTTTAACGGCCAGGAAATCTGCATACTCACTATGAAGCTCAATAACCAGCCCGATTCTGTGGAAGCAGAAAGTGCATTCAGTGCATGTGGACTCCTTGTTACGACCCCACAATCGATGCATTGTGCTTCATACGAATGCGTTGCCAAAGCAGTAAATGTTAAAAATGCATGTTTTTCGTCAAATATGCAGAGCATATGCAGAGCTGCTTTTAACCAGATTTGACCGGTTGCTTCTAATAGGTCCCGCGCTACCCCTACTAACCTATACAAACTTGCTGCTTGTGTAATGCAGGGGCGCGGGTTACAGTGCGTGGGATCCGTTGCGAACGAAAATCAGAATGAACTGCGCGGTTTTTATACAGATGTGCAAAAACAACGATTCCTTAAAAAGTAACAGGAAATTTATTTAGTGAACACTGACAATTGAACCATTTACAAAGTAACAGAAGTGACAGTTTGGTTCACGTGAAGCAAGCCTCATAACGTTCTTAGTTCTTGTGTTGAAAGTTTCATTATGACATAACACTACTGAAAAAAGGATCATGGCATCAACCTCACACAGACTGGCGTCGTAAACGTTCAGAAATATAGTCTAAAAATTGAACGTTGCAAAAGTTTGAAAAAGTGCAAAGGTGGGGTGACTTTCGTGGAAGTTTTAGTGGAGACTACAGTACTTGTTTGTTTTGAAAAATTACAAAGTAGATTTGAAGATATTGAGAAACCTGCAATCATTTTACAGTATACTTTCCTGTTGAAAGAGAAAGGAATTTTTTAACTTTTTCCGGGATATTCAAAACTTGCTCAAATGATGGTTTGCGCTCTTTTAACCGGTACTCTTTTAAGCGGGTTTCACTGTAACCATTTTACACGTGTAAAGTATATATTGATAGGCAGGTACAGTACTGGAGTTTTTATAGTTTAATAGTCGATTTTGGGCTATTTATTTTAAGACTACGTTATTTTTCTGTAAATAAGCCAAATGCAAGAAGTCAAAGGCCAAGTGGCTTAGGCCAAAAACATTGAGTGGCAGTCAAAAGAGGGCTATTTAAAACTAAGGCTAAGGCTGAGAAAGAGGACAGTGCGTTGGACAAGTTTTTAACAGAGCTACTTCAGAATATTAAAAAAAATCTTTAGAAGAGCCACACCACAGTGAAAATTGCGACAACATAAGCAGTCAGACTGATGATGTTGTGCCAGATAGCTACAAGGGAAGCTTATGTACAAGAAGTGAGGTAAGTCGTTTTGAAAGCGCTGAGTCTGTCAAAGAAGGAAGGTAATTGGCTGCTGCGTCTGATCACTCTTACGAGCACGAAAATTCAGAATTGTCCGGAATCATTGGACGGACAAACGATCCTGCACTTGGCCGGTGTCATGAATAGGAATGTAAGAATGTTAGGTGTTACTTAATGGAAATAGGACTGAAAATCACAACATAAATTTCGCCAAAAACGAGTGATAGGACGGTTTTAGCTTCACTTCAAACGAGTACTGCCAAATGGTGAAACGGTACGTCATCCATGTCTCGACGTCACTCTTTCGGGGCTAGTTTTTTTACATTACTGACTTCTATCATTATGACTTGATGCCACACCTAAATTATTCTGCACACACCATCGCGGGGCCCCGCAAAAGTGTTTCCAATTGGGCCCTGCACTGCTAAAGCCGGCCATGCCCACGTATGCATGTTTGCAATAAGACTGTGTCATGAGTTTGCATTCAATTTATCACGAAAATTTCGCGAAATCAATTATCTAACAATCAGCGGTTATTATCCGGTTAACCGGTCAGCTAAAACACAAATATCCTGATATATGCGTGATCCAGGTAGTGAAAATTATTGATATCCGAACTACTCTAGTCACCAACCTTTTTGAAACTGAAAGCTAGGTCTTGTGCACCGATCAATGCGAAGGGCTGACAATTGGTGCACACTTTTGAAATAAAAAATGTGCTTAATGTGCATCTTTTTGGGTCACCCTGTATCTACGGCAATAGCCGTTGCATTTCCCTTCTCTCTGCCGTAGAGAAATACTTTCACGTGTGATGTTGGGCCGTCTTCTGGCATACAGTACGTCGTCGACACAGTGGTTCCCGAATCTCAGTGCGGCTTTCGTCGCGTGCGCAGCATTGCGGATGTGATTTTCGTTTGTAGGCTTCTCCAAGAGAAATGCAGGAAACGATATCGTGGCCTTTTCATTGCTTTCATCGACGTTACAAACGCATTTGACACCGTCAGTCGTGATCTGCTGTGGCGAGTCCTGGGCAAACTTGGTACCCTCCTCATTTTCTCAGCATCCTACGGGAATTCCATACTGGTATGAAGGCCCGCATCGTCCAGAAAAGAAAGATGGAGTTTTTTGGTGTGAACACAGAAGTTCAGAAGGGCTGCGCCCTAGCACCTGTTATTTCCAACGTCTTCCTTTTTTTAGTCAGTTTCTTCTTTCATCACACTATCTCTGCTGCAGACAGCGTTCCCATCAGGTACAGGATCGATGGTAGTTTACTTTAATATCCGCCGTTGCCAAGCAGTGGCCAAAGTAACAAACAACACCATCTTCGATCTACAAAACGCAGACGACGCTGCCCTGCCCAGCCACACGCCAGATGGCCTGCAGCAAGAGCTGGATGCAATCTCTTCTGCACAGAGTTTTAAGACGGGCCGGATTCTGGCCCGGTTCTGGCTTAAGTTTATCAAAATGTACCGATTTCGGGGCCTGCATTCATACTGAAACTTTCTCGTGCCATTCGAAGTAACGATTTATTTCTTTCCTGAAGTAAATTTCTTGTGCTCAATTTGGTGGCTTCTGTGAGTGAAGTGATTGTGATTTTTCTTCCGCTAATTCTATTAACAAACACAGCTGCGTTCGTTTGTTCTCTGCTCGGATTAGTCTCACACACTCGTTTTCAGAAGGGTCAGCCGTGAGGAAAATAGCACAGCATTGCTTCGAAAACATCAATCACTTTCGCGATTCTTGGCTTGTTTTAAGAAACGATAGCCTACAATCCGGCTTTTCATGCCTACAGAGAAATCCTTGATAGTCCCTTTTATGCCTATAGCGCTATCATAGATAGTTTCGTGATAGTTTCTTTTATGTTGAGAAACGTTACATTCCGCAGTATTAGCACTGACTAACAAGCAGTTAATATTTCAGTAAAGGTGTTTAAGTTAATGTTTCAGTGAAGGTGATTGTTATTTTGGTTGTGATAAAACCGTGTACCTGCAGTCAATGTTTTTTTCAAGGTTTTCAAAAGGGTGTCGTGCTGGAGCCTTAGGGTGCCATCACAACACCATTTTCCCTTCTATGTCTGACACTTTGAACTGATTTTCACAAAAACGCAAGTTTCCGTCCAAATATGCTTAATTATTTGAATGATACATTCACTTTTGGCAAACAAAGTAAAGACAATTTCATAAATGGAAAATTTCAATGTAGGCCTGCATACTCATTCATTCATTTTGTTACCCGGATTTCCTTTGGGGAGAATTGCGAGGGGCAGTAGCATTAGGAGAACGCAAAGTACCTCACGATCAACAGCAATCTCAGATAGTTCTGCTGGCTCCACACCAAGACGTGGCTCCACACCAAGACGTGGCTCCACACCAAGACGAGACCAAGCAAGGTTGGAGAAGTAGTCACTCCACCTGGTCATTGAACGACCTCTGGGCCGCTTTCCAGTGGGTGTAGACTGTAGCCCGAAGGACTTACTTCGCCAATCTTTCCTGGGACATTCTGGTCACATGGCCGAACTAACATAGCTGGGATCTCTCGTTTCGGAGGAGTGCCTTGACATCCCGGGATTTACTGATTTCAGACCTGTGATCTTGGTCACGAAGTGTCACACCGAGAACTCTTCAAAAATATCCCATCTCTGCCGTTTATTCTTTTCACAGTATTCTTTCAGTCGTCACCTAAGATTCATGACCACAGGTAAGGAT
>Ga0210059_1016627_pt1 | contig 10589 bp, 8 predicted proteins | sample Ectturendosymbi2_FD_188042 | JGI IMG/M metagenome (GOLD analysis project Ga0210059, IMG submission 188042) | Ecteinascidia turbinata endosymbiont from Florida, USA - Sample 2 (SPAdes) (version 2) | ecosystem: Host-associated > Tunicates > Ascidians > Unclassified | place: Key West, Florida... | reverse complement strand
GGTCTGGCTTTTTTTGGTGAAAGACAGGTTGGCAAGCCTGTTGTGTAGTTTAGCAAGATTCGATCTTGCAAACCGGGATGTGCGCCAGTCAGTCAAACCGCACACCTATGCTCGACTGCTCGTATTCGACGAGACATAAGCGCAGCCTCATTTTGAAGTTGTAAATTGCTCTGACGCAGTGATGAATGTGTTTTACTCCTCTTTTTCAACACGCAGCCAAAATTTTGCAGTTATGAACTCCTGTGTCGCAGCATTGAGTGTATTCTCCTCCGATATCCTAACTTGGAGCGCTGATAGTTTATATTCAGTGCAATGAAACATAAAATAAGTGGGGGGACGTGTAAAAAAATATGCGTATTATGTCAACAAATTTCGCCAAAGCGTTGGTTTGGAAACATGAATATGACGTCAAATTGTGACGTCACAAAGACACCACACCAGGAACAAATGACCACCACATGCCACTGAATGAAACCCCCATGAAAATTTTCTTCCTACGCCACTGGTTGGGAGACTGACCGGTGTTCCTGCAGCAACTAGATTGACCCCTCAACTGGCAGTGATCTCTGTGGAGTCGTGATCCACCGACTAATCGGCACCGAAACCAACTAAGAACCCTACATTGGTTCGGTTCTTACACTGGTTCCTACCAGAACCGTCGCCAGAAAGTCTTCAACAAGGGGGCTTCACGTTTGTGCCGTGGGGCTTGATATTGAAAATTTGATAAAATCTTTACTGATTTGTAGTTTTTCATATTTCAAGTTGGGGGGCGTGCTTTGTTTGGGGGGCTAAGCCCATCAAAGCCGCCCCATGGCGACAACACTGGTCCCTACGCTAGTTACTCTAGCTAAACGGCAGCGTACTGCATCAACCTACCAGCATCTGAGAAGTTTTCTTTGCTCGGCGTGATTACTCCTACTCTTCACAAAGAAAATGATTTTAATTGCTGTGAAGTAACTCGCAGTGATGCATCACTTGAAATTTAGTCTATTCGGATGTGATCTAACTGTTTAAACCTAACAGAGCGTAGACCCGTGTTTCGAGGTTATCGTTTCTGTTTCTTTGCACATTTTTGATCGTATATCTTAGTATATCGAAGTGGGTTTCCGAACAACAGTGAGCAACCTTGCCTTTTTTTTCACATCTTTGCAACATTTTTTCCTAGTTTTTAACTGCCTTACTTTCAAGTGCTAACTATATGCAGAAAGCTTTGGTTTTTGTTTTATATAAGGACGATGCTCTTATGAAGAAATAAATTTGTGGAATTTATAAATACTGTTGAATAGCGCTACTTCTTCAAATTTTGAATAAAAGATCAGCTTATCAAATCAGCTCTTCACATTTCATCGTGTAGTTGAAGATGTCCAATACCGAAATTTTAATTAAACAAAAGTGCTTTATCTGCTTTATGACAGTCATTAATTACCGTGCTTGGTTGTATGTGCAGTAGTGCATTGAGATGCCCTGTACTTTATGCGATTATTTAATGCTGATCTCCGTGCACTTTACATAACTTAAGCTGTTTATTGTAAACCCATTCCGCAGATGATGATAAAAGCTTTCAATCCACCGCCTCTACTTGAAAGCAGAAAACTACTTTGCACTGCAAACCACTACTGTGCTCCCCCAATTTCACAATTTCAAGTTTACACCTAACAGGAAACAACAAACACCCACAACCATGAAGTTTTTTGTGTTCTAAGTTGTCGAAAGAGATTGGTTTATTCAGCAACGATTCAATACGCAGCGTTTATGGATGTATGAGTTTACATTTACAAAGTGTAGCAGAACTGACAATATACCGATGAGGAGAACATTGCTTTTTTCTTAGCATGTTGTATCACAAACGGACGCAGCGGAATGCTATTTCCATTCTTGATGCTTTCCAAAGTTTGAATTAGAACGCGGAAATAATGAACGGAATCACAAGGCGTTTCGTTTATCTAAAAATTTAACGTAAATTACAAATGCTTACTAAAACCATCAAATATTTTTTACAATTTATGGTCGAAACATTTCCTTTATGAGATAAGTGTTTGGCAGTGTATGCAGCTTGGCAAATGCTTTGCGCTAAGACAAAAAAGGTCCACGATATTTGCTAAAGTTGTGATGTTGTTTTTCTGTTACGCAAAGGGGGAGAAACGTTCCAAAAGCCTAAAGAAGAAAAATCGCTGAACGGGACCTTGCAAACAAATCTAACAGTCGAAATCAGTCATTTTACCGTAGACTGGTTGACTGTCACTCGCCGATTGTACAACGGAGGATGTCCGGGACCGACATTTCATTGGAAACCAAATGATGTAGTTGATTTTGAATTGGTAATTGCTACTCCTACAACGTTGCAACGTGTTTCTTTCAGTTTTCATTATAATAGCGCAAATCATTTATACGAGCTGTATTTAACAAATCTTTACAGTAAAGAAAGCGCTTCATGTTACTTGCTCCACACTTCGCAACTGAAACTGTAAAAACATCACTCTTGAAATTCGCTTGATAATTTGGCATCAAATGTTTTTTATCGTTATGCCTGTGATTAGTTGGCGGCCGCTGAGTTTGTCTTTGTTCTGCCAGTCGGGTTAATCGAAGCGGATTTCCAATAGGACCTCTAATGTGTGGTCCTAAACTAGTGACCCGAAGCTAAATATCAGAACGAAATTATTCGCTATTTGTAAATTGTAATGTATCCAGACCATGCTGTGCGTTTGTTACGATTTTGAAGTTTCGTTTTTCCCTGCTGTTTTACCAGTTCCCGATAAAAACGCTCATGTTGATAGACGCATGGTGAGTTGAATACCTTGTCAAGTAAAAGTGGGAGCAAATCAGAAACCTACATTTCATGGAAACTGTTGGGTTATATATGAATTAGATTTCAGCGTTGCGGTTGATACTACCATGGATTATGAGTTTATGCACATGCTGGGCAATATTTGGATTTTCAAATTGTGTAGTAAACCTGTAAAAAGAAATGGACGACACATGCAGCTAACTAAGAACTTTTCCTGCAGTGTTACATTTTTACTTAGAAAATTACCTTGTAGCGAATAGCGCTTTGTGTGTATCGCAAGCAATCAGGGCCTCTGTGAGAAATTGAACCAGGGGTACGAAGAGCGATATCAGCCCCCCTAGCTTATGGGGCCCTCGTCAAAACGTGTACAGCTTTTTTCTATATTAATCAGAATATATACATTTTCTGCTTTCAAGCTGATGGCGCTGCTGTTGGAGAAAGCGACCACCAGTTTTGGTCTTGATTACAGAAAACTTAGCGTGCGTACTTTTATCCTCCCGGGTCCCAGCACCTACTGGGCCCGGGTATGATGTACCTGTTGTACCCCCTCTCGTAGGCCCTGGTCGCAATACTGGCAAACACTTTTTGTCGCAGATAAATACTCTTGAAGAACCTGATTACATCGGTGAAATGAACACACTAAGATTGCCGAACACTACAAACATCCATACCCATGGTTTACACATCAGCAGTCAGGTGAACAAAAAAAGACAATGCATGTTTGTTTTCTGAATATTTGCTTGCTTGTTAAACGCATTGTAGAATTTTACATGTATTTTTGATGTGTCCGCTCCCTCTAACAGAACAACAAGACATTCACACTGACGGCATTTTGCAAGATAGAGATATCACAAAAGAAACGTCATGGTTTCACTCTCTCACCTAGCTGCCAAGTCATCAAATGCTGGGAAAGCTGCAGGCTGCAGAAATTCTAAAACGCTTCTAAAACGCTTAAACCTTTGAGCAGAGAAATAATCTTCAAGCAAACTCTTATGCGTCAAGTAGCTTGGCGATGTGGAATGCACAAACGTATTCACCAACTGGGGTGATCATTCTCGAAGCGAGAAGGGAGTCAGGAAAGAATACACTATCTACCGGAGCTTATTCCTACTTGGCTTTCTCGTAAAAGTTGGCATCAAACTGAGAAGGTGCAGCAAGACAGCTGAATCCTGACTATAGATACATAGAGCGCTTTACGTTCTCGGCGCAGCACGAAAGACCAAATTTCCATTTTCCAACAAGTTTTCACGTCTTAGGAATATCCGAACGATGTCTAAGCCGTCTTTGTAGAGCCGGGAAAAAGCTTATGGGTGGGTCCCTTTTGAAGCAGCTTTCACTTTCTGGATATCTGTGATTGTAAAGATAAATGGTATCACCCACTCGACGTACAAATTAAAATTCAGAACATGATCCTTCCCCGTGTGAAATATTTCTTGCTAGTTTCTGCTCTGTTCTCTAGTATGTTTTGACGGTCTTCACAACCCAGTGTGGTAGATATCTCGGTATTTCCACCATAGCGTTCAGAATTTAATCTTAAAGGCGCATTCTGAAGTTGGTTACCAACGTTATGAATGCAAACTTGCGTACGCATTCCTACCATGACTATGAGTCATAAGGGCGTGTTGTTTCAGCCATAAATGGGTCTGTTGCGTTGCTCGATCATTGGCATCAGTTAGTTTTCACGTTTCACCCGTGAGCATTGCTTACAGATTTTAGGACTGAGGATGCGTTGTGTTACGTGAAACCGATTAACTATTTTGAAAAATTATCTGATTGATTCCTTGTTTATGAATAATTTTTTGGGTTCCTTTAAAGATTTAATCTAGCCTTAATGACTATCTGGTTCTCTCCACTATCTCAATATGTTCCTCCTCAGGTATTTGTGTCCGCATCGACTGCTTTAAGTCAAAACCCTTGTTAGGTGTTTCGGATTCCAGTAATTGTGAGTTCTGTCGACACTTCTCCCAGCGACGTGGAAAAGCAGTCCTAACCAGGTCCACGCGTGAGTCACTTTTGGAAGTAGCAGAACAAACAAAATTCTCTTCGCGGATAGTGTTTCTGTTTGTTTCCTCTCAGAAGCACCTCCAACATTTACTTGCTTGTTTTGCAGTTGAGTGGAATTACGCTTGAATGAAAATAAGCATTAAAAGTGCGAGGCTCTAAGTCTTTCTATAATTCCAAGTCTACTCTATCTGTGGGTATACGAAGGCAGACTTAGTTACTGCAGGATGGCATTTAACAACGATGGAAAGTACAGCAAAGAGATTGTCTCCAGGATCGGAAAAACATACGGAATAGAGCGTGGGCTTTAGTTTTTTTTTGTCAAAAAACGAGAGCTTTCAACCACTGCAAAGCTTTAAATTTTCCGATCAATCTTTGTGCTGATCCATCTCTATTTTCGTATTTCTGGAGTAATGACACAAAGGAGTGTTATCACAAGTGCTTACTTTGCGAAAAGTTCATGGCGTGACGCTATTTGACAAAGTGTGCCCTTGTGAAATTGATAAAGCCCGAAATAGGGAGTTTTTTTCTGCAAATAGAAATGCCAGCGGTGATGGTTTGGCCATCGGTTGTTCACGGAGAATTCTAGCCACATGACCACACCACCGCAGATTCTATTTGAATAAGAACTAAGATGACCTCTCAGCAGGTGAAATATATATATCCTGTTTCGAATATAGTGACTGGGGCTTGGCTGTGAAGTGGATCCCTTTGATAGACATTGTTTATTTTCGAATGTTTGATTTTATCGAAACCCGAAGTGACCTAAAACTTGTCAACAATTACTGTTAACAGATACCGTAATTGTTAACTAATACTGAAGGGCGTATGAGCATAAGCTGATGATCTCTCATAACTGGTTGCTTTTTTGCAGGAACCTCAAGATAACGTATTGATCAGAATTGGCCCAGGAAGCAACTACAAGTATAAATACCAAATACATTCTGAACAACCGGCTGGAACATATTTTTACCATCCTCACATCCACGGAAGTAGTTCGTTTCAGGTTAACACATGTTTTATTGTGAAGGCTTGAAATGGGCGGCGGTTGCGTTGAACCGAAGAGTCTAGTAAATCTCGTGCTTTTACCTGCCCAATATTATAATTACGAGAACTCAGCAATTTCTGGTGTCCGTCTACAGGTATTCATCACCCAGAATTATCGGGCTGTGAATTAAGCCACTGGCTTTTATATAATGCACTGTCTAAAACGACTTATAGCAAGGATCAGGCTCAAAGTTGCGTGATAAAATTTTAAACATTTGTCAATAATCACTTTGCGACGCCGTTGACATATCTCCTAAAGACCTACGTCCTAATGCAGTTATCCCAGTGAACCAAACGCGTCCTTGTACATGCCACTAACGCCTTAAGCTTGCAAGGTTCTTTTATTACTGCTTCTTTCAAAGACATTTAGAGTTGCTTCCAAACCTTTTTGTTTAAAGGAGTGAAGTTCACTCATTTTTTTGACAGAAATACAAACTCTCTTCCTCGCCACTGATGCAGCACCCATGGTTGAGATTAGTTAATATTGCCTCTCTGCCACATCGCAAAAATACCATTACTACGATTTTAACGGTTCAAAAAATGCCACCAGTGCGTACAGCCAAAGCAGCTGAAACTTTTTCAGGAAGTCTCTAAATTCTCTACTCTTATTATAGTCTGTAATAGGACAGAGACATATCGTGGTTGCACCTACGCAACAAGCAAACCAGTTTTGATCCCATCCCACTTTTCAGGAATAATTCAGTACAGTTTGTTGCGTTGAATAAACAACATTGCCGCATATATTTGTAGTCTGCTTGCGTACGCTGATTGTTTGAACAGTTATCATTTAGCTTTTTTTGGCCTTCAACTCTTAGGTTTGTTCATGTCATTTTGATTATTTTTTTTATTTTATCTTGTTAAATTGTGAAACTTCGAAACACCATCCAGCTTTCCATGCAGATGGTGTGGCATTGTGACGTAGGCCAGCAGAGGGTTATTGCATTTGTTGCCAGCTTTGTGACAATAATTACTTGTTTTTAGAATAGCTTGAGACTGTGTCATGGCAAGTATAATACACAAAGAATGAAATTTTTTTAATGAAAAGGATTTTAATTTGAAAAGAATTAAGAAAAAGGATCAAATTTTATTAATTTTCTTTGTGGATATGCAAAGAACCAGCACGCGTATTTGTCAAGATCTAAAACCACTCAACATCCTTACAGTTGTTCGTGACAAATTTTCTGTTGTGGCTTTTGCGTTGACAGAAGTGCAAAAATTGATGCAATGCGACGCCAATGGTGAATTCATTTTGGGACGCTCATTGCTACAATAGCATGATATGCTAGCAATCAAAACTATTTTCGTTCTTGAGTCCACAAAAATGTTGCTAAAAATTAGTATCTTACAAAAGAGCAGTGATGTGAGAAGTTAATCCGGAATTCAAAAATGTCCTTTTCAACATGGTTATCTTTCAATAGAATACATTTTCTTCCTAAGCATCTTCTGAATCGCTGTTTTGCCTTCGTAAATTTTGCTTGTTCTTTTAATTTGTTTGTTTTTCTTGCTTTTCTTGCTCCTTTCATTATATTTTTTACGTGTTTCTTTCAGATGGATAAATGTTGCTAGTATAACGTTAACATAGTTTGCCTTTTCGCCTGTTTTTACTATTCTTCTTTGAAGTGCTATTGCTGCTTTTCAGATTGGATGTGTGTGACTAGCGTGCTGTATGTTGAACATAGTTGAAACATAAATTGCTTAAAGATAAGTCGTTTAACACCAAATTTTTGTGTTAAGTGCCATTTAATAACTTACTTGATATTCAACCTCTTTTGCATACCTTCCAATTGTTGTACCGGCTTGAAACCTAAGGGTTTATTTGGTCTCCCAACTGTAGTCTTGGGAATACTTTCAGCAATGTACAAAGAGCATTTGTCTTCATTGTTTCGAACTCGGCTCCTTGCAGTAAAACAAGCCAATACGAAATGTTCGTATGTCGTATGTGGGCAATATTAATCTGCAAAATTAGTTGACGTTTCCTCGATAAAATGTCTCACTGCTTTGTCATGAAACAAAGCTCTTGGTTGTCACTATAGTTTTCGTTGTTGGGAGACAAAAGAAGAAACGGGAGGAGATCTCGTGAAAGATTAAAAATGTTTTTCTCTACTTATAACTGGGAGCACAATATGCAAATGAGAGTGCCTTGCGCTTTTGCAGTATCAGTTAAGATCAACGATTCGTACAGGGTTGGATCCAGAGGGGGAGGGGGTGATTGGGGCGATTGTCCCCCTAAAAACTACGAAAGTAACTTCATTCACCATGATTTTGTACAATTCCGAAAAAATTATTTGCGATATAAGGCCATTTTGCCGTCCATTGTTTTATCCGAGCAGTGTTGTGGAGTATACTTTATCTCTCTTAAAGCAGTGAACCCGCAAATGAGACTTGATTATCAAATATCACTGCAATCTCCCCCCCTAAACTTACTGGCCGGACTGGCCCCTGGATTCTTAATGGGGTTTTGGACCTGTGGGGCCTCGAAGGTAATTCTAGGGGTTTTCGAGTTTCAGTCTCTATGTAGTTTTTACATACAATTACAGAACCTGGGCGGAATGGCTGGCATGATAATCATCGAAGACGACCCCAAAACAATGTCACCTGAGCTCGACGCCGCATCGTGTCCCAATAACTGCGTTAACGACATACCGATGGTTTTCCAACTTTTCCAATATAGGAACGACGAGGATGGAAGTTTCTCGGTGGCGCAAAAAGATATTAAGGACAATGAAGCGTTCAGGTGAGAGCGAAGTCATTTTTCTTGTGTAACCCTAAATCGGCCAGTGGACAAGAGCAAGGACAGCGAGAATTTTCATTTCGTAAACAGAAACGCAATTGTGAAAGAAGGCACGGGTGCAAACAGTGTGATTAAAACTCATGCGTGGTCAATATCAAACATCGCAATTGAGGTGTCAGCTTGTTTGTTTAAGGTCAAGTTTAGTAACATATTTCCATTGACGGAAATCATCTGAACGGAAAATAACCAATGTCCTCCTATGCAACTTACAAAGCGTTTTATAGATTATCCATGTATGGATCATATTTTTACACATACCTACGAGTATCATTAGACGATATAGAGATACAGAGTTGCTTCGAAGAAAAGTGCACAAGCGGTAATTTTTTTGCTGTCTACGTGAACTTTGTCCTCCTGCATATTTATACGCAAACACAGTCATTTATCACCATGTACTATACTAAATGAGTTTAGCAAATTTTAGAACAACTGATTTTGCGCTGTGTTATTTTATCTGTTAGGAGACATTCTCTTTGGTTCTTAAATCACCAACAAAGACCATTATCACGGAACCGTTCACACATAGCAATTTTGTCTGCACACATCTTTTTATGCATATCGTTTCCATTCCAATACACCACTAGGCAGGGGCGCAGCCAGGATTTTTCTAAGGGGGTGGGGGGCTGAAGTTATGGAAGCAAAAGCCTTGAAAAGGAAAAATTGCCTGTAATTAGAATAGTCAAGGAAAGCAAGTAATTTGTAGATAAACAATTGACTGTACTCACCACGAAAACTGGGAGTCCTTCCAACTGACCTGCCATCTTGTTTCTTTGATATTCTTTGCTGACGACCACAAAACTCGACACACTTGTTTACATGTCTCAGCCGAGTTTTGTTTTGATCTATGATATTTTTTCTACTGTCGGAAAGCATATTTCTCACGTCCACGTTTCCTTCATTTTTGCAAAGTTTAATGAACACATCAAACTTATTTGCGCAAATATTGTCTTCTTTCGCTTTTTTCCAGTTTTTGTGAGCTGATTTTACCAACATACCAAGGGCTTTAGCTGACAACATCAGGTGCAAACGCACGCAACACACCATTTGCAAAGTGAGCCTTCATGAATTTCACTGCAGGCTAACCACTTAAACTCCTCCAACCATCGCACTTGGAAACGTCGCTTCTGGAAGCTTGTGTGTACCATACGAAAATCGTATGGAGGTGGAGTCCAGCTATTTAACAATAAAGTACTTCTGTCGCATTCACTCAGAGAACGTCCCGCAAAGTTCCCAACGTCAAGAATCTTAGGGGATTCGCCGAAACATCGTCGCTACCAGTTGTACAAGACGCCTGTGGCTGCTCTTCTACCGGTGGGCAGGTAGGCCTACTGTTCTGACACCGGTCAATAAAAACTTTGAGGCTGCTTATCCTGATCTGTTTCGTACGAAGATGAAAGTCTTTTTAATTTCATCTCAAACTTGTCCGATTTCAGTCAACACTTTTCGCTGACTAAAGAGCGGCGTGCAACTGATTAGCAGAATAGCTAATTAATTCAGCTTGCAGCTAGCGGTCATTCACACCTCACACTGCATATCAGACAGTCTTTCCACTGGGGTCAGTCTCGTTAACATTAGATTATTACCTTTTTCAACATCAGATTTATACAATACAGTTTAATATAAGCTAAATGCTTCCATTACCAATACAGTCCCGTCGCCATGGGGGTCTTTGGTGGGCTTAGCCCCCTAAACAAAACTCCAAGCCCCCCCAAAATTGAAATATGAAACACTTTAAATCAGTGGAGTTTTTGTCAAATTTTAGAATGTCAAGCCCCCTACACAAACGTAAGCCCCCTATTGAAGATTTTCTGGTGACAGTTCTGTACCAATACCTAGCAAAGTACGATAACCGACGTTGAATCCGAAACTGAGCGAAGTATCGTCATTGAATGGAAAAATCGGTTATATGCGTAACGTGTTATGTTATTCCCAATGCTGGGAAGAGAGCTTCTTCAGTTTGGAACG
>Ga0210059_1016626_pt1 | contig 10589 bp, 10 predicted proteins | sample Ectturendosymbi2_FD_188042 | JGI IMG/M metagenome (GOLD analysis project Ga0210059, IMG submission 188042) | Ecteinascidia turbinata endosymbiont from Florida, USA - Sample 2 (SPAdes) (version 2) | ecosystem: Host-associated > Tunicates > Ascidians > Unclassified | place: Key West, Florida... | reverse complement strand
ATTGCTCTATAAGAGATATATAAGCTGCTCTGTGACCCAAGGATCTTCGTACCCCTTGATGTTCAATCTCGTACCCCTTGGGCGTACGAGTACCCCCGGTTGGGAACCCCTGTTTTAGAGTATATTTGACCTTTAGTCAAACACAGGTGGTTGAAATGGTCACGTGACAAAGTACAATATAAAGAAACAAGGGTTTAGCCTACAGTTCCCACAATGCAAGCAAGAAGCTGCTAACAGCTTGCCCCCACTGAAAGCATAACATTACTTCTCTATCAGACTGACCCATTTACAGATGGCACAGTCAACTAAGACAGTCATGCTGTCCAAACTTGTCATGTGACCAGTTCAGCCAATCATGTTCGGCTGGTGGCAAAATAGCTCCAGGAGTGTATATTTTGCCTCATAAAATGATTGTAACTTGTGAAATTATTTTCTTTGTTTATGTGGCCAGAAGAAAAAAACGCAATGTAATGTCTTTCAGCTGAAGTTTGACAAAATTTGGGCTGAAGACAAAATAGCTCCAGGAGTGTTTATTTTGCCTCATGAGGCAAAATAGATACTGCTTAAGTAATACAAAAATATCGGTATCAGCAATGAAAAACATCAGTATCGGCCCAAAAAAAACTTATCGGTCGAGCTCTAATCTTGAGCATCATAAACAAGTAATAATAGAATAGCCTTTGAATGATAAAAAAACAGTGGTCCACTGTACATTTCAAACAACAAACCTGCGGTGGCTGTTCTCCGGCGTCTTGTGCCAGAGGTCAGGTTTCGCAGCGAGACTGCAGCAGGGTCGTCACGCGAAGCTTTCGGGGCGCTGCCACCGTCGCTCTAGCAATAAAATTTAGTGCAGAGAATTGCTGACGTATGAATTTCATTATAAAACCTTGCTGAGTTTACATCACCATTTTCTCAAGACGTTTGCACACTTGTGGTATTTGCACAGGTGCAATTTTTACCCAGGATCGCCTCCAATTATATGTGATAGATTTAGGTAGGCAATTTGGGTCAAAATATGTATCTGGAAAACTTCGATGCACATTTCGATAATGTTCATTTAACTTCAACACTTACCGGAAAATGGCCTACATGCCAAACAGTTGGAACTCATAACACATCAATTGACATTATCTAACCTATAAAAGTTTTACCCAATTGTCATCGCTGTCATTTTCTGAGGATGCTTCACTTTCTGTGCTGTCTTCTTGGCTTTCATACACACGAAATATGAGAGAATAGTTTTTTACTAATGGACCATCATTCCTGCAGTGCATTTCAGAAGTATCAAGATAGAGCGGGTCTTCTTCATAAGCCTCCATGTTTCTGGGATTGATTGGTGTTCCAGTCACTCCCAGGGGTTCCTCGTATTTCGTCGATTCTCCATCTTTCCGTCTGCATCGAAGCGTTTTTCGAACCACGACTTCGGTCTCCAAACTGGTAAGCTTTTAAAACCAAAACAACAGATGTGAGACTCACGTTTTCGACGTGACACTGAAAAACAATAACTCGAATGCCGGTGGCAAATATCCGTATAACTACCACCAATATTGACATATTTTTCACCTCGGTTCAAACGCTATTGCCCCTAGCATTTTTGCAATTCTGGCAAGCAGTCTTTATTTCTTGGAATAGGCGGTAAAAAAAAACAAAAAAAAAACAGTTCGTTAAATGTCCAGCACATTTGGTATAAATGACACGCATATCGTTACAATAACTGACAAAGCTTTAACTGGAATTGATGTCAAGAATTGGTAAAAATGAACTCTCACCGCAACACAACCGGCAAGAAAACAAAAGAACATTTCTATCGATGCTGAAACCAACTTTATTTGCAGCAAATAGTCGACAGGGACATCAGCTCTACAATCCGGCATCACAAAGCATTTATTCTATATCCGCCCCGTATCGCGAATACCGCTCATTATGTGGTAAACTTAACTACAACTTTTTTCAATGTGAAAAAATAACTTTTGCTTTTCCTGTTTACTTTGGTGTCGTTTTGAAACATCAGCAGTTGAGCAAATGTTATTTTTATTTCATTTTCATAAACTTTGGACGAATGCGCATGTTGGCAATAACAATGCAGAAAGTGGCTTGTTATGAGAAACACTGCATTAGTCGAATGAATCAAAGAAGCTAAAGCAAACGTCTATTTTCATCCAGACTTGCTTTAACCGGAACATTGTATACTGCTGCAAGAATATCAAAAGATTGATAAAACAGAAAAATATTCACGAACAATCGCTCCCGACGATTGTGATAATTTAAGCAATATTCACTAGTTTAGTCACCTTTTGCTAGTGATTTTAGCGGTTAAGATCTGCACAATATTAAATATCATGAAGATTTTTATGTACTTACAGGTGGCATCTGCACCTTGTTTGCAAAATAACATTTTTATTAGTTCTTTCAAAGTGGATGAAAATTTCATACCACAGCACGTGTTTTGTTTTGATTTCCATCAGACTTCATAGTCAAGGACAAGGTAAAGCCGATAAAGGAGGCAAACGTAATATCAGCTCTCAATAATAGCTTCCGACAAACAAACCTACTTTTCTCAGAATTGTCTGACAAAAATCATGTCGTTTCCTTGAAAACTAGAACTCACTGAGAAACTATTTTGGACTGGGCCATGGCAACACCAAAAAATACCCATCTCTGACCTGGGCCCAGCCTGACTGTGTTTGGAAATGGTAGCACGTTTCAGTGATGTCCTTATTTGACGTTTTTACCTTGATAAGAACATTGTCTTAAAACGTCATGACCACTACAGTGTTAAGCGGCTCTGTTCTAATGGAACAAGCGTTGTGGTATTAACATCGTAACATTCTTAGATAGTTGCACGATGCACAGTGACATTGTCAGGTTAGTTTCAAACGCATCGCTATTTTATTGTTTTCTGTTAATCTAGAAGGGCAGGCAGTGAAATGTTTCAAATAAATAGCAAAACATTTTGCAAACTATGTGAGTGCAACAAACACTGAAACGATTGCAGCTTTCATTCGCGCCACGTATGCAAAAATCACAGATATTTTTGTCGAAAAAATTATCTACGGTGAAAGCAGTGTTTAGGCTAGAAACAGCTGTTTTACTCAACCAAAAGCTGTTATTAAATGGCTTTGCGTGAAGATTTGTGTCTTCAAGAGCTAAAAAGGTTCACTTTGAAATGACGGAAGTATGACTTCAGTGACATTAGATATTATTTTATTGATATATGTATCTGCTCCCCAACTGTGTGCAATTTTCTAATTTTAATATGTATGCAGAAAAGGAAGCCATGATAACATAATTTCAAATATTTTTCCAAAACTCTACGAGCATGAGAAACAAGGGCCCTCATACCTGGCTCCTTTTGAAAAAATCAACAGCTTCTCAGACATAAAACTAATAAATAAAAATTATTTTGTGCATAATTACAATTCAAATGTGCACCACTGAATAATTTTGTTTTATGTGAATGAAGTTAGCAGAATGAGTTGCCAGAACTGATCACATGGCAAAAATCTATGTGAGCTACCTGCGATCTCACCAAGTATACCAACTTTAGATATAGGATAGCAAATGTTGCTGACTTTTCCAACACAAAAAGAACTAGTTACTGTATCATACCTTTGATGATATGTTGTTCTCCTTTCTAACACCAGGATCAATAAAAAATCCATTTACAAGAATTTTTAATTGATCTAAAGTCTCAGAGTGGGAAGCTGCTTCCACAGATTTTTTGTGCAAGACAATTTTCAGCATATCATCCACTTTGAACTTCTGTAGAAGACATATGAGAAACACATTTTAATCATTTTAACAAATAAAGCTTGAGTTTAAGATAACTACCTACTTCTCTCCGAGCATTGGTTCGAGAACATCTCTTCAGCATGTATAGCAATGTCCGATGTAGATACACTGGCAAGATGCAATGCCGAGCTCGCAGAAACCTATATATTTGAGTAGGCTTCTCAAAAGCTCGAAAAAATTCTTCTCTGTCCTGAAAAGTTTATTTTTCTTGTTGAAGGTTACCCTGTTTGCACAAATTTTCTGATATTTACAATCAGACAAGTTAAGGTGTAAACTTATAGCAATGCAAACCAAACGTACCTGTTGAAGATCCAGTACAACATTGTCTTTTTTTTGTTTGTCAGACTTTTTAGGTCTTGGCATTTTGATGCTTGGCACAGAAGTGCTTGATGTTGCACGGTGTGCTGATGTACGACTAACCGTTACTACACATATCAAATATTATAGTATTAGTAACACAAAACCACTAACACATACGTTTGCACCACACACCGAGAAACATTACCATATATGGCTCTATTCAATGATTATTGAACTATAGCCAAATCATGTGAATATAATAATAGGTTGTGCTTTCCACTACAATGTTGCACAAAAAAAAAACAAAAAAGCAAACAAAAGAGTGAGGTGCAATCGAACCACACTACCTCATATAAAATTAATAATCTGTGATTCTAGAAGAAAGTTTGGTGATGCGAATCACATAGTCAAACAGTAGACTAGTCAAACAAAAAGCTAGCATCATGGCATATATGTGATAAAGATAACGCAAACACCATTCACTTTAGTCCCACAACCAACAAAGCAGAAGCATTTAAGATTGTTTTCAAGTTCTGCCAAATTTGTATATAACTGAAATCAGTTATTTTATAGGTCCTGGTATTGTGGATGAGAACAGGTAACAATAAAACATTGCAAAAATTATTTTCAGGAAAATGATATGGCACAAAGATTTCACCATAAACAATTCTATGACATTTATAAATATGTCATGTGCACATGTGTGCCATGTTTTTCACAAGTCTGAAAAACACAGAACTGCCAAACCTTCATTTATTTCAAGTGTTTGGTAGTTTCCTTCATGTTACCAAAGCTGAAGTTGCCAACTACTGAACATCTAAATCATGCCTGCACAATTCAGAAAGCTTGAAAGGCCAAATTGATGAATAATGCAAGTCTGTTTCATTGTACTTGGGAAGAAATATTGGAATGACATGTAATATCCAAAGTCAGGTTTTGGCAACATTTTCTTCATTAAGGAAGCTCTTGCAGGCCGCATGCAACCAATATGTTGCACAGGCCTTGTACAGAGCTAGTCTTAATGTTTTTTTTGCACTTAACACTTCGAGAACCGGCGTACGATATATTTGTACTTTGATTTTGGCCTAAAAACAGCAGTTTTCAGTTGCCTTACAAACGCCCTAGCTCCTCCGCCAATTGCGCTAGAGAGCTGTTCAAGGGCTCAAATGGATTGGCCAGTCAGGTAGATTGCACTCGAAAAAAAATTTTTTGGTTGGGGGGTGAGGATTTTTTGTGACTGACGTCATAAGTGAAGTAGTTTTAGGGTCATTTTGGCTCATGTTGCCTGGCCTAGGGCCCAAATGCAAGGCAAAATGTTTTGCTGAAGTTTTCATTGGAAACTAGGCTCGAGTCCAAGTCTTTTGAGCCTTTGATCGACTTTCTAGCGTTTCTGGTTCAAAAGTTATGATCTAAAATAAACAAATTAATTAAATCTATTAGCTAATTAGTCAAATATTTTTACTACTTTAGATCATAACTTTTGAACCTGAAGCCCCAGCAGGTCATCCAAAATATTAAAAGACTTGGATTGTAGCCTGGTTTCTAATAAAAACTTCAGCGAAATACTACCACCTAACGGTTGGTGCCCAGGGCCAGGTAAAGTGGGCCAAGGTTGCCCAGAAGTCCTCCACTTATGACGTCACTCACAAAAAACCCGCACCCCCTAAGCAAAAAAATTTTTTTAGAGTGCAGACTAGAAGACTTGCCGCGTCTTTTGAGACTTTTACAGGGTCTGTAGACCATACCAGACCAGAGAAATTCCCACGCAAAGCCATGTGCATTTAGGCGTTTTTTTTTCCGAAAATCCCCGAAAGCAGCCGGACACCAAAGAGTTAAACTGCAACACACGAAACTCTTTGTTCATTAGAAAAACTGTGGATACCCAATCACTTTTAGAATCCATGTACCACAAAACAATACCACTGTAAGCATTATGCATGTTTGACTGTGATAAATTAGATATGACGAGATATTTACTTATGGAAAATTATTAAATAGTTGTGCAATGATAATGCTTGCACAAAGTAAAGAATTAGCAATCAATTTTGGGAATGTGACGAACAATAAAATTTTAAATCACTGTAGCAATTCACTTTATGCAAAGATTCAAAAACTTATGATAGATTTGAATTTATTAACTTTGGCAGGCACCAAGAATAATTTATACTCAGCACAAAAGCACCAACTTCAAGTTATTAGAGATGCAAACTGCAAAGCATTTTTTAACAAACTGTAGACATATTTTCTTTGGTTTGCTTGTTTTGGGTAGTGCTAGTAAAGTACAAATAGTAGGAAAGTCTTTGCTAGGTCAGTTTCATTTGGGGGAAAATATTGGAGCATGCTTGTTAAGCGAACAGCCATTTATTTTTAAAATGCAGAACTGATTTGTGTTTGAGCATGCCACATGAATTCTAAGCACATTTCAAATTTCTGTGATTTACAAATAAAATTTTAACAATGGATGCAAAAGAAAAAATTTATAGGTTACAATTATCTTGAAAAGAAATTGTTTATGAAGAAACACTTTTTGAAGTAAATATATATTGCATGAGTCTACTCAATACTACACCTACTCAGGTATACAAGATTTCATGCAGAATCCAGAAAAATTTGGATGAACTAAATAACATTCTTTATCATTACTTACATAAATTTTGTGTTGGTTAGCATACATCTAGCAAATCTGCAATCTTGTGAAGTGTTTAAACTCACAGAAACCTCAAAATCAATTTATGCTATACATTAATAATACATGTTTACAAGACTGCCTTTCATTTGAGAACAGCAAGCACTGTGCCACGCAATCTTGCACAAGAAAATTACAACACTCAAATAGCATGTCATGAAATACTCAACACACTGCATACCACCAGCTAAAAACAGACATAAATATGAAAAAAAAACAGACACAAGGGCAGCATTAACTGTTGTCATTCATGTGCAGTCAGTGTTTATAAAAGTGTCAACGTAACAAACGCATGTTGATAATGAATACAATACGTAGTGAAAAAACAAGCAATAGTGCTGCAGTGTTTGTTTGCACGACTTAATACCAGTATTGAACTTCTTTGCTACCACTGACTTCATTGTTTCCTGTAGAACATGGACAAGTAAAATAATTTTACAAAGTAGACAGGCCACGACCATATATATCACAAAGCACAAAAACTTCATGGGGAGATAGTGGATATAGGGGCTATGCATCTATACACAACATGAAAGATGGCCAAGTGGTCTATAACACAACAAACTACTCAGTGATGTGCAGGTTAACTGTATTAACACCTTCGCTGCCAGCGGTTTCAGATAAAATCCATGTTTTTCCTGTGTCTTAGCAACTCTATTAACTCAACTGTGCTAGAGAGCTGTTCAAGACTTGGGGAGTCTTCAAGTCAGCATCGAAAAAAATTTTGTTTTGTTTTTTTTGTGAGTGACATCGTAAGTGGGATTTGGTTTTTGGCCATTTTGGCTCAGGTTACCTGACCCTAGGCTCAAACTGCTGGATGGAAGACTTTCACTCAGTTTTGATTGGAAACTAGGCTAGAATCCAAGTCTTTTGTGCCTTTGATTAATTATCTAATTGGGGGATTAATTATTTTGTTGTTTTTAGGCTATAGCTTTTGAACCAGAAATGCTAGAAATCCGATAAAAGGCTCAAAAGACTCAGGCTACAGAGTGAGAAGAACTTGGTGAGGAAAATGCTGTTAGTAATATTTCACAGTGTGTTAAACTATTTGCAGTTGCCAGCGCTACTGCGTGAGTAAGCTAATGTACAGTAATATAGTTAGTCCCATGCTATGAAAAAACTAGTCGTGCTGGCCAAGGTCAAACATCAGCGAACAAAGCAGTGAAGTGAAGGTAGTTCAGTGCTAAGTTTCAGTTATCAGTACCTTTGGAGTAACTTACATTTACATTTTGGTAACATTCTGGCATTGTTTCAGCATCAATTTCAAGCCTAGATCATCAGGTGTTTGTAGTAATCGCTCCAACTGTATCGACAATGAGTGGAAAAAAGCGAAAATATGACAAAGATTATCTGAAGTATGGCTTTATTGATACCACAGTGAGTGGTCAAATTGTACCACAATGTGTGATATGTTTTGAAAATCTGAGCAACGACGCTTTGAGACCAAGTCGCTTGCAACGTCATCTTTAAACAAAACACCCTGGCCATCAACGTAAGCCTTTAGTTTTTTTTTCAAAGCAAGAAGGACTCTTTCAAAATAATGAAAATTGCCAGTCGTGAGTGCTTTTGTCAATCAACAACTGCAAAAGTAGTTGAAGCGTCATATGAAATCGCTCACATGATTGCTAAAGAGAAGAAACCCCACACCATTGATGAAACATTGATAAAACCATGCATGTTAAAAGCAGCCAGTCTTGTGTTGGGGGAGGCGAACAGCAAAAAGCTTGGGTAGATTTCTCTCTCTGATTCTTCCATTAAAACACGGATTAATGAGCTCGCGAAGGATATTGAGTGTGAAGTTCTTAAAAAGGTAGACGCGTCACCTTTTTTTGCTATTCAGTATGATGAAACAGTTGATGTTGCCCAATTGTCTCAGTTGTTGGTTTATGTTCGCTTTGTTGGACCATCTTCAATTGAAGAAGAAATGCTGTTTTGCAGACCTCTAGAAACGACTGCTAAAGCAGAAGATGTATTCCAAGTGGTCGCCACATTTTTTGACAACAGCGGAATTAAGTGGGAGAAACTTGTGGGTTTCTGCACTGACGGTGTCCTGGCAATGATTGGATCTAGAAGTGGATTTATTTCAAGGATAAAGCAGAAAAGTCCCAACGCCATTGGATCTCACTGTGCGATCCACCGTGAGGCTCTGGCTGCCAGGACTCTCTCTGCTACAATGAAAGAAAATCTTGCAACAATCATACAGGCTGTAAACTTCGTCAAAACAAGTGCTGTAAACATGAGATTGTTTGCCGTGCTTTGCAAGGACATGGATTCCAACCATGAGACTCTGCTCTTTCATACATCTGTTTGGTGGTTATCAAAAGGTAATATGTTAGCCCGGGTGTATGAAATGAAAGATGAACTGAAGCTATTTCTGGAAGCTCATGGGAAACAGGATCTACATCGATCGTTCACGTCAGAGGGGTTTCAGCTGCAGTTGGCCTACCTCGTGGATATTTTCCAATTGCTTAACAATTTAAATTTGCTTTTGCAGGGCAAGAATACAATCCGGATCAGTAGCTATAATAACATCCAAGCTTTCGTGGCGAAGCTGGGTTTGTTGCATCATCGCGTTCAAAAAGGAAATGCAGCTTCATTCACCAATCTTGATACTGCCCTTGAGAATAAGCAGGTTGGACTGGAGGGCGAGCTTAAGAACGAAGCTGAGGCCCACCTTCGACTTTTGAAACAAGAATTCGAGCGCTATTTCCCAGACTTAGGTGACACTGAACTTCCTGAATGGAAGATGACTAGGAATCCCTTTCATCTTAACAAGGACATTCTTCCTGACGATTTGCAAGAAGAATTCTTGGAAATGAAGTGCAACTCCTCTGGAAAAGATGATTTCAACTCTTCTGCAAAAGACGATTTCGAAGCAATGCCACTAACCAATTTTTGGGCTAAATATGTGCACATATATAAAAGAGTGGGTAGTGTGGCTATACGTACACTTCTTCCATTTTCATCCACTTACTTGTGTGAAAGTGGCTTTTCTGCACTCGTGAACATAAAGACAAAATCTCGGAACAAACTTGACTGTGAATCTGATCTGAGATGTGCATTATCTGCCACAAAGCCTAGAATTAAACTTTTGGTTTCCAAAAAGCAGCTACATCCTTCCCATTGATAAAAGCTAATTGCAAATAAAGTATTGATATGTTCAATGTTTGTTCATTTTGTACTAGGATGGGCCACAAATTTTGTTGGCATCGTCAAAGGGAGACGCGTCGCAAAAAGTTTAAGAACCCCTGCACTAGAGCTAGAGAGCCGTTCAAACCCTCTACGGATTCAGCAAGTCTTCTAGTTGACATCGAAAAAAACATTTTTCGTTTTGGGTTTGAGGTTTTTTGGGGGAAACGTCACAAGTAGGGGTGTTTTTGTGTTATTTTGGCCATCTTTGCCTGGCACTGGGCGCTGTCCCAATGGGCAATTTTTTGGACTCAAAGTTTAGTTGAAAACTAGGTCAAAATCTGCGTCTATAGAGCCTTTAATTGACTTCCTAGCATATCGGGAGCGAAAATTATGGCTCATAAACCAAAAACTGACTGAAATTTCGCTCCCTCAAAAGCCACTCTGAGGGGCATTTCTCCCCAGGCAATAACTCGACGTCAGCTTGAGCTAGAGAGCTGTTCAAACCCTCTAAAGACTCGTGAAGGTATGTAGTTTGCAACAAAAAAAAAACTTTTCAGTTTAGGATGTCTGTTTTTTTAATGCTTATGTGATGATAGGATGTTTATGTTATTTTTTGCTGACGTCAGCATTTTTGCCCGACCTCCCTTTAAGACCTGCAGGAGCCATTTAACACTTTGAG
>Ga0210059_1016625_pt1 | contig 10590 bp, 7 predicted proteins | sample Ectturendosymbi2_FD_188042 | JGI IMG/M metagenome (GOLD analysis project Ga0210059, IMG submission 188042) | Ecteinascidia turbinata endosymbiont from Florida, USA - Sample 2 (SPAdes) (version 2) | ecosystem: Host-associated > Tunicates > Ascidians > Unclassified | place: Key West, Florida... | reverse complement strand
AGGAAAAACACTCATACCGGACTGTACAATAAATGGGAAAGCTTGTCGCCATTACAATACAAAAAGAGTATCATTCACAGTTTATTATATCGTTCCTATGAAATTTGCAGCTCTTACCAATTAATTCACAAATAATTCCAAAATATTAAATCCTGTTTCCTTAGCAATACCCGGACTGGTTTATAGACAAACAAATCAAAAGATTTCTCAACAAACGTTATAAAAACACTCCTAAAAACAAGAAAGAAAAGACGACTGACATTCGAAGAATTCTTCTTTACCTGCCCTACCTTGGCGAAACATCTCTACAACAAGAAAAAGAATTGCGGAACTTTTTTAGAAAATATCTGAAAGAACTTGCTCATTTGTCTCTCATTCATAAAACACATACGATTGGAGATCATTTTAAGTACAAGGACAAGCATGCACATCTGGAACGAAGCAATGTGGCACATAAACTTAAATGTTCGTGTGGTCATTCTTATATTGGACAAACTCAAAGAAATTTAAAATTTCGCCTGGATGAACACAATCCTTTAAAATCGAACAACCAAGCTACCGATGTAGTCAAACATTTACACACATATCCAGATCATTTCATGGACTTCAAAAATCCCGAAATCTTGGCATCTGCTTTTAACTACCGCGAATTATTAATTAAAGAGACACTTCTGATACAAGAACAGCAACCCGAGCCTAATGTAGACAACTTTTCCACCCCTTTATACCTCTTCAATACGTAGATTTTATGTCAACTAATTGGTTGATGCTCAGTTCTTATGTTAATACATATTGCGTGCATTGCTGTTGGTGCTGACGTAGACATATCGTGCAGATTGTTGAACTCGAAAATGTTAAACAAAATTTTTGCATCCTCAGTTTGCAGTGCTCTGTGAATAGTCTTTCGCTGCTGGTCTTGGCTTATTTACGTAAATTATGATCTTATGCAAGTTTTGTTTTAGCACTTTCTGCATACCTGTTGGTCCTGCTTTCACTATTAGGGAATTTGACAGGGTTGGCGGTCTTGGTTTTGCTTTTGACGTCTTTTGCGTAAAACTGTTATTTCTTGCGTCACAGAGTCTTTTCGCTTTGAATTGCTAGCATTGCCAAGTGTTGCTTTATTTTTTTGACTGAAGATGGATTAAGGATAATCCGAAACGTCTCAAAATAAAAATGTATAGTTTTTTGAAGGCTTTTTTAGTGTTCAGGAAACTGTTAAGTCTATCCCAATTTAATCCTCCAAAATTTGATAATTAAATATCAATTTTGAGACTTTTACTGACAGTAGCAATTTTCATGCACAACGTAGTACGAAACTTACCACATAAAACAGTAAGTGACTGCTTTTATTCTGTCTAATGAGAATGGCTAATTAAAAACGTAAATTTAAATTATTCAACGACGAAGAGTTGAAGGTCTCGCGACCAAATTTGTGTCGCCACCCGCTATTTGCGGATCCCTGCGCTTGACCAACCAACGCATAATGCGATACCTGCAGATAAGCAAACATGCGAAGCACTGCCGCAACCAAGCAAGCATCATTCAATGATTACGAACGCGCCACAACTGAACACAAGAAACGGAATGATACAGTCACACGCACATTCCACAACAACTTTATTTTTTGTTACCAATGGATAATGAATATTGAGAAAGTCTCTCAGTCTGGTCAATAGGGCCAAAATGGCACGACCATGGCTCAACAAAATTAACTGTTTTACTTTCTATGTAAACTACCAGTTGAAACTGCAGAAAGCGACACTCTAACTGCTTTGCTCAGTATAACGTGAAGCATTTTTAAACGAAAACATAATGAGTTTTGCACGATTCATTACCATTTCATTTCCTGGCTTTATTTTCAGGTATGTCCGAGTTGGATCTTTGTCGAACAAGTTCAGGTTGGAAGTTGGAGACTACAGCGGCACGGCAGGTAATGGGTTAAATTTACAGGCAAAACCAAAATTCAGTGAAACTGAAGGGCTATGGCTACATGGCAGGTTTGTAGCTAATCTGAATCGATGACGTCAAAGATAAACGGACTTTTAAGGACACTGACAGCCAATCAAACCAACTGATGATTGTTCTGACGTTTGGTAACGCTTTATGGTTAAATATGTTGTACCATAGGTATGGATCGTCTTCCTTAATGCAATTATAAAAACGTGACCAGAAGGAACCAGATATAAACTTTATGAAAAGGGTCCAGGGTTGCTACCACTTGTCATCTGTGCTTTTATTCATGACACCTGAAGCAAAGCAAGCTTTCAGCAAGTTCTTACTGTAGCCTGTTCTTCATTCAACATACGTATGCTTCTTTTTCAGCAAGTACAGAATAGCTGAGATCTGCGATTTGGAAATCTCTCGGATGTAATCAACTGCTTAAAACATTAAACCACTATACTCGGGTTTTCAACTGACCGTGTAGCGAACAGCTGATAAAAACCTGCATTTTTTTAATAGTGCAAGGTTGACCTACAGATGTCTTGGAGAGCTTGGGATGTTTATAGCACAGCCTACACATAAAAAATGTTTAACAGTTCCTGCTGGTACTATGGCTGTTGTTAGAAATTATACTTTGCTTTTACTCGTCAGCTTACGCAGATACCTTCGCTTGTTTTGGTGCCTTTTGTTTTATCCCTCAGTGGGCAGTGAAAAGACCATTAAACGAATGCATAAATAATGGTAACAGTGTCAGCTATACAAACTAGGTCTTTGCACTGATTAATAAAGGAACCTTTTCATAAATACATTCAACTTTGAATGATATGTTAAAAAAGGATTGTTTGAATTTTTGAAGATGACTGGCCTGGAAAAACCTATCATGCAAACTGACATTCGACGACCAGTTTGTAACAGCTTTTCCAGAACGCAATTGTCTGTCAAACGTCACTTTTGTTTAATCAAGCTCTAAAGCAGTAGTTCCCAACGTGGGGCGTAGGCCCGAATGGGGGAATTAGTGTGGGATTGACTCCGGCTGACGAGGTATGGGAGCAAGGCTTATTTAAACCAAGGTAATAGCGCTTAAAGCTCTTTAGCTGAAACGAATTTCATTTTTGAAATCATAAGAGTTTTATATCACAACATGGAACAATCAAGATTTTAAAGTTGGTTCGCGGGGACATTGACAAAACAGTTTGGCAACCACTTATCTAAAATTTTCTTTTGGGGTTTCTAGTGATTCCCTTTTAATCTGAAGGCCAATAGAATTTCAAATAGATTACATGTTCAACCTGGATTTATCCCTTATGTTACATATTCATTGCGTTGCTGGTTTTACAGGTGAAGTTGTGCAGCAAATTCTTAAAACTCTGATAAAAACAGACATTCAAAATTTTTCTCACATTTTTGTAAAAACCTCTTATGATCTTATTTCATTTGTAGAGATATTCCTAAAATATTTAGCTGATTCTTTATCATCACAACCCAAAGGTTTTGCCCATACCCCGTCTTTCAACTTACATTGCCCTTGCAATTACTGCTGTGGTAAAACGTGTGCAAAAATCAATTGCAATAACCCACTTTTCATCTTCAAAGAGTGACTTGTTTTTAATGTTTGCTGTTCTATAACTATACCACATTTCTCGTTATTGATCAAAGGAAATGCCCTTAGCTTTTAGAATCTTATTTTTTATTAGGAAATTCCATGTCTTATCATGACGGAATGGCCTTCAGTACGAAAGATCAAGACAATGACCTTTATCCTACTGGTCAGTGTGCCACACGTCACAGAGGTGCATGGTGGTACAATCTTTGTTGGAGAGCACATTTGACTGGTTTGTACATCAAAGGATATGATCTGAAAGAGAGAGGAATTGGTTGGAACACTTGGAAGGGCACTCACAATTTCCTTAAAAAAGTTGAAATGAAAATTAGACCAGCTACAACATAACTAATACAGGAGAGATATTTGTACCAGCAGGAAGTTCCTTTTGCTCAACTTGTAATCAAAACTCTTATATTTGTTTCCTTTCCAAGAGATTATGGCAACATTTAATTCGCTTTCTTGATTGCAAACTGACATATTTATGAAATTTACCCATGAACCAAAGCGATTGAAAACCAGATTGAATGCACTGAATCAAATATTGTACATTCTTACTTTCGTAAGCATGCTTCAGGATGTAGCTTGCGTCTGATGCGTTAACGACACAGAACAGAACCTCACAAATATGAACTATTAGTGTTCAGAGATAAATTTTCTTACGTTTTGGATGGAAAAATAAATTTTGGATAATGATACAAAATTTCCAGATAACTTTAAATTCTTCAAATCGTACCTTCCATCCAACATCAAACTTAGTTATTTTGGCGCTAAAACCTTTCAAACCAGTGGAACAAAACCTTCTCGCAATTTTTCTGGGTGCATTAAGTTTATTTTTCTTGAATTACAGCGACCAGTGACTCGAAACTTCTATATATTTTTCACATTGCTTCTGTTCTGTCTCCATACATTGAGCCTAGCCAGCTTCCACACATACTGTTTGGCCGTCTTCAGGGGCGTACCGATTGAAGATGGCGCCCGTTGTAAGAAATTAGTTTGGTGTCCCCATATTTGAACCTAAGGTCTTTAGGAGCAAATGTACTGTACTGAAGAAAAACATTGTTTGTTGGGACTTTTTTCATCATCTCCCATTGATTTGGACGCCTGGGGCATTGTGCCCTCTTGCCCGCCCCTTTACGTACCTGGCCTTCGTTCTACTAAGTATCCACATACAGTAGACAATGTGTTTATACTTTTCCACAGTCGTAATAACTTGTATTATAAATTACGTGTGCATGGCCGCATGAATTTTATCGACGCCGTGGGTTTGCAGATTGAACATCTCTGTTTTAAGCAACGCAACCTGCGCTTTTCATACTTGCAGCGGGGGTTGCGTCAAACATTGAAAATCAACAAACTTTTCATATTCTAAGCGAAAGAGAGGAAGGTAGTTATTCCAATGTGCAAGCACACATTTACTTCCCAACTGATCTAAGTAATAAAAATTTTAAAACGTATGCGATCACTCAGTTCATGCGATGGATGTCGAGGTCTGGGTACGTTCCTTTCAGTGCAACAAAGTGCGAGGAAAAACAGAAGTAAAAGAACACATATTGTAAAAAACTGATGCAATCCTGATATTAACGTTCAGAACTTGCTGAAGCATTTACTTTGAACAGCCACAGTTAGAAAAAAATGTTTTGCAAGCAACAGATTTGCTTTCTCTTGTCATCCGATTAATGATTCAATGACTCATACGTCATATCCGTTGACGTTCAGTACCGCAAAACATTTTCCGGAATGCTTAGTTATTGAACATATCTCCCGTAAGGTTCAGATATTTTCATCCTGCATCAAACCCGATTACTTCTTTGTGTGTAAATGTCAAAAATGGTTTAGAGCTGTATATTGCCGACTATGCGTGCGGCTGTGTATCTCGTGGCGAATGTGATTATCATGATTGCAATAAAACAACCAATCACATGTCTTCTATCGACAACTCAGCGCTAAAGGACCAGGGTTACTAATAACATTGGAATGCACACTCACTGTTTTTGCATTTGCGTGAGATTGAAGATAGTGTGGAACGCTTACCGTTGAAACATTTCGGAGATTTCTGCGTTTAGGCAGATGAATTGGCTGTAAAATCTATAGAGTGTTGCCTGGAAACGTTTTCGAAACTAATGAATTTGTTTTGCTTTCATTTAGTTTTTATGTGAATATTGTCTGGACTTTAAAGACACAACTGGAAGTGCACACCGCATGTCTTCACAAAACTGTTATTCAAAAGTACAAAAAAAGCTGTTGTTGAGCTGCTTATTTCAAACAGTTTATGCCTTGAAAAGTCTTAATATTGTTTATAAAGGAAAGCCCATTAAGCAATTTAATTCTATCACCTCAATTCAACTCTTTGATACACAGGCCTTTTCGATATTTCACTAATGGCATGAGTGAAGTGAAAAGCAAAAGTTGAATATCTCGCACGTATAATGAGGGCAGTTATCTTGTATTGGTTTCTATCGTACGGCTGTGCATGGGATACCGCAGTCTTTAAAATTTTTAAATTATGGTACGCCCAAGTGCGGATAGCAAATATGGGATTTCTGCGAAGAGTTCACTGTGTAACACTCCGCGACAAAGTGCACATCTGCGAAATTTGCAAAGCCCCGAATGACAATCCACTTCTACCCCGAATCGAGAAATCACAGCTACGTTAATTCGGCCATGTGTTCAGAATGTCCACGAAAGCTGGCCGAGGCAAGTCCTGATAGTTGCACCCACGAGAAAGTAGTCCGAAGGTTATCCAAGGACCAGTTGGGGTGTCTACATCTCCGACCTTGCTTGGTCTCCCCTAGGTGCTGGAACTATTTCAGTTTGTTGTTGACCGTGAGATATTTGAAGGCCTCTATGTCTTCTGCCCTCGCGACGCTCTCCAGAGGAAAAGCGAATATAAAAATGAATCAATAAACGTTGGGGTTACAAGGTTGAAACTAAAAGAAGGTTGAGAGATGACGTCAAACAATAGAAACAAAATATAACATACTTCACTGGACACATGATGCAACTACCCAATTTAACCATTCGGTAAAAGTATACTTCCTATGAGTAAAAATGCACGAAAGTGCACGAAAACAATGGCAAGGATGATATATTTTCATTACATATTTGAAGTGATAGTTCAGGGGCGATCATCAGAACACATTAGCTGCAAGAAACGTCAACGCCCTGCACTTAACCTATGATTGAGAACTGGCATAACACATTTACCCTTGACAGTAAGAAAAAACGGAAACAAAAAGGGAATGCGCTAAATATCGAAGCATTTCCTTCGTTTGCTTTCCTGGCTAAATGATTTGCAAGAACGTTAAAAGAAATGCTGCGAGATAATTGAACCTGAATTGGACGAAACCTAGTGCGGTTTTCCTTCTGGCCTCACTCTCCAGCAACCATTCGAAAAATCTCATTCTCAAGCAAACTTTCAAAAAATATCACTCCAGCAAACTTCAGAGAAACCTTGCAAATGAGCCAATGATGCCCACTCTTGTTTTTTGTCATCTTTGGAAAACTGGGCCTTCGAGAAAAATTTTCGAAGTCCTTCACTATTATGGTGTTGACGGCCACCTCTGGTGCAAACTGCTGCTCTAGTCTGAAATCTCGGTCTTGAAGGTGATCTCTTTCAACAGCCGTGAGGAATCGGCCAGGGACCGAGATAATTGGCGTGCATTTTGCGATAAAGAACTGGCAACATTTGAACAGCAACATATTGATGTGGCAGAAGCAAATCGTGTGCGCAGACACCAACAGCTCAACCCACCACCGCCAACAACAAGGCGGCAGTGATCTGTCTGCATAGCATGTGGCCGTGTTCGCGCCTGAGCCTTCGCACAAAGGAGCCACTTACGCCACCACAAGGAAACCCGTTGAGCAGCGTCATCGTCGATCCAACGGACAACTAAGAGAGAGGTAACTAAATGCAATGTTGTTTTCTATCTTAGGTAACAAAATTTCTGATACCATCCGTATCCAATGTTCAAGTGGGCCGCAGGTTCCCCACCCCTGTTCTGATATTTGCTATTACTTGGATTGCCATATCTTTCTGCTAAATTTATTGCAGTTTTTAGTCTGTTCCTTTCTATCTTGAAAGAAGTAGAGATCAGTTCAAATTCAATTATACATCCTCATCCATACAATGTTTACAGTCGGTTTTACAGTAACACTGTCCATGCCAGTGAAGTGACATCTCCGGATGAAAAGAACGAGTATTCTTGCTAAGCGCGCGTCCATCAGCCAATCTGCGGTCCAATCTGCAGAAAATGGTACGGTGTAAACACTGGCGTACGCAGAAAATTGTTACAGGTGTGTTTCATTCAGTGGCATATGGTGCTCATTTGTAATTGGTGTGCGCTGTTTGTGACGTCACAATTTGACGTCATATTCATGTTTTCAAGCGACGTTCGTTGACATAATAGGCATATCGTTCTACAGACACTCCCCTTATTTTTGTAAAAAATCAAGCCCCATACACTCGCCTTATAATATCAAACTCAAGTGGGGGTTTTAACCCCAAAACCCCTCCCTTGCGTACGCCCTTGGGTGTAAACGTCACATTACTAAACGCCGCTTCAATTCAGGGCAGACGTCATCCCTGACGTCACTACATCTGAGCTGTCGTTGACGTTTGCTGCAAGCGCCTTCGTGTGGAGCTCAAAATACACAGAGACTGCGACCTTCTCAGAAAGCGAAGGTTCGCTTTCAGCGCTTGGTGCTTTGTACTTGCAGTGCTTGGCACGATTTTCTATCAATCCTTTTCTGCTTGTGTGATCTTTCGATATCAGTTGATGAAGCGTTTTGTGTCCTGCTATTTTGTTAAGACAATTTCAAGTTTCACTGTTTACGTTTTTGCGTGCAAGAAAACGGCTCTGGCATTATTTGAGTGCAAAGGAAACGGGATTGAGTGCAAGCTTACGGCTCTGGAAATTATTTTAAGCAGCGTTGTCAAAAAATATTCTTCTGTTAATTCTACAAAATATTAAACGCGCTATTTATGCGACCGAATATGTTTAAATTCCGAGGTTATATTTTTACTGCAAACGCCCTGTTACCACCCGAGGAGTCTGTCCTCAGCTGAAGTGGGAGAAAATTCGTCCACCTCGCGTAATGTCGTCATAAAAGCTGAAGGCTTTATTACGTAAAAAAACTCCTCCCAGAGTGACGTCACAGTGGTTTGGGAGATCGAGTTTGGGTTCACCGTTCTATTTTATGTGTTTTATTTTCCTCGTTAACGAATAGTGCTATTTTGTTTTATTCCTTTTTTTGTTTATTTCCGCTTACGACGTGGACCAACCTTGAGCAAGCCTTACTTGCATATCAGTTCACCCGCTTTTCTCTGATTTTTTCATCTACGTCTGTCAGAATCAATCTTGTGTGGCATTTCACTTCCCTTCAACTCAGTTTGAATGCATTTTTCATTTGTTTCGAAAACACAGAGTACAAGCTTAACGTAGTGATAAACGCTGATTGTTGCAGAACGCCCACGACACCTTATAACAATAATCATAAATCTGCGAGAATTTTCGACAGCGGACAGTGGACTACTCAACCGAAGCAGCCGATAGCGTCATTGCACCAAAGTGCATCGTTCTTGAGTTAATTGTACATAGCTGCAAATGTCAAGAGCACAGCTAGATTGGTGTTTTTCGTAAAATGTGTGTCGCTATAAACAATAGGTATTTTCAAAATGAAATATGCTAACTCATTTAAGAGTAGAGCTGCAAGCTTTTTGTCTTTAGTGAAAATCTCCACTCGATGTACTTCGTTCATTTTCAGCAGATGGTGCAACACGTTCTTCAAAGTTCAAACTCGCAAAAGAGTCGTCGTCCTCAACACGAGCTTACACCAGCAGAATCACCATTGGCATGACGCTACAAGTTGAAAGTTAACATTTCTCATAAATTAATCTCAACCGACTAACGTTCTTTAATCAAACAAAACAAAATCACACCGATGTTTCACCGACAAAAAGCTTTCTTCAGAGCTTGGGACAAAACTCAGCAGTATTCGTCGTTTTTCAAACACAACGCAAAAAAATAATCTCAGCAGTGCAGTCAAGAAAACATCCCCAAAGCACACCCGGGCCTGCAGATCAAAGGCGATCACAAAGCGTAGATGATGAACGAGACAAATCGTCTTCCAAGAAGTGCTAATTTGCAACCGTGTCGCCGGACATGAGAGGCAAACCATCATTTACGATATTATGCGGTTTCTCTCCAAATTCAGAATTGCGCACCGAAGTGTATGAATCATTTGATTTACTGTTAATGACATTGTCGTTTGTGTTTACAGAGAAAGGCTCAAAGAAACGACGTTTCTTAAAATCAGTTTCAAACGCTAAGAAATTTGTTTTAGGCCAACCAGTGGTATGTTTTGTTGTGATGCATGCGCCGCCAAGACACTGTATGTGGCATGACATTGCTCTATGCTAGTTGCGTGGTGTTTATTTTACAATAAACAGGATTCTTTTGGGTTCACCTGTTTATTGAAACGGACTATCTTTGCACGGGATGCTGTAAACTGCCCGTTGAAATTTAGAGGGGCAAACTGGATCATTATAAGTGTGCAATATATCACCTGTTTTTATAGGTGCCCTTTCCGCAGTTCGTCTTTTGTGGGCACAGTTAAACAACGTTTCAATTTTTCTGTTCGTCCTGCAAAATACGGCAAAACAACAAAGCCATCGCTTGGCGCAACAGTGTTGCGTTGTGGTTTTTACTTAGACTTAGCATGCGTTTGGGTAACCATTGGCACGTAATACCTTTTTCAAATGTCGTTTTCCGAATCCTCTTTTCATTTATCAGATGTCCAAATCTCGGCACTAGACATAAGCGTGTTAACAACCGTGTATTTATGCTGCAAGGGGTGATCAGAGCGGAAAGTTTCATATCTGTCTGTTTGGGTGGGCTTCGGGTAAACAGAGTAGTGTACCTTTACCGCATTATCCAATAGACCAGCAAAATCAGCAGCAGGTTGCTGATTTATCGTTCACGTTTTTGATTAGCTATTATAAACAGCATCACTGTTTTTTTCAAATACAGTAGAATCAATATAGAAAG
>Ga0210059_1016624_pt1 | contig 10590 bp, 4 predicted proteins | sample Ectturendosymbi2_FD_188042 | JGI IMG/M metagenome (GOLD analysis project Ga0210059, IMG submission 188042) | Ecteinascidia turbinata endosymbiont from Florida, USA - Sample 2 (SPAdes) (version 2) | ecosystem: Host-associated > Tunicates > Ascidians > Unclassified | place: Key West, Florida... | reverse complement strand
TAGGGTTTTAGGTTTAGGGTTTTAGGTTTAGGGTTTTAGGTTTAGGGTTTTAGGTTTAGGGTTTCAGGTTTAGGGTTTTAGGTTTAGGGTTTTAGGTTTGGGGTTTTAGGTTTGGGGTTTTAGGTTTGGGGTTTTAGGTTTGGGGTTTCAGGTTTGGGGTTTCAGGTTTGGGGTTTCAGGTTTGGGGTTTCAGGTTTGGGGTTTCAGGTTTGGGGTTTCAGGTTTAGGGTTTCAGGCTTAGGGTTTCAGGTTTAGGTTTTTAGGCTCACATGTTAATCTAAGCATGTCACTTTGTATATTGTGCTTGTCACATGACCACTTCAATCAATAGTGTTCTACTAAAAGCAAAATAACTCCAGCAGATATTTTGTCTTAGGAAGCACAAGAGATACTACTAATTGTTTAACAGGCGATGGGCAGGCTGGATTGAAAAAGCAAAATTTTCTCAGTCTAAATCTTGGACCATGTCATGTCGACCTCACATGCCCCAAAATGACCAGAATATGAACATAGACTCAGATTTGGTTTCAAGTCTTACCAAATGTTAGTACTTAATGGATTTGGATTTTTTGATTTCAGCTTAACCAGATTGGGATTGGATTTGATAAATGAATTTCTTTAAAACTTTGGTTCAGTTTCAGGACTGCAGATTACTGTATTAAAAACTTTGGTTCAGTGGAGTTTCTCAAATCTATAGATATTATACATTGTGTTTGTTTGTGTTGAGCCTTGACTATTACCAGTGAACCAGCTTTCTTGTCTCATCATTGTCATACATAACATAGTAATACCAATAATACTTCAACATTTAGAACAGTACATCATTGTTTGTATATGTAGCCTAACACTAAGGAGTCATTTGTGTTGTATACCTATTAATCTTCTGGTTTGACATCTTAGTTGCTATTGCTGAACTTAACAGAGCTTCTCATTGCATTGCTGCTGCTAACAGTGATTAATTTGAAGTCATTACAATGTCAATTGTTATAATGTTGTGAGCAAAAGGTAGGGGTTCAGTTAAATTAAATTAGTTTCCAAACTTTTGTCTTTGAATCTTTGAGTTGGATTACATATAGCCTAATAACAGTGATAGAAATTTGGATCTTAATAAGATTTGGTTTTTGTATTTGGATTTAAAAAACACAAATCCATTCATCTCTGGAAAAGACCCAAACTAAAAGTATGAGGCCGACCATATTCAAATACTGCATTAAACCATGTTAATGTGTTTAATGTATTGTGCACTGCTGGCCCCTCAGTGTCAGTGGAAAGTCTCAGCTCTACATCAGTGTTAGGTGGGAACACTTAATTCTTAAATGCAGTAGAGATGTCAACTGCACCCATGTTCGGTGCGATGCAGTTTGGGAAAATTTCACCACATAGCAGCCGTGCTGCGTGACTGTTAAAAATTAGAAATTGTGCCAGTGCCGCATACCACATGGGCGTTTTACATTTAATGGTGAGTTTTTGTAAAACAAAAATATATTGAGGAAGTAATTGTTGTTGATCCTTGGAGCATAGCTGTTGTTGCTTACAGTTTTTACTTGTGTTTTAGCACTGCCTGTGGTTGTAGATACAGTACACTAATAGGACATTGCTGTTCCTTCTTCCTGCAGGTGGCCTGCTGCAGCCAGTAAAGTCACTGCAATGTTGCTATAAAGACTAAAGCTAAACCATATTCCAAAAACTTAACCAAAAATGTAAAACCGTGTCAGGTTTTTGAAACTTTAAAAAAGTACATAAAAAGTGCTCCATCACTCTACTGACAAAGCCAAAGTGAGAACCAAACTGACGACCACTTGCACAGCGGGCATAGTCACTTCCCCTCGACTGGGTTCACCGTACTGCTAGTGTCATGAACTCAGCATTGTATGTGGACAAAGCTGGATCTGGTTCGAATAGCAGAATAGTCCCAGCAGAGGTTTTGCTGCTGGCGGCAAAGTAGACACTACCTAATGTGAATATAGGCTCACCATGACATTTCAAAATAATATAATGCTAAGCTAGTCTGCAGCAGAGCAAGCTTTGTGTTTACTTTCCTACTAAAACCTGTTGGAATAAACACCAAACAAACAAGTTGATTATATATGCACTAGTCCAAGAGTCATAGGTAATGAAAATCTACATGGAGTGATCCAGAGATTTTTTGCAGTTGTCTCCACCTTCAATACACAACACAACTTCAATGTATAAGTTCTACCATTTTTTGATTATTTAGACCAGGGGTCCCAAATTACGGCCTGCAGGCTAAATGTGACCTGTGAAGCCATTTCATCTGGCTGCAAAGACCTTTTGACAATAATGGAAAAATAAATATTTAAGATAAATTTGTTGGTTTGGTAGAATGCAACATTTCCTGAAACAATCAAATTACATAAGATGTCCAGCCCTCGAACTGTTGTGTAGTATTTTATGCAGCCTTTTGAGAAAAAAGTTTGGAGACAACTGATTCAGACAATTAATTGTTGTGACTGATGTATTTCAGCAGTCATTTTGTGTTGAATTTGTATGACAGTGTATCACTGTGCCACAAGTATCATTTATACTTGACAAAGCTGCAAAACTCCCTTCGTACTCTGTTATGAAAATGCTTCAAGATTGTTTTTGCAGAAACTTTTTTTCTTTTTGCAGATTGTGTTTAGTTGTTGTAATAACCATTTAAGGAGTGGTGTTGCTCTAATATTTACCAACCATTTGTTGGTTTTGTGTTCAATTGTAAGTTTCAGCTGTTGTGTAAGTAGTTTAAATGTATACCACATTAGGATGTACTGTATGCTTTGCAAAATTGCATCCTCTATTCTCTAGAACATTACAAATAAACAAAATCTTTTCTTTTCTGCTTTTACCAAAACGTTCATCATTTACTCCATCTTATAAGGTGAAAGTTAAGAAAGACACTGTTCCTTTGTTTAAATATGCGGGAAGAAAGAGAAACAGAAGAGTTCATGTTTGTGGTCTAGCTGCAACAGGTGCTCTGGGTGTCGCCCATTTAGCTAAGCCTAAAGGATCTCAAGTCCCACAGCATTGCAAAAATGCACCTTACCATGTGCGGTTGGACTATGTTTCAATGGCTGACTGTGGATATGGCTTCACAGTATTTGCATCTCATCGTTTAAACACAATTAAAGTTTGGTGTTGTGGCGTGAACTCTGATTCCCAGATCGGTTTCCACAAGAACCCCCAGCAAAGTCCTAGGAAGAATGAGGTTTCAAAACCACATTTAGTGCGTGTGATAAAACCAAGTGATGTGCCACTGCCTCTCACCAAGCCTGAAAAAACAAGAGTTACTGGAGTGGCTTGTGGCCGAGCACATACGCTTATTTTGACTGATCGTGATGGTGTTTTTGCAATGGGCAACAATGCACATGGTCAGTGTGGGCGACCTATCATTGATGGAGAAATATATGAAGGAAGCAAGAAAGTACGCTGCATTTCTCATGACAATTTCAGTAGCCCTGTGACTCAAGTCCATTGTGGTTTGGATCATTCCTTATTCATTACAGACAAAGGGGAGTTGTTTGCTTGTGGTTGGGGTGCCGATGGTCAAACAGGACTTGAAACTTATGAAGCTACCTGTGAACCTATGCAGGTGAAAGGTGACCTTAATGGGGAACGCATCATCAAAGTCTCCTCTCATGCAGACACTACTTTGGCACTTTCAGATAAGAATGAAGTCTTTGGTTGGGGAAACTCAGAATACCGACAACTGGAGTGTGTCACTGATGATAGTCAATTGTCAGTGCCTCAAAAACTGCCATTTGATGAGTTTGGCAAAATTGTAGACATTGCTGCTGGAGGCACTGCTTGCATGATACTGAATGAGGATGGAGAAGTATTTGTTTGGGGATACGGCATTTTGGGAAAAGGACCGTCATTGCAAGACACATCTTGGCCTAGCAAAATTCCTGACACTCTCTTTGGAAGAACAGCGTTCAATGAATCTGTAAAAGTAACAAAAATTGCATGTGGCCGTACATATTTTGCAGCTATAACAAACAGAGGTGACTTGTTCACCTGGGGTAAAAATAAACATGGTTGCTTGGGTATTGGTCACAACAGAGACCAGTTTTTTCCGTGGAAGATTGTTGTAGGTGCGGAGGTTACTAATGTATTTTGCGGTGCCGACCACACTGTAATCTTGTCTAAAACGCTTGCGTGAATGCTTGCATACAGATCATATATTGTGCAAATAAGATAGGGGGCAGCTGGACCAGTGTTATAGACATAGATTGGGTCTTCACTGCGCTGTTTCCGTTTGTGGATAATGGGCCTGTGAATGAGTTGCCAGTTTCATCGATGGCTTGAATCAACATTCAAGTAAGTTACAAAACTGGCTGGTTTGTCGTTGACGTTAGGAAGATCCAACTGAAATGCAATAAATGTGCGCATTTTGTGCAAGTGCAAATAATCCAGCTTGATTTGTGGGTCCGTCGTGGAAATATTTTCTTGTCCCACAAAACAAGATTTGTGGTATGAAAAACCAGTCCAATGCGCACTGTGCGGTATTTGGACTGGTTTGGCTACGTACGAACTGGCCAGTAGCGCGGCAGCTTTAAAACCGGCAACAAAATGCTTCACTTGGTTTGCTTCTTCCTTCCGTCGCAGAATGCCTTGCTATGCGTTTTTCAATGCGACATTATCCCATGGCGACACAGTCCAACACCCTGCTGTATTTTTATCGAAACGACCTTATTTGCGAAAGCTGTTGAGATCCAGCTCAATTATTTTCACATGGAACTACCTTTAACTATCATGTTCAGTTACTTTTTATTTCGCTGACAATACTTCGAAAACCATAGGGCAGGGGTGACCAACTTGTCTTCGACTGGGATCGACTAGAAAATTTCTTGTTAACTCGCGATCGACCGGTCGGTAATAAAGTCACAAGTAGAAAATGTCATAAAATGCAATAAAAAGGAATACTTATTGAAAAATGTTCTTTTTAGGTACCTTGTCAATTCAATGCAAAATCAAGCGCGATCAACCAGCTGAGCCTCGGCGATCGACCGGTCGATCGCGATCAACCACTTGGCCAACCCTGCCATAGGGCATCGTTGATTAGTGTCGTCTTTGTGGAATTAGCCAGCCAGCATCTACCATTTTTTCCCACGATTTATCTTGCCGCATTACTTCGAACGGCAACAGAAACCCGGTGGTGTTGAAATATACACTCCATTTCCTCTGCCGTATCCGCCAAGTGTTTGATGCCATTTCAACTTACAAATGTTGCAGCGCGAGCGTTCGGACTTCGCTCGGAATCAAATTTGTTGGAACTAATGCGTACCTCACCAATACTGAAGCCAGAATCGGTTACACAGTAATGAAAGTGTGTCGCTTTGATTACGCCCTAATTCGTCTGTTTTTGCACATTATACAGCCGTGCGACCAGTTTCAAGAGCACAGCGACTGATGCAGTTGCTCCCTTCGCCCTACTCGCCAGGTTTGGTGTGCTGCGCCTATCTCAGACAGTTAATTCTTATCCAAAAGTCGGTATATTGCACACTTTGCAAAAGCTTTATGTCGCTACAGCAAACTAACTTTTTTCATTTTTCATGGAAGTGTTCAAGGTCAGTTTGTAAAAGAAATGTCGCGAATATGTTCCAATAAGTTAGTGGCGTCATAAACTGCACAGAATATTTGTCAAATTTATATTTGGTCGGCACTGAACTCCTGTTATTCTGTGGATATGGCCAAAGCTATGGGATTGTGCATTGCCATTGGAAATCTTGGCACTTTGTAAGTGTTAAGCGAGTCGTGTTGTTGCAGTTTGTGATTTGCTTTTCTGCATGCGCTTGTTGCTTCTTACTTCACCATATCAACTGAAAACGTAACAGCTGGGAGCAACTCACACGTCTAAGCGCGTTAAATAATACACTGCTTGATGTCAATGCATTTTTTTCTGAAAACCATGAATGCGTGTATTAGTTAGGATGTTGGCACGACGCTATGACAGAAAACTTTGAAATTCAAAGTCCTTTTCTGGCAGTGGCCGCCTCGCTCCCAGAAGTTTGACCAGGAGCAAAGTTTGGTCGGAACGATTGCTGCAACATCATGTTTTCCTCAGTGGTGCTGCAGCTGAGAACAAAGCGGCAGTTCAGAGCAGCATCAAAATAAGCGACGCTTGTGTTCAGGTTGGTTGATCGTCACTTTGCCGATACCAAGCCGCTAATAGACATGTGGCGAGCAGTTGCACAGAACGGTTCCGTGATTATGCTATCAATACGGTACTTGCAGGGCATCGGAAATTCGATTCGTATTCCGTTTTCATCAGTTGGAATGTGGAGCACATTGTACCAAATAACTGCTTCACAAATTAATACGCGTAAAAAATTTTGTGAGAGGGATAAGCTTTGGCAAAAATGCCTGTTTTCGGCACGCCTCTACGTTTTTTTTTTCGTTGTACAAGTAAATAATAGGCTCTTGAAGTTTTGAAACCTAAGTGCGAGGCAGCTTAGGAACTAGTTTTAAGATTTTCGCTAAATTTGTTCCAAGTATCACTTGCTACTATGGTAGAGAATTTCATTTCTTCCCAAGCCCATTCTCGCTCTACTGACCATAGTCAAAAATCCACAGCCTTGCCGCTGCAATTCAACCTGTGATAGATCATTCAGCGCAAAAGGTCCTGAAGCATGTGTTTCGATCACGTTCTGCAAGACAGAATTGCACTGCGGCTCGCGAGCACTCCAGTTCCGTCGCCACGAGGGGGTTTGGTGGGCTAAGGCCCCCCAAACAATGCTCCAAGCACCCTCCCAAATTGAAATATGAAATACCATAAATCATTGGAGTTTTGTCAAGTTTACAGTGTCAAGCCCCCCTGTTGAAGACTTTCTGGCTACGGTTATGCAGCACTCACTAGGTTTTATTTCGTCCAACTCTCTAACTGAATGAAACTCGTTGCAACAAATAAGTTCAAAAGGATGCGAAATAGCTGTAAAGTCGATCGTACGATCACGTAACAAACTTTTTTTCGCAGCAAATGAAAAAGGTTTCCTCGAATGACGAATTTTTGCGAGTAATCGTGGAAGGTGGAGGTTGTTCAGGTTTCACATACAAATTCGAGCTCGACACCCGTGTGCGGGAAGATGACCTGTAAGATGTTGGCTTACACTCATGTTGACACAAAAATCCTAAAAGTTTCAAAGCAATTTGTTACTTACATTCTGCCGTTGCGTTTTGTTAGCATTTATTAGCGTCAAGTCGTTGTGTTTGTCTGTGTAGCTTGTAACATGGAAGTAAGATTTTTCATAACATTTTGTTATTCTTTGGCTGTCTTAACTTGGTTGTCTTTTGCATGGCGCAAAGAACTTTCGAAAAAGATGGCGTTAAAGTGATTGTGGATGAAGACGCGTTGGAGCTGATCAAGGGGTCAACGATTGACTATCACAAGGAACTCATTAAATCGGCGTTTCGTATCAAAGACAACCCTCAGTCAAAGGCTAACTGTTCTTGTGGAGTGTCTTTTTCTGTTGACTTGTAAACGCATTGCACTTTATTCTTTACTTCTTTTTCGTTCTCTTTGTCTGACTGTCTTTGTGTACTTTGCTGCTAAGCGATATGGTAATATTGGGAAAATGCATTTTTCAAAAGGTTTTGAACGTGGTGACCACCCAAATCCTCACGAAGTCCAATGCACTGATATTTTCGCGGCACATATGTTTCACAGTGTTTGTGTCGAGACATACAAGCATACATGGCTACCTGCGTACTACTTTTTTTAAAGATCCGCAATTGATCCAAATATTCTTCAATACTGTTCAGAAGCGTCGAAAGTTTTAGAAAAAATGACAAAGAGTAAAAAGGATGATGAAAGTTGTGTTGATTTGGTAGCGTTTCTACTTCATCCTGATTTTTGTTCGATTGCTCTATTCTTTCAAGAGGCTCTTTGTCTAGTTTCCAAGATAATGCCAATTGCTTCCTCGTTGTTTGTGAGGATGACTTATATTGAACGCTAACGATCTGAATTTGCTTGTCTTGACGCTTCTTAGAAGAACTGTTCTAGTGTTCGTCTGGGTCTCTGATTGCAGTTACGCAACACAGAGTTTTATTAACGACGCTGGCTAACGTGCTAAATACACGGGAGACGACCAATAATAACAATAATAATTTTCGGTTGAAGATTGCAGCAAGCAGCGCAGTGTTAAACTAAGTGAGAATCTTCAACGGCTGTCTGCCACAACACACGTTGTTGGCCGAGTTGGATTTATTGCAAGGTATAGCTCTGTCTTTAGTTCCTTGACCGTATGCTCTTAGAGGTGGACAACCAGTATCTACTACATTTCCTTATACACCTGGATTGTAAAACGTGCTTTTATTTATTTTTATGTGAAATTGCCTGGTTTAATTAAGCTATAGTTGAACCCAGATCTATCGTCGCATTGTCACGACTGTGTGTACATAGTTTAAAGATATTGCCCACACTGGCATTAAGCAATGCAATAAATCGCGTTTTGTTCAGTTGTTGAATCGTAAATTGCGTGTATGGTATTCAAACGAACCGTGCATATTCTTGGCGGGTGGGTCTTCCGACCTAAGCAGTTGGCAAAGAATGATTTATTAGGCTGTAGACCCCAACACAAGCAGCAGCGTTCATCCAGTTAAAGCGCGAGTCGAGTCAAATCAAGAGTTTCTCATATGGAGATAAGTTCTCGTAATTTCAGCTTTGCGATGTATCCGAATTTTTTAGCTGCTTTTCTTTCGGTGAAAGCTGAAAATTTGAGCATTTTTTGACCTGGTGCAGGCCTGCACGGTGTGCGACCCGAGAGAGCTCTTCTTGTGGCCCGTGAGAACTTTCCCGACTGCAGAAAATGATGCAAAAGCACGTCTTCGGGTATGGTCAATTGTCGTTCCAGAATTTTTCCAGATAACTGTACAGCGAAAAGACTTTTGCGACCCGCGGAAAATTTGCGTTGATCAATTTAGCCCTTCGAGGTTTGTGAATTGTGCAGGCCTGGCTTAATGGTTCTCCACCTGGAGCCGCTTGCCTCGATTTGGGAGTAATTTTTAATTTCTGCGAGGAAATTTGGCCAAGGAGGAATTGGAGAGAATATATAAGGTTCTAAGCTTTTTTCCTCCTTGTGCACAGTCTGATGTTTCTAGCGATTTTTAATGCTTTTTCAAGTTTACAGCCAGCTCCTAGCATGCGAGCATAGGTGTACGGGAAGACATTTCACTGGGGGGGGCGGAAGAAATTTGCCCTAAAACTAATTTATCCAGTTTAATCCGAATGGGGCCTGAAACATCTTGTAAATCTGTTCTATGCAGTTGAATTCGTTTAACGGCTTCGTCTGTAGCGTCAATTCGCCTATAGCGTTACATTTGTTCGGTCGCGATAGCATCCTTCACATGCATTTCAATTCGGCAATAACGTTCTTTATGCAATCGCCTGGAGGTGCCGTTATAAGCAAATTCTGTAGTTCCTTGCTTCTTAAGTCAAGGGGTGAAGTTCTTTGCGTATTGCGAATTCTTATATCAATGTGTCAAGCTGTTGACCTACCGACATCCCATTGTCCGATTTTTACAGAAATCGAGGGGTTGGTCCAGATCAAAGTCATTATCGCCAGTCACGACTTTGGTCCAGATTACACACTACACCAGCCCAAATTACACGGATCCCCAAGTAAATATACACTGAAAATTTTACCATTCAGGATTTTTGAGCAACTTGCGCTTACCCTGATAAGAGTTTGCTCGAATTTTTTCAAGCTGGAGGGGCGACAGTCCCGTCGCCATGGGGGTCTTTGGTGGGCTTAGCCCCCCAAATTGAAATATGAAACACTAAATAGAGTTTTTGCATTCAAGTCCCCTGCGCAAACGTAAAGCCCCCTACTGAAGACTCTGGCGACGGTTCTGAGGGGCGGCAGCCCCCCGCCTATGTAAATAACAATTGGGTGCAATCCTTGGCTGTATTTCCAGTTTTTCCTGACTTACTAGGTTTTAGTAGTGACAGGCAATACGACACTGACTGCCTCAAAACTAGGCCTACCATATGTCCTCTTGGGAGGATTTGTCCTCTTTTCTCAAGAAAAGTGAATGGTCCTCCGAGGACGCTCAAAAATGCCCAAATGTCCTCTTTTTTCGCATTTCGAGTTACTTGCTTATACTTTCATCAAGACTTTTAGGCGAGACGGATTTATTTCCAAAAAATTACTGTAGCCGTGAAACATGCTGAATTGCTGGTTTAAAAAAGGTTTTCCAACAAATTGCCCTACCTTCTTGATTGTTTTGCAAACATTGTTTGACGTTCTCTGTAACATCTGGGCCTTTTTACATGTGAGGATCTGACGCAATTTTTCTAGCGCAAGTTCGAACTTAACAGACCGTAACGAAAGTACCGCTAGTCGTCTCGACAAGTTCGTGGTTTTACATGCCCGCATGTTGAGTTAAGTTCGAACTTTGGGTCTGTAAGTCCAAACTTTCGCCAGAAAAATTGCAACAGAACCTCACATGTAAAAAGGCCCATTAATAGGTGTGAGTTTTGTAGGCCTAGCCTACTATTAGTGTTACTGTATGGTAGGCTTAGCCTAAGGCTATGTTCTTATTTCTTACAGAAGCTTGTCTAGTTAGGCTATAGCATACAGGTAGTTCTCAGCA
>Ga0210059_1016623_pt1 | contig 10590 bp, 3 predicted proteins | sample Ectturendosymbi2_FD_188042 | JGI IMG/M metagenome (GOLD analysis project Ga0210059, IMG submission 188042) | Ecteinascidia turbinata endosymbiont from Florida, USA - Sample 2 (SPAdes) (version 2) | ecosystem: Host-associated > Tunicates > Ascidians > Unclassified | place: Key West, Florida... | reverse complement strand
TTTTTTACGAAAATCAAGTTTACCTTGTGTGCCTGATTTTCGTAAAAAAATTGCCCAGTTTGGGCAAGGTTGATTAATGTGTCTGAAAATTGCAATGAAAAAATAGAAGAATTCCGTGACTCAACCTACTTTACTTTTATTGCATATAGAACCACAAGCTTGAAATGAGGTTCTGTTTAAACCTTCAACTGACCACCAACGACGTCTACTGGCGGAATTTTTAGATTTTTCTTTACTTTTTCATTCATTTGTTAAAAGCAGTTCCCACATTTTTGTTTGTAAAATTGCTTTTGTTCTTCATCATACAAAAATTTTTCCAAAAGTAACACACTGTTTTTTTTCTGATCGGATGAGCTTGAGAAGACTTGCTAAGTTGTACAAAAACCCCCGCGGGCGTCTAAACCTGTCAGTTAGTCCAGTATAAGCGCATAAGCAAAATCTGCCCATTTTGGGCAAGGACAACAAAAGTGTTTGTGTTTAAAGGTTACCCGAGGAGGGTTAAGCTAATGTACTGAAAGCGTTCGAATCCTAACCGCAATGGTAATAAACGTGATGAAGTGGCACTGAGGACCACCTGCATCAAAAATATCAAATTCAAGATTTTCAAAATAAGGACAGGTTGTCAGTATGTACTGTGGGATACTATTACTACAGCGAAAACCTAAACTGGGCCGCACAAAACCTTCGCCTGGGCCGCGTGTTGGACATAGCTGCTCTAGAGCCTGCTATGAGCTCTTAAATTGGGGGCGCGGAAAGTTCGAAAAGGGGGCGCGAGTATGGTAGCGACATATTGTTGAAAATTATTGAATGTATTATTTTATTATTTCACTAAAAATGCCAGAATCAAAACAAAGCGGACAGTACAGTGAACAACAACCGAGACCTCTTTAAACTTGCTTGTTCAAAGTTAGATTTATGAGTAAAAACGCTAAATGTTTCGGTGGTGTCTTTTCGGCTTGGTTCCCTGCTCAGGAATCCAGGGTACTGTAGTATACCACCGTGGGGTTTCTTTTTTGTTGATTTTATATACGTAGAGAAATGTTAGAAACCTGTGTTTCCATGACTTTTTCCTGATTTTCAGAGACAAGTGGAGCCAGAGTTATTTTACAAAAATGTCGTCGCTGAAAGCTTATCTATAGAAAATATGGGTACTATACTACCCATAGTTACCTGATGTGTAACAAATTTTGGTCACCTTTAACATTTCAATGTGATTTTAAGTGCAAAACGTGTTTGGTCAAATATGACCTCAGAAACGTTATGTGTGAAGAGTCTTCCTACACCATGACTTTATATGAAGAAAAAATGGATCTAAAACGCGCATGACGTTTTCTGTGCACAAACAAAAATTACCCTCTAAAAAATCCCCTTTTTCGGGGTACAGTGCATAAAATTTGTATGCTGTGTAACGTATGTTTCGCTGCGCAGATACGATTTTGTTGTGAAAATGATTAAAAATAGACGTTGGAAAGTCAAAAATGGTTTGGTCCGGAAATAACGGGGGTGCAGGGGGTACAACCGCACAAGTTTTGATTTGGTGAAAATCTGGGCAAAATCTCATAAAATCGGGCAATATCCTCTAAAATCTACGCAAAATCTCTGAGAACCTTCTAAAACTCCCTGAAAATCTGAGCACAAATTGCGCCCAACATGCTTTGATTTGAAAATAATGGCGCCCGAATTGATATGAAAAGCTTGTTTAGGAGATCACATGGCGCCCAAATTGACAAGAAGAGCTTTTTTTTGGAGGTTACTTATTTTGAAGTATTTTTCGGGCAAGTTTGGGGGAACTTCGGGTAAAATTTCTTCGCACCCCCAGAAAGTTGCCTGCTTCTTCACCAGTGGTGCTCACACTTTTTGGCTCGTGGGCCACATTTGTCTTTCAGAAACCCTTCGCGGGCCACAAGAATTAATAATCTCAATAAAACTTCTCTAAAAAATTCTCTTAAATGATTAAAGTGTTAGGTTTTCTTTCCAATGCAAATTGCTTCGCGGGCCACTCCAGAGGGCCTTGCGGGCCACATGTGGCCCGCAGGCCACGGTTTGAGCACCACTGTTCTATACCTATGATTGATGTCACATGGTCCCAGGAAAGCGTAAACAAATTTAGGATTGGATTACACCCTTCGTTTCCTGACTCGTAGAGCGTTTTAAGGATTTCTGAGAAGATTTTTAAGGCCATTTCAAATTTTGTCACAGGTCTATATCATGCATGACGATTTGATTATAGATTTTTCGCTTTTAATTGTAAAAATGATAAAAATCATGTGGTAAATTTTTCAGAAAGAATATCGTTCAGAGCTGTTAAAACACTTTAAGCGCAAAGTACGGAAACTTTTTGATTAAGAAAGCTTTTTTTCTCTTAAATTTTCACTTGGGGTGAAGTTATTGTGACGTAATCGTTTTGCACATAGCAAAGGTCTGGGCAGATAGTTTCGCTCATAGGCGTACGGGAAGGCATTTTACTGGGGGGTGGCGGAAAAAATTTGCCCTGAGAATAACAATTTGCCCTAAAAATAAACAATTTGCCCTGTAATTAATTTTATTAGCTTAATCCGAATGGGGCCTGAAACCTTTTGTAAATCTGTTCCATACAGTTGAATTCATAACGGCTTCTTCTGTAACGCCAATTCGCCTATAACGTTACATTCTTTTCGGTCCCGATGGCATCTTTTACATACTGTACATTTCAGTTCGCTTATAGCCTCAATTCGGCAATAACGTTCTTTGTGCAATTCCCTAAAGGTGCCGTTATAGGCAAATCCTGTACAGTAGTTACCTTGCTTGCTAGCTCAAGGGGCTGAAGTTCCTTGCGTGTTTTGTTCTCCCAGACAAAAAAACTTGACGGCAGTTGCCTTTACTGATGCAAATATGTATGCGACTTCGATGGCGCAAGGCAGTGTTTAAAAGAGACGTTTCCGGATCGAAAGGTCTGACTCCCCACACGTGCCTGTGTTATCTTTGCTGTGCGCTTGAGCAAGGCACTTAAACATGCGCACTCAAAGAGGCCAAGCAATCTGCACCTCCGTGCGGCCCGCTTCCACTGGAGATTGCACCTGAAAATTTTCACTGTATTGAATATATTTTTTAGCATTCAGCATTTTTGAGCAACTTTGCGCTTGCCCTGAAAAACAGAGTTTGTCCGGAAATTTTTCGCTGCATTGAATATACTGTACTTTTCACATTCAGTATTTTTGAGCAACTTGCACTTGCACTGAAAACCAGAGTTGCCCTGAATTTTTTCACTGTATTGAAATATTTTTTATCATTCAGGATTTTTCAACAACTTGCGCTTACCCTGAAATTTTTCAAGCCTCCCCCTCGTACGCCAATGGTTTTGCTGTGCCTGTATTTTTCACATTTATCAATACTAGAATTTGGTAGGGGTGCATACAATTAAGGATTCGTTCCGGGCATCACCAGACCTCTGCACGCCCCTATCCTCACATCATTTGTAACTCATTGGTTTCTACATTGACAAGCGTTGGCATGAAATACTCTACTGTACACCAGTGGTTCATAACCAAGGGGTCTCCCCAGGGGGTTCGAACCCTTACGATCCCTACAACATGGAAAGTTTGACCATTAAATTTATCAATAAATTCGTTTGTTTTTTCAGTGCATTTAAAGTCAGGGGGATTGACACAAAGGACAATTACCTAAGCGAGGCGCGGTAGAAAAAAGGTTAATAACCACTGACTTACACCTTTCAAAGAAATTTTGGCTACTTCTGTGAAGGTCATCAACTTTGTTGGAGCTCAAGCTTTGAATCATCGTATATTCAAAAGGCTTTGCCAAGAAATGGGTGCGCAACAGTCTTCTGTATTCGCTGTCTTTCAAGAGGTCAAGTCTTGAAGCGTTTGATGGAACTTTAATTTTTTTAAAGGAAGTCTAATTTTTAAACATTTTGCTCTGTCTACAGACATTTCGACTACTACGTTAATTAAAACCTAATTTCGACTATTTACGTAACATTGCAAACTTATGGGATTCGTAGCTTTTATTAGAATGTAATAGGGGTCCGTGACCCACAAAAGGTTAAAAAACACTGATTTATGCGCTTACGGTCGTTAAAAACAACTTAAACCGTCCTATTTGTCTCTGAAATTAGGAACAGTCATAAGAGAATATTTCTAACGTTTTTCTAAGTGCAAGAAATTTAAAAAATACCTCGAGAATTTTGATACCTAGCGTAACATGAGCGGGGTTGCCACGGACTACAGTCTTGAACGAGGAAACGCACCTCCCTTGATTTTAATAGTTGATTACTGACAAAACTATTTCGAAAATCAAAATCCTGAGGAAGTTTTCACAGGGTAACATTGTACGAAAGTAGAATATACGTGTGCACCCGGAATGAAAGATCCTACTCTACGCTGTAACGGTGTTGGCTCTCCCACGAGTGGTCTAAATGAATATAGCCCAAACCCGTAGCTATTGAGGCATTCGGTGGCAGTGACCCTAAATTTTGTTGTACCCAGGTAATTTTTTATGCAGTTTGTTTCAAACATATAATAAAAACAAAAATCCTTCCCTGCTAAAATGTATTTTGGCCCTCAAACTTAAAACCTGGCTACGGGTCTGCTACAGGAGCGCACATTTGCCCCCCGAAAATTTCGAAACAACATTGCATAGCAATTTTAACATTTGCAGAAACTTTCAAAGAATAAAGATGAAATTTTATATTCTAATCATTTTTAAGAAGTCTCATTTGAATTTTTCTTTGTCTTACTGGTTCATTATCTCCTTACAAGATTTACCTTGAGACCGGCCATCTAATGATAAATTTCCTAAATTGTTGGTATTTAACCACAAATATGTTAGAATTGTCAAAACGTGGGAGATAGTTTAAAATGTTGGTATTTCTAAGGTATTTTTTATCCTTTTGTTCGTGTATCACTTTTTACTGAGACAGGCCTCAATTTAGCCTCATGAAACTTTATAACCAGGTTTTTTTAAGGCGTTTTAGGGGCCCGATTCGGCTCCCTAGAATTGAAAATCGGGTTCCTAGAATCAGAGAAAATTATCATCGGGTCCCTAGAATCAGAGAAATCGGGTCCCTACTGGTCCATACTGGGTCCTTAACATTTTCCTTGAAAAAAACTCCGAACCTTTCAAAGTGATAAGCGAAATTTTGACATGTTGGTTGTTATTAAAAAAGTTTGTGGCGGCCAGTGCCAGACCCTAACTTTTACAACCAGTGAAAGCCCTGAAAATTCATAGCCTTAACCTTGCTTCTAAAAACTTTCACACAACTCGTGTATGCCAGCAAAAACCGTTTTGTTCCAAGCACGCCTGATCCGTTATGCGCCAAAAACACCTGATCCGTTTTGCCCCAAACATTAGCATTCAAAGATCCCCTCGCCCTTGACATAGCTATCCCTCAAGTTTGGGATCTTCATTTGTGATAGAAATTCAAACATACACTAGAACAGGGCTATGACGTGAAACTATATGCTATCTCTAAAATAATGTTTTCCTTGAACTTGTCATTTCCGTACAATTTTTGACCTTGTTTGGGATGTCTTTCTCTCAGAGTTTCATCGAAGTAAATATTCTTCTTTGTGTTCTGGACAAAACCGACGCCAGATCTAAAATCAAAGCGTACACACACACTTCAGAAATGCAGTGTGTGTGTACGCTTTGATTTTGTTTCCTGCCATTTTTGAAAATATTTTCAGAAATTATCAGAAATGCAGTGTGTGTACGCTTTGATTTTGTTTCTTGCCTATCTTTTGAGGAAGAGAGTTTGCATAGACTCTCGAAACGTCAAAAATAATATGCCAAGTGTGCTGATGAGCAGTCCATCTGATAGAAGACTTATTCTTTGTTTGTCCCACACACTGTTCTTTGTAAAGTAAGCAGGTGGCCACGTAGATACCATAGTCTACACAAGACAGGTTTTGGGTCAGCTTGATTTTCCCTGAGGAAGTACAGAAATAGCTTACCGTCAAGAGATAGGTTTGAAAATGTAAAAAAAACAAATTTTTAAAAATACAAATTTTACTTATAGAATCGGCTACTTACTGATCTACTAAATGAAGAATCTTAAAGCTACCGCTTGTATCCGGAATTCTCACCAAAATCCAACCGCTAAAGTTTACCAACAAAATCGACTTAGACAAAATTCGTAATGACTCCAAGAAATAAAGAGGACTGTTGCTGAGATTTGTAAGTGGCCAAACATGTTTACGTAAAGACTGTTGTAATGAAGTTGGCGAAGCAGCAGAAGTGGTGCATCACTGCAAACAGAGTGAGAAAAGTCAGTCATCAAATACACCGAATAGAAGCTATACACGATTGCCGATAGTGACTTTGCAGTAAAGTTCATTTTCAACAACAATCGGCAGGCACGCACAGTGACTTACTAAAACCGTTTTAGAATTATTCTTATTAAAATACTGTGAAACACCTACAGAAGGGACTTTGCACAAACGTAGCATATAGCCTACATATATTTAATGTTGTAACGTGGGCATTTTCCGGTTATGCAGCTGGGGATTTAACCGATTGAAATTTAGCCTTGCTCGAGTGGTTGGTAGGTTGGTCAGATGTCAAGAGCCTGTAATAACTCTGATGCTCGTTAAGAGCAGGTTATTGGAAAAAACTTAAATCCTGGCAAATGCAAGCACCCGCTATCAAATAACAGGCTAGGGCAAGGGTGCACAACCTTTTCGCTATTACTGGCCGCATTATGTTTATTTTTATGAATTACGGCCGCCAGTGAATTCAAGATAATTTTTTGCATTGTTAACTATTCTGCTTCCACACATTGAGCCTAGCTTGCTTCCACAGTCCACACGCCTGCTTTTTTCTACTAAATATCATCATACAGTAGATAAAGTTTTGATTGATGCACGGCCACCATAATTTATATTGTGATTTACATGTGCGCGGCCGCATGAATGCTTATCGAAGGCCGCAGGCTGTCCACCGCTGGGCTAGGGTCAACAATCTACCAGCATTTTTTCATTGAACACACACATGTGCTGGAACATGATTTGAACATTGAGTTCTAGCTAAGTTTTGGGCGTTTACGCCTTCATCAGACACTAACGTCAGCAAAATATAATGCTTACGTTTATCTATAATCTACTTCGCCGGGGGCACTCTTGGAGCTTGACCTGAAGTGTTTAACGGACGTCTGTAGCGATTCAAATTCTGGCCGAAATGTGCCCACATTCAACGTTGGAACGGGTTTGAATTGCTGGATCCTGTCCAATTCCCAGGCTAGTTCATGCAAACGGAATTACCATATAGGAATCCCATGGAATGGAATAGTGGACTTAAAATTTGTGCCATGTCCCATCCTAAGTAATTCTAACGTCATTGTAGTGGCGCTAGGGCCACTACATGACAAAATTCGGCTAAGTCCAAGGGCACTTCCCCGGCGGAAAGTTCCCGATCAGAAAGGGAACGAGATGACGTCGCGCAGCAATGTGAAAGTGCCTAAGGACGAACGCCGGAAACAATCAAAATGCCCGAGTCCGAAATGACTGGGGAAGTGCTTCTTTAGTCCAGTCGGTAAGGCATTGCTTTAATTTCGGCCAAAATTCTCCCTGGGAATCATGATAGTTCGATTCCCGATTCTCTCCCGACCATAAAATCATGCAACAGGAAAACGTTTGAAGTTGAATACCATCACACTACAGCAGGGGTCACCAACACTTTCAAAACTGTGAGCTACTTGTGTACCGATTAATGCGAAGGGCTACTAGCTTGATACACACTTCTGAAATAAAAATTTTGCTCAATTTACCTTAAATTATTTTAGTGTTGATATTCGTTAATGTGAAGAGATTGATCAGGCTAATATTATTTTTAGAACAGGCCCGCGGGAGACCTACTTGGTCCTTGCGGGTGACCTGGTGCCCGCGGGCACCACGTTGGTGACCCTGCACTACAGTATTACAGTATATGATGACAGCACCGCAGTATAAGACGTAGAGGCTCAGTGTCATGGCGTATAGCAGGGGTGGCCAAACGTTTTGACCCGAGGGCCGAATTCGCGACTGCCTGGCCACTGCAGGGCCGGGTACAGTGCGATTTACGGAAACTATGCAAAAATAAGTTGTTAAAATGTATTGCAGTACAATAATAACAATAAAATCACACCTTTTTGTTTACACTTCATAGCGCTGCTTCGGCAGACAAGTCAACAAGAGACAGACAGTAGCCAATGCTGTTGCACTGCAGTCCACAGTCGGAAACGAGGTGTTTGAAAAAAATCTGCAAGCTATTTGGCGGACCGGATTAAACTAATAATCGGGCCGGATGTGACCCGCCGGCCAGTTTAGCCATCCCTGGCGGAAAGTGACGCAAAGCCGCCGAAAACAAGGTCGTTTGAGCCTATTTCTGTAAGCGACAACTAAAACAAAAGAATCCCAATTTTCATTCACCCCCATATAGCCGTGACCTCCTTAATTCAGGGGTTTAGGGCGCCTTAGCCATGTCCCTATAAGCTTCCAATATTTATCATTTCTCAAACGTGGTATATATTGCCAAGCAAATACCAGCAGATCGGGATTTCACAATAGCAGTTGCGACCCACGCAAAGTTTTGAGGTTGTTTGATTCCTATTCTGCATACTGAAGTCGTTTTGCTTTAACAAGAGCCTTACTCTGAAGGATTTGCCAATGGGGCACCTTAAATGACACCACATTCTTTTCTTTAAATGTTGACCATAACGTTTTATCACAAGATGTCACACTTTACCGCGCCCCCCTGACTTCAGCGTACTTCCCTCCTATGATCGCATTCAGTGAGACAGATATTTTTAACGACATTTACGGCGGCAGGCCGAAGCCTGATTAATGTTTCTTGTCAATGCTGTGTCATTTTTGCCTGCTTTTCAAGCTGTGTTCTTGGTGTTTTTCACACCCCAGTGGGACTCCGGCACACGGGCTCATCGAGTTTAGCCCGAGTCTTCGATTACAAGTTATATCGGAGAATGCGAGCTTGCTTTGTATATTTATGCCGCCACGCCAACCACCGTCCCACTTCGCTAAGTTGTTAACTCGGCTTCTTTTCTTTGGACCTTGTCAGTTGTCACTGTTCATGTATTTGCATTCCATGTCTGGCCTTTCGCGTTCATGTTGTAGGTGACCTGAATAAAACAATATCGTTCGTAGTAGGCGTTCTCTCGACTTCGTTCGCTCGCGCTTTACTCGGGCTCATCCATCAGAGTCCGAGCTGCCCTACGCAACTAAGTATTTTTTAAAACATGATTCATATCGAAATTAATGTTTTTTGAAGCAATGGTTTTGTATAGATCATTGGATTTTGAAGTCCAATCCAAGAAACAGTTCCCATTTCGAGATGAATTTCAAACGACCGATAAACTGTCCAGCAACTCGGGCTAATATGAATGACCCTAGTAAGAAGAAGACTGACCGGCGTTATCATTGCTCTGTGATGTACGTTACTCAACAATGGATCATTACGTAACTAACGTCTCAGAGCAACAATAATGCCAGCCAGAATGAAAGCAAATGGAAATTACAATGACACAAGCGTCGAACGGTTTTATTCAGTCAGAATGAAGGCTGATTTATCATATGATGAGCCCGAGTGACGCTATTGACCTGGGTCGCCCCTGTAACAGGCTATTTGAATTTCAGGTGGTTCACCGATACGTTTTCATAGTGGTTTAATTTTGTCTAAAATAGTGTAATTTTAGACAAAAATAATGACGTAATATTTCAATGCTTGTGACGTCACAGTGGCCCATTCAAACCACAAAAAATTTCTATAGTTTTTGACGTGCACTTGTGCTCACCCCCACTTGAAAAAGGTTCCGCCACCCATGTTTGTACCCCTAGAAATTTGCTGCAAGAATCAAAGATTTTTAGAGAACCTGAAGGCAGCAGTTTAATTTCGATTAATTGGTTTAATTCTTGCAATGACAGTTTATTTGCCGGTATGACACACTGCACAAAAGCCAGGCTTGCTGTTCTGGTGTCATGCAGATTCAGTGATGAGTAGGGCAACCAAAAGTCAATAAAGTCAAAATTTGTCTGCCTTTTCTAAAGCTTATAAAACGTCCACAAACTAAATTTCACGCTCATGCCATGAGGGAATCCCAAGTCATTAGGTCAAAAAAAGTCAAAATTTATCATTAGATCAAAATTTATCGATGGGTCAAACTTTTCTTGCAACACAGTTTTTTCTCTTTATCGATATTTTATTGAAAATACAAAGCAGATATTGATACGCTTTTCAAGTTCGGGTTAGAAAAACAAATATAATTGAGGTCCAACGCTAGGTCCAATATTTTTCAATGGTTATAGTTATTCCGATACTGTAGCTTTTTATTGGTATCTGACATCTAACGGAAAACCTTAAATTTGACAACACACATCAAGGGAATATTATTGTATTGTATTGAGTAACGTCTTCACTCCCACACGCAAAACGCTAGACTTTTAACATGCATCGCAGTAAAGAGAAATGAAAAAACACATATACATGAAAGAAAATGAGGACGTATACATTGCGGTAGTATAGAGTATACGCTTGATGGCGCTAATGCATTTTGTTGAAATACACGCATGAATCACGCCATCATGATTATGATAATGAAGAACTGCA
>Ga0210059_1016621_pt1 | contig 10591 bp, 5 predicted proteins | sample Ectturendosymbi2_FD_188042 | JGI IMG/M metagenome (GOLD analysis project Ga0210059, IMG submission 188042) | Ecteinascidia turbinata endosymbiont from Florida, USA - Sample 2 (SPAdes) (version 2) | ecosystem: Host-associated > Tunicates > Ascidians > Unclassified | place: Key West, Florida... | reverse complement strand
CATGTGGTGTAAATGGCTTGAATAGCTTCATGTGCTTATGATGTAACACAGCGATAGTAGCCATCGGAAAAGTGCGTTTCCACCACACGTTACCCTTTATGACGAAACAAAGGTGCAGTTCGATTGCAGCGGCCTCGAGACTGCACCAAAAGTTCGGGATCATTGATACTAGTGTTGCCACTTCTGATATTTTAACATGACATCAGATGTGATGTTTTCAGATAAATTTCTGACGTCTGATGTTTTGTCGACAAATCTGATGCTGACTGGGTTCTTGTTTTTTCCACATTTCCTCTCATTTCAGGACGAAAATAAGTTAGATTCATGATTTTTAAGTTTCTTTCATCAATCTCTCACCCTAATCAATGGTGTAACTAGAGGTTTGACCCTTGAGGGGGAAAGCTTAGTTGAAGGGGGCCCACTAGCCAAAACTCAGAAACAAACTTAAGAACGATAGTGAATCTCTGGATGCCATGGATGTCTGTACTACATAAAAAATGAAAACACCCCGAAAAACGCAAAAAAAACACCTAAAGAATGCTACATATCAAAATGTCAACTGGAGGGGGCCCAGCGTTTACATTGTGCTTGTCAGGAGGGAAGGTCGCCCTTTGCCGCCTGTCAGCTAAGCCACTGACCCTAATGTGTGTTTGGTTATCGTTTCAAACTAAAGAAGCTCTTTTCGCTGCATTGAAACTAACATTTTACGTAAATTATAAACGACTTCTCCATTTAATGGCGATGTTTCGCTCTGTTTCGGATTCAACGAGGGTACTCGCGCTTTGTTAGGGTTGTTAACAGAAGCATTTAGCTTATGTGAAACCGTAGCGCAAAAATTTGATGTTATCTGATGTTAAAGCAGACAACAATCTGATGTTAACAAGACTGACCCCAGTCGCAATGTTGATTGATACTAAACAGCAGTCAGCAACCACTAGCTATCAGCACGCAAATAGTAATGTTTTCGTGACATTTGTGCAATAGGCGTGATGCACAATAGGCGTGATGCACGTGATGCACGAGTCATACCCATGCCAAAAGAACGATTATTAGGAAAAAGTCACCAGCGAAATCAAATATATTTGCATTCAACAAAACCGAAAATACTTATAGGCTATTCAATAGTGATTACTAAATCTGGCAGACAGTCAAACTTGTAGATAAATCAGTTGCTGTTGGGGGCCCTTTTCATCTTGATGCTTAGCGTAACATAAGAATATAATATAAAATTGTATTCTTGTATCGCTTCTGAATTACGAAATTTTTCAAACGAGTATTTTATTTCAAACAAATAAATTTCATCACGGGGGGCCCCTTGCAGCGGGGGGCCCGGGGCAATGAGGTTGTATCGTGTTTCGCCACTGTGAAAGCAAGGATTCCAAAGAGACTATCAGATGTCCATATCAAGCCAAGTTAAATCAGCGTTATGAAATGTCAGAGAAGGCAAGCATCATCATCGTGATTCATTCATGTTAGATGCATCTGTACTGTACAAGTCTTGTGATTCACATTTGGCTAAATGGATCGCTTTATTTGATGAATTTCCTCCGTTTGCAAACAACAACTGAATGGGAAAATGATGAACCATGTGAGTAGTATCTGCTTGGTACAAAAGTTTCTGTTGATGAAGCTGCAGTAAACTGTTTGACCAATACCAAAACTTATCTGAGTTCGTGCAAATAGAGCATCAACCAAATGCAATTCATTGTAAAATGATGGAACATGAAAGATGGGCAAAATATTTTGCAACTTACAATTAAACGCTTGAAGAACTGATAAAGATTGCGCAGTTAGTTTTACTACAACGTTATGGCTCTTTATGCCAATGTGGAACGATTTTTCCTTGATGCAGTCACAAACCAAAAAGAAAGAATCGTTTCTGGTTGAACCAGTTTGTAGTTGGTTAAAGCTGATGTGCAATTTAAAACATCTTTCATGCAAGTAGTGTCACACAATTGTAAAAGGTGATTCGACATTTTTAAGAAATTTAAGAAATCTGCAAAATATTCATGGGTTAAATACTGTCGGTTAAGTAAATAAGGGTTTTGTTTTGTGTGTTTTGAATGAAACATTGTCTACACTGGACGCTTTCAGTTCTTCAAACTAATCAATAGGCCTATTTGTTATTTGACTTGTTAAGTGTAAGTAATACAATTAACTAAGTGACAGTCGTAAATTGTCCACTCTTTTTCACTGAAAATATGGCGTGCCCTATTGAGCTTATTAATAAATAAACATGGACAGAAAAGTGTAGAGCTTGCACAAGTGGTTCTAAAAAACATTAAAAAGCAAAAGAGGCAAAAATGAAAGAGGAAGAAGTTGCAGCTAAGTCAAGACACATTCAAGTGACTATTTTACAGTGGCAGTGACATCCAGCGGAGACATTTCTGCGGAACCTGTGAGAGGACACAAAATCGAAGAACATGTTGTTACAGACTTAGATGTACATAACGATGAGAATAGACCTAGTTTAACCAGCAGTGCAGTAGCAGAAGAACGTCAAGAAGGATCATCAAAAAACACGATAGATGAGTTGGCTGACGCTATCACTGGAGGCAACGATATCGGTCTCTAGTCGTCCAATATACCGGAAAAAATACGGTAATATTGGTTGAAAAACGAAAAGTTATATTTGAAACATGATGTTCCACAACACAGAAAAGACAGAAATTCGTCACGAAAATGCACCACAAATCTTATTCGGCCCCAGAATCACAACGCCGAAGTCGTTGAAAGAAGCTGGCTTTGTTTTTCTCCTTCACAAACTAGTGTTTCTTGTTTCACATGTACACTGATGTGCGCGGATACGACTAAATGTGCGCATTTCCTTATTAGAAAAGGAATATACGACTGGAAGTACGCTGAGGAGCCACGAGCAATCAATGGAACATAAAGATGCCACGATTACATTTAGTCGCAGATGTAATTAATCACTATGAAGAATTGATACAGCGCTAGCTAGTCAGGCCAATCAATGCCAACAATATTGGAAATCGTTTCTGCAACGTTTGGTTTCTGTCGCAAAATTTATTGTTGGGCGAGGACTGACGTTCAGAGATAATGTAAACGTTGGATCGCCCATAAACTTTTTTCAAGCGAAAGTTCATAAAAGGAAATACGATGCTTCTGGTGACCGGTTTTGCAACAGTTTCACAAATTGCTAATCCTTGTCAATTATCATGTTACATCATAAAGTTTTGTTACGCTTGAGTTAGCAAATGTGACGTCACAAGATTATGTCATAAATATTAATGATCCATGGAAATACTATTGACTTCATCGGCCATCCCCTAAATACAGATTCTATATCCGCACATGGGGCCTCCCACCACGCCTGGGCCCCGGGTCCCCCCCCATCTAAATCTGGCGCTGCGTAGCGATGTTAATGTCGCCTGGGTCCGACCATAAAAATGCTTCTTCTTTCCACTCCTCACATTTGCTTACAACAATATAAAATGAGAGAGAATCATGCATCATGCTTATTATAACGATAAGGAATAATAAAGCAATATGAATATCACAATCAAATACTCACAAACTGAAGGGGGTTTGTTTTCAATTGTCGATTATGGATCTTGCTTTCTCTACTTGTTAGTCACCCTTCTCGTCATTACTTTTCCTATTTTTTCTGCCTTGTTTACATATGCATGTTAGTATGGCTAAATAAATAGCATAGGTGATGCATGATAGGCTGTGATTCAGCGGGAAAGTTTTATTTTTTTTCATTACATGTAATTCAGTTGGCACCGTGGATTCGATGTGTTTTCCATGGCAACAACAAAGTGCACAGGGTTAATGAAGCCCTGAAGCAACTTGGGTTTGCTTTTTTGTCTTACGTAGACCAAGGTGCCGGTAGTTTGTCAGTTTTTTTTTACAACTGCGGCAGATCTTTTGCAGGTAACCATTGCCTTCGTATTGAAGATTTTTTCTTTCTCTGATAAAAAGAAAGTATTAGATGTTTTCGACAGGCATTGTTGGGCAGCATGCTGCAGCAGAAGGAGCGAAGTTCGGGATTACCGGTGCAGTTGACTAGCAGTGAAATGGTGTGCGCCTTCCTCTGATTTTATGGCTCTATGTATAATTCCAAGATTTGATATTTTTTATTGTGAAGTTTTTATGTTTTCAAGTTTTTCATAATTTACATATTTTTACGTTAAACTGATATTCAGAACTGTTCCAAATCTCCGTTTGGCACACTTAGAGTTTTGGCAACACCGCATGTCGGTTAGAAAACGCAGAAAGGCTGTAAAGCCTATAGCAGTAGGTATGTCAAAGTAACTGATCAATCATGACGCATTATTTGCTCTCTGTATAAAACTTGTATGAGCAAAACTTTTCCTCAAGAGAGTTCCGAGGCATTTTTAAACTTAAAAAGATTGCATTACGCAGAACAAAAAAAACTTCACCAGAGGTTTTGAAAAGAGTGCTTTGAAAAGCACTTCGAAGAAACAGGCATGGTTTTATTTGGCTTCTCAAAAAAGAAACTTTTTGGCACTCTCCTACCTCTTTTGAATAAGCCTATGGATTTCATAACAAAACTCTTGGAAAAACAGTTCAAAGATAGTCCTTAGCAAAGTAGGCTACTCCCAACCTCTTGCTGCAGAGATTACACGCTGCGGTTTCATTGGTAGATGCACATTTTTTATTGAATTTAGTATAAATTTTAAGCGGGGTAGAGAGCAAATTGTTTTCTCCATCTCGCAAACAATATAACAACAAAGAAAGCATAGCCCCTGACCTCTTTGAACGGCTAAATTTTTAACAATCATTTTTTAAAACCGTTTTTTAAGGAACTCCTTGCAAAACTTCATAAAAAATAACCTAAGCAAAGTCTCGAGACGAAGAGCTCGAGACCGAGACGAGGCCTGAGACCTTCGAGACCGAGACCGAGACTCCAAAAAACGGGTCTCGAGACACGTCTCGAGACCGAGACCAAGTCTCGAGACTCCATCACTGGCATCTACACTGTCTTTCACCTATTTTTCAACACTGTCTTTCACCTATTTTTCATAGTTATAGGCCACAAAGATGGAGGCAAGTAAATCAATCTCAGTTTATTGACGGGGAAACTAGTTTCGCGTTTTCCAACGCATCATCAGTCCTTATTCAAATAGAATCAAACGCGAAACTAGTTTCCCGGTCAATAAACGCGAAACTAGTTTCCCCATCAATAAACTAGGACTGATTTACTTTCCGCCATCTTTGTGACCTTCAACTATGAAAAATATGTGAAAGACAGTACTGAGTTGGCGTTGCAATCTCAACATGAAACGTATCTTTTTGGACTTCAGTTGAAAAGCCTACACAACAAGAAGTCTGTCACTAAATATTGACACGAATATTGGAACATTGAGAGTTCGTGATGGACATTTATTATGAAAGAACTATGTGAAGACTGAGAGCTTCAGCTCACTTGGAATGGATATTGTGGCTTGTTCACATTTGAACTTACAGTAGTGTACATATATGTTGCATTGTATTTTAAACACTAATAAGGGTGAGTGTAACCCTAAAACATTTAAAGTATAATTCGCATTAGTAATTGGCAACCATTCGCAAGTGGCATTTACGATTTGAAAGGATAAACGATGAATATGCCGTTTCAAACGAGTAAATACAAGCTCTGCAGATAATGGCCGGATACCATACAAAATAGGATAAGACCAATTAACAAAGAGAATAATTTCCTCCTGAGAGAGCGAAGATAAGATTGGACTACACAAAAACGAGCTCAAGCGAGAGACGAGCAACTAATGAAAGAGACTAAATGAGAGGACGAATAATAGACTGTGATGTGATACGGTCTTCTTGATAACAAAAAGAAACACTCGGAGCAGGATCTCCATGATCCATGAAAATTCGTGACCCAGTAGACCTTGGGTACGAAAAATTTCACTTGATTCAGTTCGCTTCAGGCCACTGCCTGATGAGCAGCAAAGTTCCCACTGGAACTTTGAGACAACCCGCTGGTTAAGAAATGTTGACAGCTTTCGACTGTTGCTGACTTGATAGTATTGTGACATAGAATGACGTCACGGCGAGACCTATAAAGAGCGACACCCCCGAGTTAGAACTTCAGTCTAGCTATTGTTGGACTTTTGGCCATTGCCTAAAAACTTACCTTAGCCCACTGGCTGAGAAGAGGTTTCCCACTGGAAACCAGAGGTGGGACCGGATCCGGATTACCGGAGTCCACTCTGGAGAGATTCTGCGTTTTTTTCGGACCCGGACCAGGAGTAAAAAATTTGGGAAAAAACGGACCCGGTGTCAAACGAAATTTCTGACCTCTGCGAAATTTCTGACCTGTTATTGTTTCTCAGTTATTTTGCTTCTCAGAATAAAGAAATTAAACCTGGCAATTACTTTTTCGATGTGTGTTGTGTAAATTAAAGCATTTTGGTTAGATGTCAGGAACACAGAACAAGCTATAGCACGGGAAAAACTTTAACCATTGAAAATTTTCGGACTTAATCGTTGACTTCAATTATTTTTTTTTTCTCACCCTAACCCGACACACTTACCCAAACACGAATTCCTAAGCCCTAACAATCAGTTTTATCAGCGTATTTGCCATGAAGAATATCAGTCTGTGCATGCGTACATGGTGTGAGTCAGAAATTTCGCAAGTCAGAAATTTCGCTTGACACCGGATCCAGAGTCACTTTCCAATTTCGGCAGTAGCAGGAGTCTGCGTGGTCATTTATTAAGTAAAAACATGGGCAAATCACTGTTGGATCGATGACTGTAGCCGGAGTCTGAGCAGGAGTCGGATTTTCAAATTTGAAAAATTGCCAGACCCGGATCAGGACCCAGATTAAAAAGTTTTTGAACAGGAGTGGAGTCGGAGTCTGAAAAAATGACTCCGGTTACCTGTACTGGAAACCTAACTTAGGGAATCATACTCTAGTGGCTTGTTTTATCCCTGATGTTCTATGATAATACTGGTTACTCTCCTTCATGAACAAAATCCTTGAACTCGTGCTAGAACCCCTGTTTATGTTAAATGATGCACATATGATTAATTGCGTATTGCTTAACGCTATATTAATAAACTTCTAAATGAAACTATGATATTTTCGTGTATTAACTGAGTGTGAAGTCGAACGTGAACGGGCGGGTCTGATACTCTCTCTTGTAGTTTCGGACGCGCCTTGAATAGTCTCTGTTGTTAAATACCCATTGCTCTCGGGGGACTATTCTAAAAGTAGCAGTCTTCTCTAAAGATGCCTGCCACAGCAGTTGATTATGATACGCTTCCTGTTAATTTGGTGCAGGCAACCGCGGGCATCAAAACCGTCACAGTGTTTCCACAAATTTTGGCTCTTGTTCCGGATCCGAGTCCGAAAACAAACCGCAGAATCCTGCCGGAGTCTACTCCGGTAATCCGGATCCGGTGTCACCTCTGATGGAAAGAGAGATTGAGGGTTTAGTATTAAGGTTTTAGGGCAGGGGTCGGCAACCTTTTGGTAAATGTGAGCCGATTTAAGGTTCCATATCATTCAGTGTGTCCAACTACATCCGTATTTTTGTACAAGTCAAGGTCAATAATGCTTCTTGTGGATCACAACAAAATTGATATGTATTGTAAACCTTAACCTTGGTGCTTCTCTGTGCCAATGGAAATTTCTTGGCGTGCTAAGTTTTGCACGCTGCAGCATGTTACGGAACACCAAGCTGAAGTCGCCGACACGCCAACGTCCGGAATTAAAGAAAGTGTAGTGTTCATCACATTTCAAATCTGATCTCAAACTTTCTCCAAGTGGTTGCCGACCCTTGCTTTAGAATAAGGGTTTAAGGAAATTTTTAGAATATGGTATTGGTAAGGGTTTAGGGGATATATATAGGGTTTATACTTATGAGCTTTAACCTAATAGGCTAGTTCAGGCAAGGATTCGAAGAAGTTGATAATAGCTTGCCAATACTAAAAGCACGAAGAAGCTCGTCCATCCAACTGAGCTGTGGAACAGATGTCACAGTCAACTAAGAGGTCATGCGATGCATTCTCTGCACCTGCCATGTGACCCTTTCACAGTTTCAGCCAATCATTGACTAAAGGCAAAATAGCTCCATCAGTACTTATGCCTCAAAGGGTAAAAATACCAATGCCAAATTTAAATGCAGCTCTTTTATCCAGAGTTGGCAGTAATAAATATTTTAGCGGGAGCACAGTGCTCCGTCCAAGTGAGGGGAAACAAAATATAATTGCCGTTGGGTGCTAAACTAAAAAAGTGTGAGGAGTTGCGGTGCAGTGCAGATGCGGACAGGGAAAGTACAACAAGTGCAGTCACAGTGCGGACAGTCAGTGGACACACTGCTGATGTGATACCTGAAATGTCCATATCACTGATATGGACAGAGGACACAAATTCTTTGTCCGCGCTATCTCCAGTTCCCAGTATCACTTATGTCCCCATTCTTGTTCTTATAAATATGCAAAACAGTTTGCATGCATTCCTGTGGAAGATAATGATTCTGCAGTACAACTTTTCATTTGCACGCAACTTGGCTGGTTAATGATAAACACCGACATATCCACTATGGTATGCAGTATGCACAGTACAGTAGCTCATTGAAATGCTTCCATAATATATGCATAAAATGTATGTAGAAAAACCCTTTTTCCACTTCAATATTTTTCAGTGTTGGTGCTTCAAACAAAGTGTATTTTAGAAAGCCAACTGCAATAGCAATGAAAACCATAAGCAGGTTTCTAAATTAGCAATTGCTACACACACTAGCTATATAATAAATCTACAAATTTCAAAATGTCAGGGTAGCTTATTAAAAAAACAGACTTTTTAGCAACACAGGCACGTTGCAATTTAAGAAATTTGTTCACATTATATATTGCTAGTGTTTATTTGGTTAAAGCAAAAACATTTGTGTCTGATGCGATTTTTGTTGCTGTTTAGTTTTTTTGAAGAAGCAAGCATGTTGCTAATAACCTTTTTTTGGCATGTGGGCTGTGGCCGTGCTAGTGCAATATACTAAGCATGTAGCAACATCATAACATGGGAACAATTGCTTTACTTAATTAAAACTCATACCAGACCACTTTAATCTTGCCACACCATAAAGAATTTTATATAACTGTGTTTGTATACTTATGCAAATTAGGTGCACGAAAAGCGGAAGTGCTAAATAGCCTTATAATGAAAATCACGGCCAAAGAAAACAATACAAACGACATATTGCAAATGTTTGGATAATTTTTGACCTACAAATCAAATTTTAATATTTTCTAGTAGAGACCACTTACAAGTAGCAATCCCTGCTCAGGTACACGGGTGAACACCAGGGTTTTTTTAAGGAAAATGTTAGATACCTGGAATGGACCTATAGGGACCCGATTTCTCTGTTCTAGGGACCCGATTCTCTCTGATTTTAGGGACCCGATGATAATCTTTGCTGATTCTAGGGACCCGAATCGGGTCCCTAAAACGCTTAAAAAAAACCCTGGTGAACACTAAGACCATTGGAAGAATCCTAAGCCAAACTGACAAGAATTTTGTGCCATCATCACTGAAGCTTGCTGAAATGTTTTATGGAGTACGTGGGCTTTTAAACAACTTAGTAATTATTCTCAAGCTCATCTTACCTTAAAAAACAAACTTGTTGTATTTCAAAAAACTTTTGTTTTGAAAAAAACAGATAATTTCCCCCCAAAAATGTGAAGTACATATAGTAAAGATACTAAGGCAGGAAAAATAAAGAAATCCTGGCAATAACCATTATTGGTGGTCGGTTGAACAAAATTGTGATCTGCTCTAGCTTGTGGTAGTACATTCAACAGAGGTAATGTAAGTACAGACATTAAGATATGTTGTCTGCAAAGATACTTTAGCATGCCTAAATTAGTCATTTATCGTTTTGTTACTTGACAGGTATCCATGGGCACAAATTTCATTTGTTGCACAACAGTTACCAAAGGCTGAATTTGGCATATCCTTTTGTTACATGTTAAGAAAGCTGGGTCAGATTGGGCATTCAACCCCCATAACTCAAAAAACACAAAACTTATTTAGATTTTGACAGAGCGCATAAAACTGCAGCTATTAAACTTGTTGTTGTATTGAGTAACGTCTTCACTCCCACACGCAAAACGCTAGACTTTTAACATGCATCGCAGTAAAGAGAAATGAAAAAACACATATACATGAAAGAAAATGAGGTCGTATACATTGCGGTAGTATAGAGTATACGCTTGATGGCGCTAATGCATTTTGTTGAAATACACGCATGAATCACGCCATCATGATTATGATAATGAAGAACTGCAATGACTTCCAAGTACATCGATGTATAGTATGCATGAGGGAGTTGGAGGCTGCGAAGGACCAAGGGTCATCTAGGCCGCAGACCTCCCATGAACGAAGCTGCTTTCAGTGTAAAGGGAACAGTGTATAATAGTTAGTAAAAGTCTTTTACTCTGGGTATAAAATGTAATATATGCAAAGCGGTTATATGGTAAATTGAAGTAAAATGCATTTGCAAGCAAGGAAAAGCCACCAGAAGAAAACGGTTTATGTCACGTTAAACACGTGCTGTTTTCATACATTCAAAATTATTCGTGATTGCCAGAGGAAATGCG